>Ga0209261_10000052_pt1 | contig 29217 bp, 28 predicted proteins | sample DOMMetBare1Fresh_FD_187470 | JGI IMG/M metagenome (GOLD analysis project Ga0209261, IMG submission 187470) | Wetland sediment microbial communities from St. Louis River estuary, USA, under dissolved organic matter induced mercury methylation -... | ecosystem: Environmental > Aquatic >...
CCCAAGGCCTCCCAGGCGGTGCTGGATCGGGTCATGCGCTACCTGCGCAGCGGCGACGACGCCGGGCCGGCCCACTCGATCATCAAGGAGAAGGAGGGGCGCTACGAGACCACCTACGCCCCGGTCACCGACGCCGGCGGCACCTACCTCGGCACCGTCATGGTGATCCGCGACATCGCCGAGCGGCGCCACCTGGAGAACCGGCTGCTCGACGCCGAGCGGCTCTCCGGGCTGGGCCAGATGTCGGCCCAGATCGCCCACGAGCTGCGCAACCCGCTCAACGCCATCGACGGCGCGGCCCAGTACCTGGCGCGGCGCCTCACCGACCAGCCGGACGTGAAGGAGTACGCCGCGCTCATCGGCGAGGAGGTGCAGCGGGTCAACGGGTTCGTGGCCGACCTGCTCAAGGTGGCCCGCCCGGCCGAGCCGGTGCTGGCCGCCTGCGCCGTCAACCGGCTGCTCCGCGAGGCCGCCCAGCGGGCCGCCCTGGGGCGCGGGCTGGCCGGCGACGCGGTGGCCCTGGACCTCTCCCGCGAGGTGCCGCCGCTCGACCTCGACGCCGGCATCGTGGGCGACGCGGTGGTCAACCTGGTGCAGAACGCCATCGACGCCGGCGGCGGCGCGCCGGAGGTGGCCAGCCTCTACCAGAGCAGCGGTGGCGAGGGGGCGGTGGTGGTGGAGGTGCGCGACCGGGGGGCCGGCATCCCGGAGGACCAGCTCGAGGAGGTGACCCGCCCCTTCGTGACCACCAAGGCCAACGGCACCGGCCTGGGGCTGGTGATCGTGCGGCGCGCCGCGGAGCTCCACCGGGCCCGCTTCGAGCTCCGCCGGCGCGAGGGCGGCGGCACCGTGGCCCGCCTGGTCTTCCCGGTCCGCCGGCTGGCCCAGGACGTGACCGAGCCGGCCGAGGCCTCGGCGTGAGCGGGCCCACCCCCGGCCCCACCGCGCCAGGCCTCGGCGCCGCCAGCAACGAAGGGCTCATCCTGGTGGTGGACGACGACCCCGGCACCCGCAAGGTGGCGCGCGCCAACCTCGCGCTGGAGGGGTTCGAGATCCTGGTGGCCTCCTGCGGCGCCGAGGCCGAGGCCCGGCTCGCCGAGGCCGACCCGCTGGCGGTGGTCTCGGACCTCAAGATGCCGGACATGGACGGCATCTCGCTCATGCGGCGCGTCCACGCCCAGCGCCCCGGCCTCCCCTTCGTGCTGGTGACCGCCCACGCCACCGTGGAGACCGCGGTGGAGGCGCTCCGGCTCGGCGCGGCCCACTACCTCACCAAGCCCATCCGCTTCGAGGAGCTGGCCCTGGTGCTGCGCCACGCGGTGGCCAACGAGCGGTCCCGCCGCGACGTGGTCCGGCTGCGCGGCGAGCTGGAGCGGGCCGCCGGCTTCGAGGAGCTGCTCGGCACCTCCGCCTCCATGCGGGAGGTCTTCACCATGGTCGAGCAGGTGGCCCCGGCCGACGCCACGGTGCTGCTGCGCGGCGAGACCGGCACCGGCAAGGAGCTGGTGGCCCGCGCCATCCACCGCCGCTCGGCCCGGCGGGAGCGCCCCTTCGTGGCGGTCAACTGCACCGCGGTGCCGCGCGAGCTCATGGAGTCGGAGTTCTTCGGCCACGAGAAGGGGGCCTTCACCGGCGCGGTGGCGCGGCGCATCGGGCGCTTCGAGCAGGCGCACGGCTCCACCCTCTTCCTCGACGAGGTGGGCGACCTCGACCTGTCGATCCAGGCCAAGCTCCTGCGGGTGCTGCAGGAGCACGAGATCACCCGGGTGGGCGCCCGCGACCCGCTCCAGGTGGACGTCCGCATCGTCACCGCCACCAACCGCGACCTGGAGGCGGCGGTCCAGGCCGGGACCTTCCGCGACGACCTCTACTACCGGCTCAACGTCATCCCCATCCGGCTGCCGCCGCTCCGCGAGCGGCCCCAGGACCTGCCGCAGCTCCTGCAGCACTTCCTCCGGTCCTTCGGCGAGCGCTACGGCCGCCCCGCCCCCTCGCCGCCCCCCGAGGCGCTGGCCGCGCTGCAGGGCTACGGCTGGCCCGGCAACGTGCGCGAGCTGCGGAACCTCTGCGAGCGGGCCGTGCTCATGGGCTGGGGCGGCGTCCTCTCCATGCTCGGCACCGCCAAGGGCGAGGCGGCCGCGCTCGTCGATCCCACGCTGCCGCTCCTCGAGGCCCGGCAGCGGCTGGTGGAGCGGTTCGAGCGCGAGTACCTGACCCGGCTGCTCAAGGAGCACCGCGGCCGCATCGGCGAGGTGGCCCGGGCCGCCGGGATCGCCGAGCGGAACCTCTACGAGAAGATGAAGGCCTACGGGCTGTCGCGCGAGGACTACCGGTAGCGGCGCGGGCCCGGCCGGCCCCTCAGCATCCACCCCCCGTATGGGCCCGGGCGTCGGATGCCCGCATCCGATTCCCCGCCCACGGCATCCGACCCGCCCGTCCGGCCGGCGCCTCGGCTCGCGGGTGAGCACGTGATCCCGCGAGCTTGGACCTCCTCCCCGGCGGCCCGCGGCTGGCGCGAGGCTTGCGAAAGGACGGCGCAACCCACGGGGGCCTCATGACGAAGAGCCGCGGCTTCACCCTCCTCCCCATCCCGCTGACGCTGGCCGCCGCCTTCTTCGGCGTGGCGCTCGGGGTCGGCGCCTACCTCTTCCACTACGCCAAGGGCACCTCCTACCTCGGCAACAACCCGGCCACCTGCGCCAACTGCCACGTCATGGCCGGCCACTACGCGGGCTGGCTCGCGTCGCCGCACCACAGCGTGGCCACCTGCAACGACTGCCACACCCCGGCCGGCCCGGTCTCCAAGTACGTGGTCAAGGCGACCAACGGCTGGCACCACTCCTACGCCTTCACCACCGGGCAGTTCCCCGAGACCATCCGCGCCCGGCCCGAGAGCAAGGCCGTCGTCGAGGCCAACTGCCGCCGCTGCCACGCCGACCTGGTGGACGAGATGACCCGCGGCCAGGGGGACGTCTCCTGCGTCCGCTGCCACGGCTCGGTCGGCCACCTCCGCTGATCCCACCCCTCACCTCCACCGCAAGAAGGAGCATCGCATGTCCGTCGAAACCCCCAAGAAGCGCGGGCCGATCATCGCCCTCGTCGCGGCCATCTTCGCGCTGGCGGCGGTGGGCGCCGCCGCCCTGCTCGTCAACGTGGCCGAGAAGAAGACCGAGGCCAAGGCCAGCTTCGTGCGGCTCGTCGAGGTCGGCGAGAACGACACCGACCCGGAGAAGTGGGGCAAGAACTTCCCGCGGGAGCTCGACGGCTACAAGCGCACCTCCGAGCCGACCGGCACCAAGTACGGCGGCAGCGCCGGTGGCGCCGAGGGCAACCTGCCCCCGCAGAAGTCGGAGCGCGACCCCTGGCTGAAGCGGGTCTTCGCCGGCTACCTCTTCGCCATCGACTACCGCGACCGCCGCGGCCACGCCTTCGCGCTGGTGGACCAGGAGAACACCAAGCGCAACGTCGCGGCCGAGAAGAAGCAGTCGGGCAACTGCATGCACTGCCACGCCTCGGTCATGCCGCTCTACCGGAAGCTCGGGAAGGAGGCGGCCCCCACCGCGCCCGAGGCCGAGCAGCTGCAGGCCGGCCTCGCCAAGGTCGGCGAGATGGACTACTGGGACGCCCACAAGATGCTCGGTGAGCTCTCGGGCGGCAAGCCGCACCCGGTCTCCTGCGTCGACTGCCACGACCCGGGCAACATGGAGATCCGGGTGACCCGCCCCGGCTTCGTCGCCGCCATCCAGAAGCTGGCCGCCGGCCCCGGCGCCGTGCCCCACCTCCCCTCCATCGAGAGCTGGCGCAAGGGCAACCGCGCCAAGCCCTACGACCCGAACCTGGACGGCACCCGCCAGGAGAAGCGCTCCTTCGTCTGCGGCCAGTGCCACGTCGAGTACTTCTGCGGCAAGGGCACCACCATCTTCTTCCCCTGGGCCAACGGGCTCAAGGTGGAGGAGCAGGAGAAGCTCTACAACGACCTGCAGATCAAGGGGTCCCGCTTCAAGGACTGGACCCACGCCGAGACCGGCATGGAGGTCCTGAAGGCCCAGCACCCCGAGTTCGAGGTCTGGAGCATGGGCATCCACGCCCGCTCCGGGGTCGGCTGCGCCGACTGCCACATGCCGTACAAGCGCGAGGGGGCCACCAAGCTCGCCGAGCACTGGGTCAAGAGCCCGCTCCTCTCCGCCAACCGCTCCTGCGCCGGCTGCCACCCGTACTCCGACGAGGAGATCAAGGCCCGCGTGGAGGGGATCCAGGACCGCCACTTCGCCCTCATGACCCGCGCCGGCAACGCCGCCGTGGCGATGATCGACGCCATCGTGGCGGTGCGGAAGCCCTACGACGAGCAGCACCGCGAGGCGGCCACCCTGAAGGCCAAGGAGAAGCTGGAGAAGGACGAGGCGTACCTCAAGCTCGACCAGGCCGGCCAGGAGAAGCGGCTGGGCGCCGAGGTCAAGGCCAACCTGCTGACCGCCTGGCGCGAGGTGGTCGGGAAGAACCCGGCCATCGCCGAGCTCGGCGAGCTGCAGCGCGGCGCGCAGTGGCGCCTCGACTACGTCGCCGCCGAGAACTCCATGGGCTTCCACGCCCCGCAGGAGATGGCCCGCATCCTCGGCGAGTCGATCGACCTGTCCCGCCAGGCGCAGATCAAGGCGGTGGGCCTCGGCGCGCCGGTGCTCGCCATGGCCACGCCGCCGGCCGCCCCCGACGCCAAGGCGGACCCGAAGGCCCCGGCGACCGCGAAGCCCGCGCCCGCCAGGAAGTAGCGTCAGCCCCGCAGGCCCGGTCCGCGCCGAGTGGTGCGGGCCGGGCCTCCCACCAGGAGGAGGTCGCCATGTCGCGCCGTCGGCTGCTGCCCACCACGCTGGCCGCCCTGCTGCTCGCGGCCCCGCTCCTCGCCCAGGCCGGCCCGCCGGCCGCGGAGGCGGCCTCCCCGGCCAAGGCCGCAGGGGCCACGCCCGCTGCGGCCGCCAAGGCCGCGCCGGCCAAGGCCCGGAAGGCCGGCCCGGCCGGCCACCCGGCCACCGGCGCCGATCCGGCGACCCAGGACTGCACCGAGTGCCACGAGACGGCCACGCCGGCCGCCTTCAAGGCCTGGAGCGACTCGCGCCACGGCGAAGCGATGGTGAAGTGCCTGGTCTGCCACGGCGACGCCGGCAAGAGCTTCACCAAGGCCCCGCCGCCGGCCCGCTGCGTGGGGTGCCACGCCGCCCAGGTCGCCTCGGTGACGCCCAAGAAGGGCGCCACGCCGTCCTGCTTCTCCTGCCACGACCACCACGCGCTGACCGTCGCCGCCGGGCTGTCCAGCCCGCACGCCCGCTGAGAGGAGCGCCTCCATGACCGCCATCTCCCGCCGCGACTTCCTGAAGGCCTCCGCCGCCGCCTCCGCCCTGGCCGGGCTCGGCCTGCCCAGCGAGGTGCTGGCGGCCCAGGGTGAGCAGTGGATCAAGGGCGTCTGCCGGTACTGCGGCACCGGCTGCGGCCTCTACATGGGCGTCCGGGACGGCAAGGTCTTCGCCGTCAAGGGCGACCAGGACAACCACAACCGCGGCCTGCTCTGCCTGAAGGGCTTCCTGCTCCCGCAGATCATGAACGCGCCGGACCGGCTCCAGCACCCGCTGGTCCGCAAGAACGGCAAGCTGGTCAAGGCGAGCTGGGACGAGGCCATGTCGCTGGTGGCCGAGAAGTTCAAGGCCGCGGTGGCCAAGGACCCGAACCTGGTCGGCTTCTACGGCTCGGGCCAGGGGCTCACCGAGGAGACCTACGCCGCCAACAAGCTCTTCAAGGCCGGCCTGCGGACCAACAACGTGGAGGGGAACCCGCGCCTCTGCATGGCCTCGGCGGTGGGCGGCTACGTCACGTCCTTCGGCAAGGACGAGCCGATGGGCTGCTACGAGGACATCGACCACGCCGACGTCATGCTGCTGGTCGGCTCCAACGCGGCCGAGGCCCACCCCATCCTCTTCGAGCGGATGGCCCGGCGGAAGCGGACCGGCCAGGGCGTGCAGGTCGTGGTCATGGACCCGCGCCGCACCGCCACGGCGCGCCTGGCCGACCTCCACATCTCCTTCGCCCCGGGCACCGATCTCGCCATCCTGAACGCCATGGCCCAGGTCATCGTGGCCGAGGGGCTGGCCGACGAGGAGTTCGTGAAGGCCCACCTCGCCTTCGGCGAGGGCAAGGACGTCAACAAGGCCTGGGAGGACTACAAGCTCTTCCTGGCCCAGTACACGCCGGAGAAGGCGGCCGAGATCTCTGGCGCCAGGGCCGAGGACATCGTCACCGCCGCCCGCTGGCTCGGGGCCAAGGGGCGGACCGCCACCACGATGTGGTGCATGGGGCTCAACCAGCGCACCAAGGGGGTATGGGCCAACAACCTCTGCCACAACCTCCACCTCATCACCGGCAAGATCGGCCTGCCCGGCTCGACCCCGCTCTCGCTCACCGGCCAGCCCAACGCCTGCGGCGGCGTCCGCGACGGCGGCGCCCTCTCGCACCTGCTCCCCTACGGCCGGGTCATCGCCAACGAGAAGCACCGCGCCGAGATGGAGAAGCTCTGGAAGGTGCCGGCCGGCACCATCAAGCCGGAGAACGGCCTGCCGACCATGGACCTGTTCCAGGCCATGGAGGCCGGCAAGCTCGACGTGCTCTACGTCATGTGCACCAACCCGGGCCAGTCGCTCCCCAACGTGGACCGGTACCGCAAGGCCATGGAGGCCAGGAAGGCCTTCCTGGTGGTCTCCGAGGCCTACCACCCGACCCGCACCTCCGAGCTGGCCGACGTGGTCCTGCCGGCGGCGCTCTGGGCCGAGAAGGAGGGGGTCTACGGCTGCACCGAGCGCCGCTACCAGCTCCTCGAGCAGGCGGTGAAGCCGCTCGGCGAGGCCCGCCCCGACCTCCAGATCCTCTGCGACCTGGCCAAGCGGCTGGGCCACGGCGACCTCCTGCCCTGGAAGTCCCCGGCCGAGGTCTGGGAGGAGCTCCTGACCCTCTGCAAGGGGACCGCCTACGACTTCAGCGGCATGAGCCGCCAGGCGCTCAAGGACTCCCACGGCCTGCTCTGGCCGCTCCCCACGGCCGGCCACCCCGGCACCAAGCGGCGCTACGTGCGCGGCGACGATCCGCTGGTGCCGGCCGACCACCCGCAGCGGGTGCTCTTCTACGGCCGCCCGGACAAGAGGGCGGTGGTCTGGCTGCGCCCGCACCAGCCGCCGGCCGAGGTGGTGAGCGCCGAGTACCCCTACTGGTTCACCACCGGCCGCATCATCGAGCACTGGCACACCGGCACCATGACCCGCAACTGCGCCGAGCTCCGCCAGGCCAACGCCGAGGCGGTGGCCGAGGTCGAGCCGGGCGACGGCGCCAAGCTGGGCCTGAAGACCGGCGACCGCCTCCGGGTCACCTCGAAGCGCGGCAGCGACACCTTCAAGGTGAAGCTGGTGCCGGGCGCCCGGCCGGGCCTGGTCTTCGCGCACATGCACGACCCGGTGCACATGTGCAACCGCATCACCAACGACGCGGTCGATCCGGTGTCGCGCCAGCCGGAGTTCAAGATCGCGGCGGTCAAGCTGGAGAAGGCTTGACGGAGGCCGGCGTGATCGTCGCCGGGGTGGTCATCGAGACGCTGGCCGGCGCCGCCCCGCGGGTGGCGGCCCGGCTGCTCTCCGAGCCCGGCCTCGAGCTGCGCGGCGGCGACGGCGACCGGCGGCTGGCGGCGGTCTTCACCGGCGAGGACGGCGCCGCCCTGGAGGCGCTCGGCGAGCGGCTCATGCGGCGGGACGAGGAGATCCTCGGCCTCTACCCGACCTACGTCGGGACCGAGGACGCCTGAGCCATGGAGTGGGCGGACCTCCTGCGGCGGCTCTCCGGGCCGCCGGCGCTCCGCCCGCCTGGCGCCCGCCCGGAGGCCGAGTTCTCGGCGCTCTGCCTGCGCTGCGGCCGCTGCGTGGCCGCCTGCCCCTACCGCGCCCTGGTCCCGGCCGGCCTGGGCCATCGGCTCGGCGCCGGCACCCCGGTGGTGGAGGCGCGCCAGGCCCCCTGCCTGCTCTGCCTGCTCTGCCCGCCCGCCTGCCCGAGCGGCGCCCTCGCCCCGGTGCGCCAGGCCCGCGACGTGCGCATGGGCCGCGCCCGGGTGGTGACCGGGCGCTGCTACGCCCACCAGGGCGTCATGTGCCGGACCTGCGTCGACGAGTGCCCCCTCGGCGAGGAGGCGCTGGGGCAGGACGACGGGCTGCGGCCGGTGGTCACCGAGCGCTGCGTCGGCTGCGGCATCTGCGAGGCCCGCTGCCCCGCCCAGCCGAGCGCCATCCTCGTCGCGCCGGCCGCGGGGGGCGCGTGAGCCTGCCCATCCTCGCCCAGGCCGCCCTGCAGCGCACGGCCGCGCCCCGCCGGCGCTTCCCCTGGACGGCCGCCCGCCGGGCCACCCAGGCGGCCGTGGCCGCGCTCTACCTCGGCCTGCCGCTCGCGAACGCCGGCGGCCTGCGCGCCCTCCTCGGCAACATGGCCTCGCTCCGGCTCGGACCGGTGGACCTCACCGAGCCGGCCGCCGCACTCTCCGCCCTGCTCGCCTCCCGCGGCGCGGCGCCGCTCGGGGTGCTCCTCCTCGGGGTGGCCCTGCCGCTGCTCCTGGCGGTGGCGCTCGGGCCGGTCTTCTGCTCCTGGGCCTGCCCCTTCGGCCTCCTCTCCGAGGCGCTGGACGGGCTGCGGGGCCGCCTGGCCGCTCGGAGCCGCCGCTGGCCGGAGGGCGCGGCGCAGCGGGCCGGGCGGGTCCGCTGGGTGGCGCTCGGCGGGCTGCTCGCCGGCTCGCTCCTGCTCGGCCTGCCGCTGGCAGCCATCCTCCAGGGGCCGCGCGCCGCGACCGGGGCGGCGCAGGAGGCGCTCTACCTCGGGCTGGCGTCGGCCGCCGGCGCCGGCCTGCTCGGCGCGCTCCTCCTCGCCGACCTCCTCCTGCCGCGCCGCCTCTTCTGCCGGGCCCTCTGCCCGGCCGGCGCGGTGCTGGTGCCGCTCCGCACCCCCGCCTCGCTGCGGGTCGGGTTCGAGGCCGACCGCTGCCGCTGCCCCGCCGAGGCACCCTGCCTGCACGGCTGTGCCTGGGGCGTCGACCCGCGCGGCGAGCGCCGCACCGACGGCTGCACCCTCTGCGGCGCCTGCGTCGAGCGCTGCCCGACCGGCGCCCTCGGCCTCACCTTTCTCCGGCCCGCTCCACCCGAGCGCGGCCTGGAGCCACGGCACCCCGGGGGCGGCAGCCAGGCCGGCCCGCGCCTCACCCCGGGTTCCTCCGCGCACGCGGCCGGCAATCACCAGAAGTGAACGAGGAGAGGGATCCTACATGTACAAGCATCGACTCGCGGCGCTGGCCGCCCTGACGCTGGGCCTGACGGCGCCGGCCTCCGCGGCCCAAGCAGAGCGGTCCGCCGCGCCGGCCGCCAAGGCCGCCCAGGCCAAGCGGTCCGCCGCGGCCTCCGACGCCTGCGTGGCCTGCCACCACAAGAGCTCGCCCGGCGTGGTCGCGGACTGGAAGGCCTCGCGCCACTCGGTGGTGGGCGTCGGCTGCACCGACTGCCACGGCACCGCCCACTCGAAGAAGGAGGACGCCAAGCAGGCGTCCATGCCGACGCCAGAGACCTGCGCCACCTGCCACCCCGACCAGGTGGCCGGGTTCAAGAAGGGCAAGCACGCCCTGGCCTGGGCGGCGGTGAAGGCCATGCCGACCTTCCACTACCAGGCCCTGGCGGTCCGCGAGGGCGAGAAGGGCTGCGGCGGCTGCCACAAGCTCGGCCTCAAGTCGGAGGCCGAGGCCAAGGAGCTGCGCCAGGTGGTCGGCGGCTACGGCGTGGCCTCCTGCGACGCCTGCCACACCCGCCACCTCTTCTCCAAGGCGGAGGCCCGTCAGCCCGAGGCCTGCAAGACCTGCCACATGGGCTTCGACCACCCGCAGTGGGAGATGTACGACACCTCCAAGCACGGCGTGCGCAACGACCTCAAGAGGACCAAGACCATCCCGGAGACCGCCGCCGCCCCCACCTGCCAGACCTGCCACATGCAGGAGGGGAACCACGAGGTCCGCACCGCCTGGGGCTTCCTGGCCGTCCGCCTGCCCTTCCCCGAGGGCGACAAGCAGTGGACCGACGACCGGGTCACCATCCTGCAGGGGCTGGGCGTGCTCGACCCCAAGGGCCAGCCGACCGCCCGCCTCGAGGTCGTCAAGGCCGCCCAGGTGGCGCGCCTCGACCAGGCCTCCTTCGACGTCGAGCGGAACAAGATGCTGAAGACCTGCCAGCAGTGCCACTCGGAGAGCTTCGCCACCACCCAGCTCAAGCAGGCTGACGGCCTCATCCGCGACATCGACCACGTCATGGCCGAGGGCATCCGGGTGGTGGCCGGGCTCTACCAGGACGGCACGCTCGCCAAGCCGGCCAGCTACGCCGCGCCCTTCCCGGACCTGCTCACCTTCCACGACGCCCCGACGCCGGTGGAGCAGCGGCTCTTCGTCATGTTCCTGGAGCACCGGATGCGCGCCTTCCAGGGCGCCTTCCACGCCAACCCGGACTACGTGACCTGGTACGGCTGGGCCGAGCTGCAGCAGGACCTCACCGAGATCAAGTCGATGGCCGAGGACATGCGCCGCAACAAGAAGGTCGACGCCCTCCTCGAGAAGACGGCGGCGCCGGCCAGGAAGTAGCGCTGGTGACGCGCCCCCCGCGAGCGGGGCACGCGCAGGTCACGGCGGGCACCCTTCAGGTCAGGGGTGCCCGCCGTTCTCGTCCAGGCCGCCGGCGCCGCCCGCCGCCGCCCCGCCCGGCAGCTCCGCCGCCTCGAGCCGTCCCAGCAGCGAGGTCGCCGCGGCGATGCCGACGGCGCGGAAGAAGAGCCCCAGCACCGGCACGGCCAGCACCGCCCCCATGACCAGGCCGAAGCCGAGCGACTCCCAGGGGTGGCGCTCGGTGAAGCGCAGCTCCTCGTTCCAGGGGGCCACCAGGCGCGCCAGCCCACGCCCGGCCGGAGCGACGGCGCGGAGCGAGCGGTGGAGCCCGCCGGCGCCGAGGAGGAGGCGGGCGAACCAGGGCGTCCCCGCGCCCGGGCGCGGCCCGGCCACCACGTCCATGGGGATCTCGAAGGCGTCCACCACCAGCCAGTAGAAGGCCCAGGCCGCGGCGGCCGCCGCCTTGGTGAGGCCGCTGAAGGGGAGGAGCTGGAGCGCGATGGCGAAGGGGAGCAGGCTGAGCGCCGCGGCCGCCCCCTGGCGCAGCGCCTTCAGCCCCTCGCGCCACCAGATCCGCATGAGCCCCAGCCCGGCGGTCGGGTCCTCCCCCTCGGGCAGCCCGAGGGCCCGGCGCGCCTGCAGGGCCACCCGCACCCAGAGCCGCTGCAGGATGGTGGGCGGCAGGGCGGCCAGCGCCACGAAGGCGATGAGGAAGCGGTGGAAGACCCCGGCCGCCTCGCGCTGCTCCGGGTCGGCGATCAGCGTGGCCCCGGCGGCCAGGAGGACGCAGCCGGCCACGGTGAGCGCCGTCGGCAGGACGGCGGCCCGGCGCAGCGCCCGGTCGGTCAGCACCAGGCGCGCGGCGGCCAGCGAGTGGCCGGCGCCCCACAGGACCCGATCCAGCGGCGCCGGGGCCGGCCCGGCCTCCGGGTGGCCGGCGTAATAGCGGAGCGCGCCGAGGGCCTGGCGGGCGCCTGCGGCGGGCGGGCCGATCTCGACGGTGGCGAGGACGGTCGCGAGGACGGGCTCGGGCGCCGCGGCGGCGCCGCCGGGCGGGGCGGCCGCCGCGCCGGGCCCAGGGACCCCCGCCGGGCTGCCCGCCTCGCTCACGGCGCCCAGGCCTCCAGGGCGCTGCGCCCCTCCGGCACCGCCACCCCGAGCCAGTCGGCCACCGTGGCCCCCACGTCGGCGAGGCCGTCGCGCACGCCGAGCGCGCCCCCGGGGCGCCCCGGCGCGTGGATCAGGAGCGGCACGTGCTCGCGGGAGTGGTCGGTGGAGGGGGTGGTCGGGTCGCAGCCGTGGTCCGCCGTGAGGAGGAGGAGGTCGTCCGGGCCGAGCTTCGCGAGCAGCCTGGGGAGGAAGGCGTCGAGCGCCTCGAGCGCCCGGGCATAGCCGGCCGGGTCGTTGCGGTGCCCGTAGAGCATGTCGAAGTCGACCAGGTTGACGAAGACGAGGCCGGAGCCCACCCGGTCGAGCAGCGCCTCGGTCTTCTCGAGGCCGTCGGCGTTCCCCTCGGTGTGGACCTCCTCGTCGAGGCCGCGGTGGTCGAAGATGTCGCCGATCTTCCCCACCCCCACCACCGTGCGCCCCGCCTCGCGGAGCCGCTCCAGCACCGTCGGGCCCGGGGCGGCCAGGCTGAAGTCGCGCCGGTGGTAGGTCCGCTGGTAGGCGCCGGGCAGGCCCACGAACGGCCGGGCGATGACCCGCGCGACCCGCCAGCGATCGAGCACCCGGCGGGCCGCCTGGCACCAGCCGTAGAGCGTCTCGAGCGGCACCACCCGCTCGTGGGCGGCGATCTGGAAGACCGAGTCGGCCGAGGTGTAGACGATCGGCCACCCGGTCCGCTCGTGCTCGGGGCCGAGCCGCGCGATGATCTCGGTGCCGCTCGCCACCTCGTTGCCGAGGATCCCGGGGGCGCCGCTCTCCGCCAGGAAGGGCCCCAGGATCTCCGGCGGGAAGCCGTGCGCGAAGGTCCGGAAGGGCTCGTCGAGGACCAGCCCCATCATCTCCCAGTGGCCGGTGGTGGTGTCCTTGCCGGGGGAGCGCTCGCGGAGCTTGCCGTAGAGCGCCCGCGGCGCCGGGTCGGGCGGCACGCCCTCGATGGCGGTGAGGTGGCCGAGGCCGAGGGCGCCGAGCACCGGCAGGCGGAGCCCGCCCACGGCGCGGCTGGTGTTGCCGATGGTGTCCGAGCCCTCGTCGCCGTAGCGGGCGGCGTCCGGCAGGGCGCCGCAGCCCACGCTGTCGGCGACGAGGAGGAGGGCGCGGCGGGCCATGGGGCTGACTCTACCGGCGCCGGGCGCCCAGGCCACTCCGGCGTGGGTCCCTTCGGGGGCGACCTGCGCCGGGGCTACCGTCCGGTGACGATGGCCACCGAGGCCGAGCTGCCGATGCGGCTCGCGCCGGCGCGCACCATGGCGACGGCCTGGGCGGTGGTGCGGACCCCGCCCGAGGCCTTCACGCCGAGCGAAGGGCCGGCCACCCGCCGCAGCAGCGCCACCGCCTCGGGCGTGGCGCCCCCCGGGCCGTAGCCGGTCGAGGTCTTCAGGAAGGCCGCGCCGGCCGCGCGGGCCACCGCCGCCGCCGCCACCTGGCGGTCCGGGTCGAGCGCCGCGGTCTCCAGGATCACCTTGACCGGCACGCCGGCCGCGGCGATCACCGCGGCGAGGTCGTCGAGCGCCTCGGACCAGCGGCTGGCCGCGAGGAGCGGCAGGGGCGCCACCAGGTCGAGCTCCTCCGCCCCGGCCGCCACCGCGGCCCGCGCCTCGGCCACCCGCGCCGGCGTGGCCGCCGCGCCGAGCGGGAAGTCGGCCACCACGGCGGTGCGGACCCCGCTCCAGGCGAGCTGGCGGCGCACCTCGGCGGCGAAGGCGGCCCGCACGCAGACCGCGGCGAAGCCGTGGGCCCGGGCCTCCTCGCAGGCCCTGGCCACCTCGGCGGCGGTCGCCTCCGGGGCCAGCACGGTGTGGTCGATGAGCCGGGCCAGCGCCCGGGGGTCGGCGGAGGGGTCCAGGTGGGGCGGCATGGAGAGCCCTGGCCTCACGGGGCGCCGGCGGCCGGTCCGTCCAGGATCGGCAGCGGGCTGGCCCTGTCCTCGCCCGGCTCCTCGCCGTCGAGCCAGGGGTCGCGGCCACCCGCCTCCTCCAGCCGGGCCAGGAGCCCGCGGTCGAGGAGGTGGCTCGGCACCACGTGGCCGAGGGCGTTCAGGAGGTTGGCCTTGAGGCTCGGGTGCTCGGCCGCCAGCTCGGCGAGCAGCCGCTTCACCCGCGCCCGCCGGAGCTGGGGCTGGGAGCCGCAGACGTCGCAGGGGACGATGGGGAAGGCCTTCAGCGCGGCGAAGGCGGCGATCTCCTCCTCGGCGCAGTAGACCAGCGGCCGGATGACGGTGTTGCGGCCGTCGTCGGAGCGGAGGCGCGCCGGCATGGCCTTGAGCGAGCCGGCGTAGAAGGCGTTGAGGAGCAGGGTCTCGGCGAAGTCGTCGCGGTGGTGGCCCAGCGCGATCTTGTTGCAGCCGAGCTCCGGAGCGAGGTCGTAGAGCACGCCGCGGCGCAGCCGCGAGCAGACCGAGCAGGCGGTCTTGCCGGGGGGGACCAGCCGCTGCACCTCGCTCCAGAGCTCGCGCCGCACCATGCGGTGCTCCACCCCCACCGCCTTGAAGTGGCCCTCCACGACGTGGGCCGGGAAGCCGGGCTGGCCCTGGTCGAGGTTGACCGCCACCAGCTCGAAGTGGACCGGCGCCCGCTCCCGCAGCGCCATGAGGACGTGGAGCAGGGTGTAGCTGTCCTTGCCGCCGGAGCAGCCGACCAGGATCCGGTCACCGGCCTCGACCAGGCTGAAGTCCGCGATGGCCCGCGCGGTGCATCGCACGATGCGCCGCTCCAGCCGCTCCACCTCGAGCATCCGCTCTCTCCCGCCAGCGGGACTGCCCCGATGGCCTCGATTTTCCTTTGACGCGCCGGCCGTCCTCACGCTAAACGCCGCTGACTCTTCGACGCGAGGGGACGCATCATGCCTGCGAAGGACCTCGGCTCCAAGCACACCTGCTTCAAGTGCGGGACCAAGTTCTACGATATGAAGAAGCCGGTGGCCATCTGCCCGAAGTGCGGGGCCGATCAGCGTCAGAGCCCTGCGCTCAAGTCGCCGCCACCCTCGGAGCGCAAGTCGCGCGCCGCGAAGCCGGTCGAGCCCGTGGTGGACGAGGCTGACGCCCTCGAGGAGGCCGACGAGGAGACGGTCGACGAGGAGGCGGAGGAAGAGGCCGCCGACGACGACGACGCCTGACCTCGTCCGGGCCGGCCCGCGCCCGGCGGCTCAGGGGTAGCTGAGCGCCAGCACCCCCGAGCCGTCCGGCCCCACCTCCACGGTGGCGCGCCGCTCGCCCAGCTTCTCGTGCCAGGCCACCGCCTCCCAGCGGCCGGCCGGCAGCCCAGCCAGCGCGAACCGCCCGCCAGGGCCGGTCACCGCCACATGGGGCGTGGGCGTCACCAGGATCCAGGCCGCCATCCACTCGTGGACGTCGCAGCCGACCCGCACCAGCCCGGGGCGGGAGAGGGTTCGCGGCGTCCGCCCGCCCTGGAGCGGCATCGGCACGTTGAAGGCCGTGGCCTGGCCGAGCCAGCCGTGGACGTTGTGGAGGATCGGATCGCCGTTGGCGATGGTCAGCGTGGAGCCGGGCGCGGCCGCCTGGACCCGCGGGAGGTAGCGGCAGCCCCGCTGGTCGAGGAGGAGCGGCCGTGGGCCGGCCGCCGCCCCCGGCACCTCGACCCTCACCAGGACGTTCTGGAGCCCGCCCTCCGCGACCAGCACCGCCTCGTCCGGCACCGCGGCGCCGCAGGCCTCCAGGTCCTTGGTGGTGGGGATGGCCGCGGCCACCGGGGCGGGACCCTGCCAGCGCACCCGGCCGGCCACCTCCCCGGCCTGCGCCTGGACGGCCCAGAGGACGGCCAGCGCCGGGACGAACCTTCTCACCCGCATGTGCAACCTCCGGCGTCGGGGGCGCCCGGACGGCAGGAGTACCCGAATGGAGCCCCCCGGCCGAGCGCGTGGCCCGCCCTGTAAACGGTTCCTATATCGGACGCGGACCATGCGCGAGCACCGCTTTGCCGTCGCCACCGCCGTCGCCACCTTCGCCCTGCTCGTCATCGGCGGGCTGGTCCACCCGACCGGCTCGTCGCTCGCCTGCCCGGACTGGCCGCTCTGCAACGGCCAGGTCTTCCCGCCCATGAGCGGCGGCATCCTCTACGAGCACGGCCACCGGCTGGCTGCGCTGACCGTCGCCTTCCTGACCGTGTCACTGGCGGTGCTGGTCTTCCGCAGCCGGACCGACCAGGCGCTCCGGCGCATGGCGCTCGGCGCGGTGCTGCTCGTCGGCGTCCAGGCCGCGCTGGGCGCCCTCACCGTCATCTTCAAGCTGCCGCTCCTCATCTCGGCGAGCCACCTCGGCGTCTCGATGGCCTTCTTCTGCCTGGTCATCCTGCTGGCCCACCGGCTCCGGCCGGCGGGGCCCTGGGCGCCAGCCCTGCCGCGCGGCCTGGTCGGCCTGGCGCTGGGGGCGGTCTACCTCCAGATCGTCCTGGGGGCCCTGGTGCGCCACACCGGCGCGGCGCTGGCCTGCGGCACCGACATCGGGCTCTGCGAGGGACGCCTCTGGCCGGCCTGGGGCCCTTCGCAGCTCCACATGCTCCACCGCTTGAACGGCTACGCGGTGGCCGCGCTGGTGGTGGCGGCCGGGCTGGCGGCCTGGCGGCGGGTCTCCGCGGGCGGGAGCGCGGCGGCCGAGCGGACGCCCCTCCGGCGGGCCCTGGCGTTGGCCGCGCCGACCCTGGTGGTGGTCCAGGTCGGGCTCGGGCTCCTCACCGTGGCGAGCTACGTCTCCCTGCCCATCGTCTCGCTCCACCTCGCCACCGGGGCGGCCCTGCTGGCCGACCTCCTCCTGCTCTTCCTCCAGCTCGGGCCGCGCGGCGCCCGGGCGGACGCGGCCGGCCTCGGCCGGAAGCTCGACCTGGCCGCCACCCCGGGCTGAGCCATGGCCACCGTCACCTCCGCCGGCAGCACCGCGCTCCCGGCCCGACCGCTCGCCTTCGTCCGCGACGTCGTCCAGCTCGCCAAGCCGCGCCTCTCCGGCCTGGTGCTGCTGACCACCAGCGGCGGCATGCTGCTCGCCCCCGGTCGCATCGGCCCGGCACGCGCCGCCCTCACCGTGCTGGCCACCGCGGCGGTGGTGGGAGCCGCCAACGCCCTCAACTGCTACCTGGAGCGCGACACCGACGCGCTCATGCGCCGCACCCGCGACCGGCCGCTACCGGCCGGCCGGCTCGAGCCGATGGTGGCGCTCGCCTTCGGCCTGGTGGTGCCGGTCTTCGCCCTCCCCATCCTGGCGCTGGCCGCCGGGCGGCTGACCGGGCTCCTCGCCCTCGCCGCACTGGTGAGCTACGTGGCCATCTACACGCCGCTCAAGCGCCGCTCGTCGGTGGCGCTGCTGGTCGGCGCGGTGCCCGGCGCCATCCCACCGCTCATGGGCTGGACGGCGGTGACCGGCCGGGTGGACGCCGGCGGGCTGGCGATCTTCGCCCTCCTCTTCGCCTGGCAGCTCCCGCACTTCCTGGCCATCTCGCTCTACCTGCGGGAGGACTACGCGCGGGGCGGGCTCAAGGTCTTCTCCCTGGTCCACGGCGAGCAGGCGACCCGGCGGGCCATCGCCGCCACCAGCCTGCTCCTCCCGCCCATCGCGGTGCTCCCGGCCGCGCTCGGCCTCATGGGGCCGGTCTCCACCGCCGTGGCCCTGGCCGCCTCGCTGGCCTTCGCCGCGCTGGCGCTCACCGGGTTGACCCGCCGGGCCGAGGCGCCCGGCTGGGGGCGCCGCGTCTTCCTGGCGACGCTGGTCCACCTCGTGGTGGTCATGGCGGCGCTGGCGGCCGGCGCGCCGTGACCTTCGCGGAGCTCCTGCCGGCCTGGAACGCCTCGCTCAACGCGCTCTCCGGCCTGCTCCTGGTCCTCGGCTTCCGGGCCATCCGCGCGGGCGAGCGGGAGCGCCACCGGCGCTTCATGATCGGCGCGGTGGCGGTCTCGACCGTCTTCCTGGTCTCCTACCTGACGCGGGTGGTGCTGACCGGCACCCACCGCTTCCCCGGCGTGGGGGCGCTCCGCTGGCTCTACTTCGCCATCCTGCTCTCGCACACCGCGCTGGCGGCGGTGGTGGCCCCCATGGCGCTCCGCACCCTCTTCCTGGGCGTGAAGAACCGCCGGGCCGAGCACCGGCGGCTGGCCCGCGTCACCCTGCCCATCTGGCTCTACGTCTCGGCGACCGGCGTGCTCGTCTACCTGCTCCTCTACCAGGTGGCGCCGCGCCTGCCGGCCTGAGCGAGGGCGCCCGCCCGGCCAATCCGGACATCCCGTCGCACCGCACCGGGCTGCCTCATGGCGCCGCACCCGAGAGGGCAGCGCCGCCGGCCCTCCCGCGCCGCGCGGGCGGCGTAGCATCGGGACGTGGCGACCGAGAGCAAAGCGCCCCACTTGACCAGGACCGCGGGCGCGCTCGCCGATGCCGGGCCCTCCCCTGCCGAGGCCGGCCCGGCGGCCCCCCCGGGCCCCGAGCTCCACGACCAGCGGCCGCTCCTCCGGCGGCGCAGCCTCTGGCTCGACCTGCTGGTCTACCCGACCCACTCCCTGCCGACCGCGGCGGCGCCAGTCCTGGTCGGGATCGGCCTGGCGGTGCGCCACGACGTGCTCCGGCCCTGGCCGGCGCTGCTCGGCTTCCTGGGGAGCTGGGCCATCCACGTGGCCGGGGTCCTCATGGACAACCACGAGCTCCTGCGGCGGCACCCCGGCCTGGGCGAGCACCCGGAGCTCGAGGCGGCGCTGGGCGAGGGGCGGATGCACCTCGCCCACCTCCGGCGCGCCGCGCTCGGCTGCCTCGCCCTGGCCTGCCTGTGCGCCCCGCCGCTCCACGCCGCCGGCGGCTGGCCGGTGCTGGCGCTGGGCGCCCTGGGCGTCGCCTGCAGCCTCTCCTACGCCGCCGGGCCGCTCGCCTACGCGCGCCTCGGGCTGGCCGATCCCATCTTCCTGGCGCTCTTCGGCGCGGTGGCGCCGGCCGCCACCCTCTTCATCCAGGCGGCCGCGGCGCGCGGCCCCGCCGCGGCCGGGCTGGCCGGCCTGGCCGCGCTGCCGGCCGAGGCCTGGCTGGTCGGGCTGCCGTCGGGCGCGGTGGTGGTGGCGGTCATGCTGGTGGACGACCTGCGCGACGCCGCCTTCGACGAGCGGAAGCGCTGGCGCACCGGCACCGTCCGCTTCGGGCCGGCCTTCACCCGCGCCGAGGCGCGGCTCCTGGTGGGGGCGGCCACGCTGGCGCCGCTCCTCCTGGCGGCCCGCCTCGGGCCGTGGCTGCTCCTGCCGCTCCTCACCGCCCCGCTCGCCTGGCGGCTCCTGGCGGCCCTCGACGCCCCGCGCCGCGGTGACCTGGTCCCGCTCTCGCCGCGCCTGGCCTTCCTGGCGCTCCTGCAGGCGGCGCTGCTGGCGGTGGGCCTGGCGCTCACACCGGCCTGATCGTCATCGGCTCACGCCGGCCTGATCGTCCCGGGCACCGCCGAGCGGCGCCCGCGCCCCGGCCGCGCTACCATGGAGGCCATGCCGGCCACCCACAGCGTGCGCGCCACCCCCCTCGCCCTCCTCCTCGCCCTCCTCCTCGCCCTCGCCGCGCTCCTGACCCAGCCGGCCTGCGGCGGGCCGGTCCGCGTCGAGCTCGAGCCGGGCTCGGTGCTGCTCTTCGGCGCCGGCCAGAGCGCGGCGGTGCATGCCACGCCCCGCGAGAAGAGCGGGAAGGCGGCCCCGGCCGAGGCCTGCCGCTGGACCCTCTCCGACCCGGCGATCGCCTCGCTGGCGGTGAAGCACAACGACGCGACGGTGACCGCGCTGAAGGCCGGGAGCGCGGTGCTGGCCTGCGCCGTCGGCGGCGTGAAGGCCGAGATCCCCGTCTCGGTCCGCACCGTGGCGCGGCTCGAGGTGGCGCCGGCCGAGGTGGCGCTCGAGCTCGCCGACGAGCCGAGGCCGCTCGCCCTCACGGTGAAGGTGCTCGACGACCAGGGGACGCCGGTGCCCGGGCGGATCGTGCTGACCCGCTGCGAGGACGAGGCGGTCTGCCGCGGCGACGCCCGGGGCCAGCTCTGGGCCACCGGCCAGGGGCGCACCCGCGCGGTGGTCGAGGCGCAGGGGGCCACCGCCACCGTGGCGGTGACCGTGAAGGACGTCCGGACCGAGCTGACGCGCCCCAAGGTGATCCAGCGGGGCTACATGGAGGACCTGGAGCGCCAGGTGCAGCGGAAGCAGGCGGCCGAGGCCGGGAGGTGAGGAGCGCGGCAGCGGCGCTCGGCGCGCTGGCCGCGGCCGGGCTCGGCCTGGCGGCCTGCAGCACCTGGGAGGCGCCGCGCTTCGACGGGCCGCGCCGGCTGGGCGGCGTGCTGGTGCCGGCGGCCACCCTGGAGCGCGGCGGCCGCGCCTACATGAAGGCCTGCCGCCCCTGCCACGGCGCCAAGGGCGACGGCCAGGGGCCGCAGGGCGTGGGGCTCGACCCGCCGCCGCGGGATCTCAGGCTCGGCGTGGTGGCCTTCGGCTCGGCGCCGGCCGGGAGCCTGTGGCGGGACGAGGACGTGGTCCGCGTCGTGCGCGGCGGCCTGGCCGGCACCGGCATGCGCGCCTGGGACGACGTCTCCGACGAGGACCTGGCGGCCATCGTCCAGTTCCTGAAGACGCTGGCGCCGCGCTTCGCCGACGAGGTGCCCGAGCCGGCGGTGGCGGCCAGCCCCGACCCGTGGACCGACGCGGCGGCCGCGGCGGCGCGCGGCCGGCTGGTCTACCACGCGCTGGGGCGCTGCCAGGCCTGCCACCCGGCCTACGCCTCGCCGGCGGAGATCGCCGCCATGGCCGCGGCGGCCGGCACCCGGGTGGAGCCGCGGCCCGAGGCCGGCCGGCCCCGCCTGGTGCCGAGCGACTTCGGGCGCGCCATCGCCGCCACCGACTTCCTGCGGGACCCGCTCCGCTCGGTGCGCCCTGGCCACCGGGCGCACGATCTCTACCGCGCGGTGGCGGCCGGGGTCGGCGGCACCGGGATGCCCACCTGGAAGGGCGCGCTCCCGGAGGCCGACCTGTGGGCCATGGTCCACTACCTGGAGGCGCTGGCGCCCCGGGAGCGCTGAGCTGAAGGAAGGCACCCCTCCCGTCGCCGCGGCGGAGCCGGGCACCGGGCGCCGGACCAGGCCAGGCCTGGGCGGCCCGGCTACTGGGCGCTGGCGGCCGCCAGCAGGGCCTTGGCCGCGGCCACGTTGGGCGCCCGCGGGCAGAGCTGGACGTAGCGGTCGAGCCGCTTCAGCGCGGCCTCGTCCGCGGCGTTGACGTCGGCGCCGAGCTTGCCGGCGCCCCACAGGGCGTCGCAGCGGGCCGGGTCCTTCTCCAGGGCCTTCACGAAGAGCGGGAAGAGCGCCTCCGCCTTGGTGCCGCGGGAGCGCTCCGCCTCGGCCATCTCCACGTAGGCCGCCGCGGCGCCGCCGGGGCTGCCCTGGCCGTACTCGGTGATGGCGAGGTCGAGCTCCGCCAGCGCCTGGGGCACGTTCTTCTGGTCGCGCAGCAGCCGCGCCAGCGCCACCCGGGCGTCCGGGAAGGGCTTGCCGAGCTGGATGGAGCGCTCGTACTGGCCGCGGGCCCGGTCGGCGTCGCCGGCGGCCCGATAGGCGTCGCCGAGCAGGAGCGCCATGCGAGGGTGGTCGCCCACGCGGGCGGTCGCCTTCTGCAGCAGCGCCGCCGCCTTCTGGGCCCCGCCCTCGGTGGCCAGGAGCGCCTGGGTGAGGTCCACGTAGAAGGCCACCCGCTTGCCGTCGCCGTTGACGGCCCGCTGGATGGAGGTCACCGCGCCGGCGGCGTCGCCGTCGCGGAGCAGCCGCCGGCCGATGAGCCACGGCAGGTCCGGGCTCTGCGGGTCGAGCTCGAGCGCCTTCTTCTCCGCCGCGGCCCCCTCGGCCGCCTTGCCCTGGGCGAAGAGCACCGAGCCCTGGATGGCCTGGGCCAGCGCCTGCTGGCGGGTCGAGGCGTCGCCGCCGGCCAGCGCCTGCTTGACCATCGTGGCCGACTGCTCGAAGAGGCCCCGGTCGAGGAGCAGGAGGGCCCGCCCGAGCTGCGAGGGGACGTGGTCCTTCTGGAGCCGCAGCGCGAGCTGGTAGATGGCGTCGGCCTGCTGCTCGTACCCCTCGCCGCGCCGCCGGTACTGCTCGGCGAGCTGCTGGGCGATGCGGGCGTCGTTGCCGTTGAGCTTCTGGGCCTGGACCAGCCGATCCCGCGCGGCGTCGAGGTCGCCGACGCCCATCTGCAGGACCCCGAGCGCGCCGGTGAGGAGCGCCGTCTGGCGCGCCGGGTCCTCCACGGTGGCCTTCAGGTCGGCGATGGCGCCGGCGGCGTCGCCCGAGGCGGCCCGGAGGTAGGCCTCGGCCGCGAAGAGGTGCGAGTGCGGCCCCAGCTTGCGGGCCGCCTCGACCTGGCGCACCGCCTCGGCCTTGACCTCCTCGCCGTCGGCGTGCTCGGCGAAGCGGAGCGCGTCCACGTAGGCCAGGAAGGCGTGGCCGGCCAGCGAGTCGCCGTCCAGCTTGAGGATCTCGCCGGCCTTCTGGGCCGCCTGGCGGTAGCCCCCGGCCGAGTCGCGGCCGATGAGCTCCTGGGTCTCCTTGAGGAGCCGGTCGATCGACTCGGCCCGCTCCTTGCGGACCTTGGAGAGGTAGGCCCAGCCGCCCAGCGCGATCGCCAGCACCACCGCCAGCCCGAGGCTGCCCAGGATGGCGGTGCGGCTGCCGCTCCGCGAGGCCGGCTTGCCGGAGCGCTGCAGGTCGAAGGCGGAGGTGCCGTACTTCTCGGCCAGCGCGTTGGCGTAGGCCTCGCCGGCGGCGCGGCGGGCCGGCGGGGGCGTCGGGGCCGGCGCCTCGGCGGCGGGCGGCGCGGCGCGGCCGGGGACCGTCGCCTCGCCCGAGGGGACGGCGCCGGCGCGGCTCGCCCCGGGCGCGGGCGTCAGGGCCGGCGCGGCGGCGGCCACCGGGGCGGGCGGCGGCGGCGGCGCGGGGGGCGCCACGGTGACGCCGTGCTTCCGGAGGGCTTCCAGGATCGCCTCGTCGCCGGGCGCCGACTCGGCGGCCCGGCGCAGCGCCGCCTCCCCCTCGACCTTGTTGCCGAGCCGGAAGTGGAGCTGGCCGGCGAGCAGGTGGCCTGCGGCGTAGCCGGCGAAGGCGGTCAGGGTCGGCTGGAGCTCCTCGAGCGCCTTCTTGTCCTTCCCCTGGGCGGCGTAGACCTGCGCCAGGAGGACCTTGGCCCCCGGATCGGAGGGGTGGAGCTTGACGCCCTTCTTGCAGACGACCATCGCCTCCATGAAGCGGCCCGCGGCCAGGTAGGCCTCGGTGAGGGGGCGGTAGGCTTCGGAGGAGGGCTCGGCGGCGAAGGCATGCTCGAGCGCCGCAAGCTCGGCGGCGGAGAGCTGTCGGGTGGGTGCGGGCATGTGGCTTCAAAGGCTTAGCATGGGGCGACCGGGCGAGAAACCGGCGCTTGACACCTGCCGCCGGAACCCGTTAAGGAACGCGTCCCCCGGCGACCTCCGGGGGAGTCTTCACGGGGATGTAGCTCAGCTGGGAGAGCGCTAGAATCGCACTCTAGAGGTCGTCGGTTCGATCCCGATCATCTCCACCAATTCGAGGGCCCGGACGCGCAAGCGACTGGGCCCTCACCTCTTCTGGCGGTCCAGGTCGCTCGAGGGTGCCGTGGCGGGCAGCGAGGCGACGTGGAGGGTCTGGGTCGGGTAGGCGAAGGTGGTACCCGCCTCCCGCACGATCTCGAGGAAGCGCAGGTAGAGCTCGGCCCGGGCCCGGGCGAACTCGTCGTAGCCGGCCGCCTGGAGCCAGGCCATGACCTCGACCTTGAGGGCCGAGTCGCCGAGCTCGACGAGCCGGACCGCCGGCGCCTCCGGGCCGCCGGCCGGGTGCGCGAGGAGCTCGGCCTCCACCGCCGCCACGATGGCGCGGACCTGGGCCGGGCTGGTGGACTGGACCAGCGCCAGCACCGTGCTGAGGCGGAACCGGTCACGCGCCGAGTAGCTCTCGATGCGCATGTCGGCCAGCTTGCCGTTGGGGAGCGTCACCACCGTGCGGTCGAGGGTCCGGATGCGCGTGGAGCGCAGCCCCACCCGCTCCACCGTCCCGAGCGCCCCGTCCACCTGGATGGTGTCGCCCACCCGGAACGGCTGGTCCACGCCGATGGCGACCGAGCCGATGAGGTTCTCCACCGTCTTCTGGGCCGCCAGCGCCACCGCCAGGCCGCCGATGCCGAGGCCGGCCAGCAGGCTGGTGACGTGGAAGCCGAGCTCGTTCAGGACCGCCACCAGGCCGAGCGCCAGGGCCGAGACCTTGGCGATCTTCCGGAGCAGCGGCAGGGTGCCGCGCAGGGCCGGGTTGGCGCTGGCGGCCGGCGCCGCGGCCAGGGCGCCGAAGGCCACGTCGATGGCCCGGAAGGCGCCCCAGAAGGCCACCAGGAAGAGGCCGGCCTTGATCCCCCGGGAGATGACCTCGTCGAAGGCGGCGTCGAGCCCGAGCGCCGGCAGGGCGGCGCTGGCCACCACCAGCGCCCAGAAGAGCGTGATGGGGCGCGCCAGCCGCTCGATGAGGAGGTCGTCCCAGCTGGTCTCGGTGCGGGTGGCGAGGTGGGCCAGGAGCCGGCGGGTCGCCCAGCCGAGCAGGCTGCCGAGGAGGAGCGCCAGGGCCGCCACCACCGGCAGCGCGATCCACTGCCACCAGCGGAGCCCGCGCGGCCCGTGCTCCAGCAGCGGGGCCGGCAGGTGGCGCTCGATGAAGGTGCGCTCGAGCCTCGGCAGCTCGGCCGCCTGGGCCAGGACGGCGGAGACCGGCGCGGGGAGGGCCGGGAGGGCGGCCTGGGGCGCGGCCGCGGTCGGTGTCGCGGCGGTCGGGGCGGATGCGGTGTCGGCGGCCACGGCGGCGCCGGCCTGGAGGGCCAGGGCGAGCCCCAGGAGGTGGGCCAGCGCCGGCGGGCGGGCGCGGGCCGGGCGGCGTGCTGCGGACGGTGCGGTCATGGCGCGCGGAGGATAGCGCAGGACGGGCCGGCGGTGGCCGGGCTACCATGGCGGCGAGGTGCGGCCATGGCGAAGCAGGCGATCGACGGGTTCGGCGAGGGGACCGAGGTGGTGCGGGTCTACCTGGCGGGCAGCCTGGACGAGGCCCAGAAGGCCGAGGCGGCCCTCGACGGCGCAGGGGTGACGTACGCCGTCGAGGTGGAGGAGTTCCTGGCCCCCACCATCCTGGGCAGCGGCTCGCCGCGCCCGGGGGCCGGCTTCTGGCTGGTGGAGGCCGACCTCGACGCCGCCTGCGCGGCGCTCACCGCCGCCGGCCTGCGGCGCGGGCTGGTGGACCGGGGCTGACCGGCCACCGCCCGCCCCGGTCCGCCGCGGCGGCGAGCGGCCGCGCCTGCCCGGCCGCTCAGGTCGCCTTGGGCGGGATGGGCGGCGGCGGCGCGGCGCCGGGGCGCCCCTGGAGCGCGGTGGTGGGCCGCACCGGCTCGGGGGCCGGCTTGCTCGCCTTCATCACGTTCATGGCGAGGGCGATCATCGAGCCCACGTCCGAGACCGTGGCCGGCAGGATGACGGTGTTGGTCTTCTGCGCCAGGTGGCCGAACTGCTCCACGTACTTCTCGGCGACCCGGAGCTGCACCGCCTCCACGCCGCCCTGCGAGCTGATGGCCTCGGCCACCTTGCGCAGGCCGTCGGCGGTGGCGGTGGCGATGGCCTGGATGGCGTTGGCCTGGCCCTCGGCCTCGTTGATCTGGCGCTGGCGGGCCGCCTCCGACTGCTTGATGACCTGCTGCTTCTGCCCCTCGGCGCTGTTGATGGCGGCGTCGCGCTCGCCCTCGGAGGCGAGCACCACGGCCCGCTTCTCCCGCTCGGCGCGCATCTGCTTCTCCATGGCGGCCAGCACGTCGTGGGGCGGGGTGATGTTCTTGATCTCGTAGCGGAGCACCTTGACGCCCCAGGGGGCCGAGGCCTTGTCGAGCTCGGCGACCAGCTGGGCGTTGATGTAGCCGCGCTCCTCGAAGGTCCGGTCCAGCGTGATCTTGCCGATCTCGCTGCGCAGCGCCGTCTGGGCCAGCTGGCTGATGGCGTAGTAGTAGTCGGCGATGCCGTAGCTGGCCCGCTGCGGGTCGAGCACCTTCAGGTAGAGGAGCCCGTCCACCGCCACCTGGACGTTGTCGTTGGTGATGCAGACCTGCTCCGGGATGTCGAGCGCCTGCTCCTTCAAGGTGTGGCGGTAGCGGATGACGTCGATGAAGGGGACCAGCAGGTGGAAGCCGGCGTCGAGCACGGCCTGGAACTTGCCGAGCCGCTCCACCACGAAGGCGTTCTGCTGCGGGACCACCACCGCCGTCTTGAGCACCACGAAGACCGCGAAGACCGCCACCACGATGGCGATGACCAGGGCTGCGTTCATGTCCGTATCCTCCCCTTCCGATGTCCCGGCGCGCCTACTCGGCGCGCACCCAGAGCGTCAGTCCGTCCACCCGCTCCACCACGCAGCGCTGCCCGCGGGCCATGGCGATCCCCGAGGCGGCCCGCGCCGACCAGGTGGTGCCACGCAGCTCGGCCTGCACCTCGCCGCCGGCCGGCAGGTCGGCCAGCAGCACCGCCGGCTCCCCCACCAGCTCCGCCGCCCGGGCCGGCTGCCGCTCCAGCCGCCGCAGCAGCGGGCCGCGCAGGGTGGCCAGCCCGACCAGCGACAGGACCGAGAAGGCGAGCCACTGCACGGTGTCGGAGAGGCCGAGCGCGGCCAGCGGCGCCACGCAGAGGGCCCCCACCCCGAAGAAGAGGGCGAACAGGCCGCCCGGCGTGGCCACCTCGAAGGCCAGCAAGGCGATCCCCGCCAGCACCCAGACCCACCACTCCATGGTGACGCTCCTCTCCCCTCGGACGGCCGCCGCCGGGCCCGTCCCGTACCGGGATGCTAGCACCCCCCGGGGCGGCGCGGAGCCACCCGGGTGGTACGGCCTCCTCCTCCCTGTTCCCGAATCGCGCGCGGCCGTCCAGGCGCCGGCCGTCAGGCCGTGAGCTCGGCGATCCGCTGGCGCAGCGCGGACCGGCTGGCGTCGTCCTGGGCCGCGCCCACCGCCCGCTCCAGGATCTCGCTCGCCTTCCGGCGGAAGCCCTTCTCCAGGTAGAGCGCCGCCAGCGACTTGAGGAGCGGCAGGTGGTCGGGCTTGAGCTCGGCGGCCCGCTCGTAGCTCGTCATGGCGGCGAAGGCGTCGCCGCGGGCCTTCTGGGTGCGGGCCAGCAGCGCGTGGGCCTCGGCCGACCAGGGATCCGCCTGGATGGCCGCCTCCAGCTCCTTCTGCGCCGCGGCGAGCTGGTTGGCCACCGCGAGCTCGCGCCCCCGCCTCATGTGGACGGCCGCCCGGTCGGCGCCGGCCTGCGGCTTCTGCTCCACCGCCTGCAGCACCGCCTCGATGCGCCGGAGGAAGTCCTCCAGCCGGAAGGGCTTCTCGACGTAGTCCTCGGCGCCGAAGATGTCCCGCGCCTCCTGGGCGAAGCGCCAGCCCCGGTAGATGGCGGTCATCATGATGACCGGCACCTGGCGGGTGCGCGGCGAGGCCTTGAGCCGGCGGCAGACCTCGAAGCCGTGGACCTGGGGGAGCATGGCGTCGAGCAGCACCAGGTCCGGCACCAGCTCGTCGCACAGCCGGAGCGCCTCGGCTCCGTCGGCGGCGGTGGTCACGTCGTAGCCGTGCTTCTCCAGCGTGCGCTGGACCAGCAGCCGGATCTCCGGCTCGTCGTCCACCACCAGGACGCGCTTCCTGCCGGTGGCCTGGACCGAGAGGACCACCTCGTGGACCTCGCCGTCCGGGGGCGCCTCGGCGCCGGCCACCACCTGCACCGCCAGGGCCTCGTCGCCCTCCTCGATGGGGACCTCGACCTCGGGGGCCTGCGGGGCCGGCAGCACGGTGGCCAGCACCGGCGGCAGCCCGGCCCCGGCGGCGGCGCCGCGCCAGACCCGCGCCCCGGCCTCGCGCGCGTCGTAGGCCTGGCGCACCGCCACCTCGACGGCCCGGCTCACGCAGACGTAGGCCGAGATCTCCAGGCCGGAGATGAAGCGGATCTCCGAGAGGACCCGCTCGTCGCTCGGGTTGGCCATGGCGAGGTGGAGCCGGCCGCCCTCGTCGGAGAGCGGCAGCATGTGGTCCTGCTCCGCCACCGCCCTCGGCACCAGGTCGAGGAGCCGGAGGTCCACCGCGCAGCGCGACAGGTCGATGCCCGGCGCCATGTGGCGCTCGGCCAGGGCGGCGGCCAGCATGCCCTCGTCGATGCCCATCTCGTGGAGGCGGGAGCAGAGCTTGATGCCGCTGCCGCGGGCCTCGCCCACGGCGCGCTCGATCTGTTCGCGGGTGGCAACCCCGCGCCGCACCAGCAGCTCGCCCGTCGTGAGTGGCAACCCGGCTCCTCCGCCGCCGCCGCGGCCCTGCCCGGCGGCTGAACGGCGCCCAGCATACCGCGGGTCCGGCCGGGGGCACGCCTCCGCGGCGGTCCCCTGCCCGGGGGTCAGCGTCCCCGGCCAGGTGACCCGGGCACCCACATCGGCGCCGTCATCCCACCGTGTCGGCGTAGGTCATGACCAGGTACATGACCGACTCGTCGGCGGAGCGGCTCCGGTAGAGGTGCGGCACGTCGGCCTCGAAGACGATGGCGTCGCCGGCCTCCAGCACCTCGCGGCGGCCGTCGGCCTCGATCTCGACCGCCCCCTGCGCCACCACCAGGTTCTCCACGGTGCCGGGGTTGTGCGCGTCGGCCTTCTCCACCGCGCCTGGGCGCAGGGTGAGCTGGTAGAACTCGACCCGCCGCGGGGAGTCGAAGGGGAAGAGGGCGCGGGAGGCGAAGCTGCCGTCGTGGCTGGTGAGCCGCTTCGACTGGTCGGCCCGCAGCACGTGGACCGACCCCTCCTGGCGGGCGCTGATGAGGCCGGAGAAGGGCACGCCGAGGGCGTGGGCGATCTTCCAGAGGACGTTGATGGTCGGCGCGCTCTGGCCGAGCTCGATCTGGCCGAGCATGGCGCGCGACACGCCGGAGAGGCGGGAGAGCTTCTCCAGGGAGAGCCCGCGCTGGCCCCGGAGGCGCCGCAGGTTCGACCCGACCACCGGGGTGAGGTCCGAGGCGGCCGCCTGCTCCCGCGCCTCGCCCGGCGCGGCCTTGGGCGCGGCCTTGGGCTCGGTGGCACCGCGGCCGCTCCCCCTCTTGCTGCCCTCGCGCTGGCTCTTCATGGCGCCACTTTTCCGTTACAACGGATAGCCTGTCAACCGCGGGGCGCGCCGCACCGCCCCATTGAACCGTTCCACTCCGCCCGGACTTGCGGCACGTTCACCGCGCACGGCCCGGGCGCCACCGCGCCCCGGGCCATGGACACCGCCTCGGAGGAGGGACCCATGACCATGCTCCGCCGTCTCCACGACGGGCG
>Ga0209261_10000053_pt1 | contig 29025 bp, 29 predicted proteins | sample DOMMetBare1Fresh_FD_187470 | JGI IMG/M metagenome (GOLD analysis project Ga0209261, IMG submission 187470) | Wetland sediment microbial communities from St. Louis River estuary, USA, under dissolved organic matter induced mercury methylation -... | ecosystem: Environmental > Aquatic >...
ATTCATTTGAGAAAAATTTACAGGAAGCACAGATTAGTACCGCCGAAGAAAATAAAATTAGTGTTGAATACAAAACTGTTCACAATTACCTGGGTGAACTTCTGAACTGGATTCTGCCATTTGCTATTATCATTCTGATTTGGTGGTGGATTTTCAAACGAATGAGCAAAGGTTCGGGCGGAGGCGGTGCCGGAAACATTTTCAATGTTGGAAAATCACAGGCCAAAGTATTCGATAAAGATTCAAGAGTCTCAACAAACTTTAAAGATGTTGCCGGTTTGGCTGAAGCTAAACAGGAAGTGGAAGAAATTGTCGATTTTCTGAAAAGTCCGACCAAATTCACCAAACTGGGTGGAAAAATTCCGAAAGGAGCCCTTTTGGTAGGCCCTCCCGGAACCGGGAAAACTTTGCTGGCAAAGGCTGTTGCAGGTGAAGCGAATGTGCCGTTTTTCTCCATGTCGGGTTCCGATTTTGTTGAAATGTTTGTGGGAGTTGGAGCATCTCGTGTTCGCGATTTGTTTAAACAAGCCAAGGAAAAATCACCTTGTATCGTTTTTATCGACGAAATTGACGCCATTGGACGTGCCCGTGGTAAAAATCCAAACATGGGATCGAACGATGAACGCGAAAATACGCTGAATCAGTTATTGACCGAAATGGATGGTTTTGACACTAATTCAGGAGTAATAATTCTGGCAGCAACCAATCGTGCCGATATTCTCGACCGTGCGCTGATGCGTGCCGGACGTTTCGACCGGCAGATTCATGTGGAATTGCCCGATCTGAACGAACGTGAAGAGATATTTAATGTACACCTGAAACCAATTAAACTTTCTCCTGAAATTGAACCTGCGTTTCTGGCTAAACAAACACCTGGTTTTTCGGGTGCCGATATTGCCAATGTATGTAACGAATCGGCATTGATTGCGGCAAGAAAAAACAAAGACATTGTTGAAAAACAGGATTTTCTCGATGCCGTTGACCGCATTGTAGGAGGACTTGAAAAGAAAAATAAAATCATTTCAGTTGATGAGAAACGCCGGATCGCCTATCATGAGGCAGGTCATGCAACAATCAGCTGGTTATTGGAACACGCTCATCCGCTGGTGAAAGTAACAATTGTTCCTCGTGGGAAAGCGCTTGGAGCTGCGTGGTATCTTCCTGAAGAACGCTCCATTACAACCAAAGATCAATTGCTCGACGAAATGTGTTCAGCACTTGGAGGACGCGCTGCAGAACAAATTTCATTCAACAGCATTTCTTCAGGCGCACAGAACGATTTGGAAAAAGTGACCAAACAATCTTATGCCATGGTCAGCATTTTCGGAATGAGCGAAAAAGTTGGAAATGTAAGTTTTTATGATTCTTCGGGCCAGAACGAATTTGGATTTACCAAACCATATAGCGAAAAAACGGCTGAACTGATTGATTCAGAATCAAAACTTCTGATTGAAACACAATATGCCAGGGCACTTAAAGTACTGACCGAAAACAAAGAAGGACACCAAAAACTATCTGAATTGCTTTTGGAAAAAGAGGTAATTTTTAGTGAAGATTTAGAACACATTTTTGGTAAACGTCAGTGGGGAAAGCCATTAATGGTTGCTGAAGCCAAAAAGGAATTGGCTGCCGGATTACTTGAAAATACGGAGATGCCTGCTGAAGCTGCTGCTGAATAATGGAATCAGCAAGAAAAAACATTCTAGCCAGGTTAAAGGCTGCACAGGATAAAAGAGGTGAAATCGAGGTTCCATACCCCGATTTCACCTCTCCTGTTTATCATCCGCTGACACAATCGCCGGAATTGGATTTTAAAACCAACCTGGAATTGATCGGAGGACAAGTATTTCTATGCTCATCAAAAGCCGAAATTGTTGGTCATTTGAAACGCATTTGTGATGAAAAACTGCAAGAAAGCATTTTCTGCACTGATCCTGCACTTCAGACGTTGATTGGGGAAACAATTCCAATTCAATCTGAAGAAAACGATTTTCTAAACCTGAATATCGGACTTACAGGCTGCGAGTTCTTGGTCGTTCATTTGGGTTCTGTTTTAATCAGCTCGGCACATGTTTCGGGCAGGAGAATGAATGTTTTTCCTGAAACACACATTGTTGTGGCCCACCAATCGCAATTAACCGGTTTTTTAGAGGAGGCTTTGGAAAAACTACAGCAGAAATACAAAAATGAATTACCTTCGCTGATCAGTAACATCACAGGGCCAAGCCGAACTGCCGATATTGAAAAAACACTGGTAATGGGTATGCATGGTCCAAAATCGCTGATTGTTCTGATTTCAGAAGAACCTATATAAAACTTGTATCATGGAAAAAGATTGGGTATGTGTATTTCAAACAGAGCAAGGGTTTCAGGCTGAAATTGCAAAAGAGATTCTCGAAAACGAGGAAATCCATTGTGTCATTCTGAATGAAAATGACTCCAATTTTCCATCGATTGGTGAATTGGAAGTCTGGGTACATCAGGATTTTAAAGCAAAAGCGACTGAATTACTTAAAGATTTGATCCTTTGAAGAAATTTATTACCCGTACTATTACCGGAATTGCTCTTGTATTAGTCATGCTGACTGCCATTATTGCCAGTCAGTATAGTTTTGCAGTTCTGTTTCTGGTCATCATGATTGCAGGTGTCGGCGAATTTTCCCGTCTTTTCAGTCACTCTGAAATAAAGCCGAATAAATTACTTGCTTATCTGGTATCCATTTTACTATTCGGAATATCATTTTTGGTTGCCAAAGGCGTGCTTGAAGTAAAGTACCTTTTGGGGATTTTGCCTTTTTTCCTGCTTATCATGGCAGCCGAACTTTACCGTAAAAAGGACAACCCAGTCGAAAATATTGCTGTTACAACTTTCAGCATCATCTATCTGGCTTTTCCTTTGTCATTGATAAATTTTCTTGTATTTTCTGAAATATTTGGAGGAAATTCATACACTCCAAAACTGCTTATTGCCCTTTTTTCAATCATCTGGATATACGACTCAGGAGCTTATCTGGTAGGTGTATCCATCGGGAAACACCGGTTATTCGAGCGAATTTCACCAAAAAAGTCATGGGAAGGTGCTATTGGCGGAACATTAATTGCAGTTGGCGCTTCCTGGATAATTTCCGGCATTATACCCGAAATAAAACTTATTCACTGGATTGCAATCAGCGCATTAACGGTGGTTTCATCCACTTATGGAGATTTAACTGAATCGATGTTCAAGCGTTATTTCGGAATTAAAGACAGTGGAAATATACTTCCAGGACACGGTGGTGTACTCGATCGTTTTGACTCTTTGTTTTTTGCCGCTCCGGTAGTGGTAATGTACCTGAAACTGTTTGTAGAGTAGCGCTTCAAGATTTAAAACGGTCAATATTGGCAAAAGCTCAATAATTTACTACTTTTGAGGCCAAAATCTAAGACTTAATGATGAAGTTTCATAAAGCCGGCACCACAACCATCTACTATGTTTCTGCCATTTTCGCAGCACTCATTTTACTTTCATGGTTTGTCAACATCGACCCTATCTTCAAATATGGAATTTTAGGAGTTTATGCCCTGGTCTATTTTCTGATTATTCAATTTTTCAGATACCCCCAACGGGCTGTCATTCAGAATGAAAATCAAATTCTTTCTCCTGCCGACGGAAAAGTTTGTGTAATTAAAGAGACTTTTGAAAATGAGTACCTGAAAACCAATTGTCTTCAGGTGTCAATCTTTATGTCGCCAACCAACGTGCATATCAACTGGATTCCGATTCCAGGTGTCATTACCTATATGAAACACAAGGATGGCGAGTTTTATGCCGCGTTTAAAGATAAATCAGCCGAAGAAAATGAACGCACCACTACCGCGGTAAAAATAAAAGACGGACGCGAAATTGTTATGAGTCAGGTTGCCGGTGCAATGGCCCGCCGAATTATCAATTATGTTGAAGTTGGCGATACAGTTAATCAGGCTACTGAACTTGGCTTTATCCGTTTCGGATCCCGGGTCGATCTTTATTTACCGCTCGACACCAAACTTTTGGTGAAATTAAACGACAAAGTTACCGGATCACAAACCATCATAGGCGAAATAAAATCATGAGCCGGACGAGCCAATTGTTTTTCTGGGTACCCAATACCATTACCGCCTTAAATCTGGTGTGTGGAAGTTTAGCGATTTTTTTTGCTGTCGACGGGCAATTGGGCTGGGCCGCTTTATTGATTTTTGCCGCCGCAGTTTTTGATTTTCTCGATGGTTTTTCTGCCCGTTTGCTGAAAGCATATTCCTCCATTGGAAAAGAACTCGATTCACTGGCCGATACAGTTTCATTTGGACTGGCGCCCGCCGCCATCGTTTTCACCCTGATTGAACTAACACTTTTCGGAAAAAACCAGCACATTCAGGATATTGAAGCAAATCTAAGTCAATGGATTCTTCTCCTGTCAAGCCTGGTGATCCCTGTTGCAGGGGCTTTCAGACTGGCTAAATTCAATACAGACGATCGTCAGAGCGATCAATTCCTCGGTATGCCGATTCCGGCCAATGCCATTTTCTTCGCATCACTGGCATTGATCCTCGTTTTAGGCGACCGGACCATTACCGAACCCGTCATCCTGAATAAATATACACTGCTGATTTCCATTTTCACCTGTTCTTTCCTGATGGTTTCAGAACTTCCGATGTTCAACCTCAAATTCAAAAACCTGAAGCTTAAAGAAAACGGAATGCGATACCTCTTTTTAGCTGTTACTGTTCTTCTTGTAATTTTCCTAAGGGTTTATGCATTGCCATTCATCATTATCTGGTACGTTTTGCTCTCCGGAATAAGCTTTCTTGCTATAAGTAAATAATGTAAAATCAAAGACAGATTTCAAATACCTGAAGTTCCAATTTTCTTCAGGCGACTTTTTATGTTACAAACTTTGAAAATTCTGTTTAAATGGCTTCCAAACTTCAGTAAATACAGAATTTAATTTCTTAGATTTACGAACAAATCGACCTTCTGATCGTTTTAGTTTCATTAAAAATATTCTAAAATGCCACAAGATTATATTCCCATTTTAATTCAGTCACTTGTAGTTCTTGGCTTTGTTATTTCAACCATGCTTCTGACCCATTATCTAGGTCCCAAAAGGTTTTCACGAGCTAAACTGGAAAACTTTGAATGTGGAATTGAGGGTATGGGAAATGCCCGAAGTCCTTTTTCAGTAAAGTATTTCCTGATTGCTATTCTCTATGTTCTTTTCGATGTAGAGGTTATTTTTATGTATCCGTGGGCAGTCAATTTTAAAGACATGGGAAAAGATGGATTTCTTGAAATGCTTTTGTTTTTAATGCTTGTGCTGGCAGGTTTTATTTATATCCTCATGAAAGGCGCATTCAAATGGGATAAAAACCCGGCCTCCTAAAAAAACACAGGATCATGTCTGACAAACAAATTAGTACTCCAACCATAGCTGAAACCCCTGAAGGAATTGCCGGCCAGGGATATTTTGCCACTTCATTTGAAAAAGCGGTCGGGCTGGCCCGAAAAAATTCGCTTTGGCCATTGCCTTTTGCAACTTCGTGTTGTGGAATTGAATTTATGGCTACCATGGCCTCCCATTACGATCTGGCCAGGTTCGGTTCCGAAAGGTTAAGTTTCTCACCACGGCAAAGCGATTTGCTGATGGTTATGGGAACCGTAGCCAAGAAAATGGGTCCGGTTTTGCGTGAGGTTTATATTCAAATGGCTGAACCCAAATGGGTAATCGCGGTTGGTGCCTGCGCTTCAAGCGGCGGAGTATTCGATACATACAGCGTATTACAAGGCATCGACAGGGTGATACCGGTTGATGTTTATGTGCCTGGATGTCCGCCAAGGCCTGAACAGATCATCGACGGAATTCTAAAAATTCAGGAACTGGCTGGTAATGAGTCGCTCCGAAGAAGGAATTCAATCCCGTATGACGAATTAATGAAAAAATACAATATTGAGTAAGTATCAGGAGAAACAATTAAATTTATTCAAATTTTAATCAGCAGTTTGTGCAAAAAACAAATTCCGACAGAGATCATTTAGTCATTTCAATGCTTGCCAGTCAATTCGGAAATGAAATTGAGGAAATCAAAATTTCATCAGATATGCCTGTCATTCATGTTCAAAAAGATAGAATTCCTGAAGTTTTACTTTTTTTGCGCGATACTCCTGAATTACAATACAATTTTTTAACAACACTTTGCGGAATGCATTATCCTGAAACGTCCCGGCTTGGTGTGGTCTATCACTTGCATAGTTTTGTGAATAACCACCGAATCAGGATAAAAACAGTATTAAGCATAGAACATCCGTTTTTACCGACCATAACAACAATCTGGCCGTCAGCCAACTGGATGGAACGCGAAACTTACGATTTCTATGGGATAATTTTTGAAGGACATCCCAATCTGAAAAGAATTCTGAATGTGGACGAAATGACTGATTTCCCTTTAAGAAAGGAGTTTCCTTTGGAAGACCAGACTCGTGAGGACAAGGACGACAGTATGTTTGGACGATGAGAATAAGTTATAAATGATAAATTATGAGTTAAAAGTTTGGAGACATGAAATGCATAGACATTTTCTATTTCCTTACTTCTGACTTCCGACTATAAAAAATGGCACAGGGACAACAAACTGATTACTGGAAAAGAGACATCATAAGTCATGAGGAACCCAAGGAATACAATATTCTGAATGTTGGGCCTACTCATCCGGCTACGCATGGCGTTTTTCAGAACGTAATGCTAATGGATGGCGAGTTTATTGTCAGTACAGAACAAACCATAGGCTACATTCATCGTGCCTTCGAAAAAATTGCTGAACGAAGGCCATTTTATCAAATCACACCATTAACCGACCGGCTGAACTATTGCTCTGCCCCCTTAAACAACATGGGCTGGCACATGACCGTCGAAAAACTATTGGGCATCGAAACACCCAAACGCGTGGATTACCTTCGCATCATAATTATGGAGTTGGCACGGATTGCCGATCACCTGATCTGTAACAGTGTAATTGGGGTCGACAGTGGTGCCCTCACCGGATTTACCTACCTTTTTCAGGACAGGGAATATATTTACGAAATTTATGAAGAGATTTGTGGTTCACGGTTAACCACCAACATGGGCCGGATTGGAGGATTTGAGCGGAATTTCAGCGAAAAGGCCTGGTATAAAATCCATCATTTCCTGAAAACCTATCCCAAAAAACTGAAGGAATTTGAAAGCCTGTTATCCCGAAACCGGATTTTCATGGATCGCACGATCAATGTTGGGCCATTTTCAGCCGATAGAGCTTTGGCTTATGGTTTTACGGGCCCAAATCTTCGGGCCTGCGGTATTGATTACGATGTTCGCGTAATGAATCCATACTGTTCTTACGACGAATTTGATTTCACTATTCCAATTGGTCAAAACGGTGATACCTATGACCGATTTATGGTTCGTCAGGAAGAAATGTGGCAAAGCTTAAGCATCATCGAACAAGCCATTGCCAAACTCGAGAAGATGGAAGATAAGGAAACCTATTTTGCCAAAGATCCACGATTTGTTCTTCCTCCCAAGGAACAGGTTTATAACAACATGGAAGCGCTGATCTGGCATTTCAAAATAGTGATGGGCGAAACCGACATTCCGGCTGGCGAAATATATCATTCAATCGAGGCTGCCAACGGAGAATTGGGATTTTACCTGGTCAGCGATGGCGGAAGAACTCCGTCGCGCCTGCATTTCAGACGGCCTTGTTTTATTTATTACCAGGCTTATCCTGAAATGGTAACCGGCAACATGCTTTCGGATGCTGTGCTCACCATGAGTTCAATGAATGTAATTGCCGGAGAATTGGATGCCTAGAAAAAGAAGCCCCCTTCTAATTCCCCCAAATGGGGGAAAGCTTTTGGGCATCGGATTATAATCTATTCAGCCCTGAAAGGGCGATAGATAATAGCCCAGGGCAAATGACGAAGGAATGACGCCCTGGGTAGGAAAATGATCTTAATAAAAACCATCTGCGGATTAGCGAAGAAAATAAGTTATTTGCCATTTCGGACGGAAGTCAAGTAAATAGAAAAGTGAAAATATAGAAAAGGGAGACAAAAAAAACGTTGTGAAACTATGTGTTCCCTTCAAGTTTGTGGTTAAAAAAATAGTTAAATGCTGAATACAAAAGAAATAACTGAATTCAACTCCGAAACGCTTGATCTGATTAATGGAATCATCAGGCGATATCCGGCTGGCAGGCAAAAATCGGCCTTACTGCCTGTTTTGCATATCGCCCAGGCTGAAAACAAAGGTTGGCTGAGTTCAGAAATCATGGATTATGTGGCTTTATTGCTGGACATTCAGCCAATTGAAGTTTATGAAGTAGCCACTTTTTACAGCATGTTTAATCTACAGCCGGTTGGCAATTGCATGATTGAAGTATGCCAGACAGGCCCTTGCTGGCTGAAGGGATCGGAAGAAATACTCGCACATTTCGAAAAACGATTAGGCATCAAACCGGGTGAAACAACTCCTGACGGACTTTTCAGTCTGAAAACTGTTGAATGTCTGGCAGCCTGTGGAAATGCGCCGGTTATTCAGGTTGGAACTGAATACCATGAAAATATGACCACTGAAAAAGCGGATCAGCTGCTGAACAAGTGGAAAAGTGAAAATACATGTTCTCATTCCAATCCTTACCTCTAATTTATGGGAAAGCAAATCTTACTCGATAACATAGAGGTTCCGGGACTGGCCGGATTTGACGTTTACCGGAAACTGGGCGGATATGCTTCGGTCGAAAAAGCATTAAAGAATTTAACTCCTGATGAGGTAACCGCAGAAGTGAAAAATTCAGGCTTGCGTGGCCGTGGCGGTGCAGGATTTCCCACCGGCATGAAATGGAGTTTCATTGATAAAAGCACTGATAATCCAAGGTATTTCGTCTGTAATTTTGACGAAAGTGAACCTGGAACTTTTAAAGACCGGCATATTGGACAGCTAAATCCTCATCAGTTGATTGAAGGAATGATCCTGGGATCGTATGCATTGGGTGCAAGAACTTCCTACATATATGTTCGTGGCGAATTGTTTTACGTGTTACGGATCGTTGAAAAAGCTATTCAGGAAGCCTATCAAAACGGTTTTTTGGGACAGAACATACTGGGAAGCGGTTATTCGCTCGACCTGTATTGTCATCCTGGTGCGGGAGCCTATATCTGCGGTGAAGAAACTGCATTGATCGAATCACTCGAAGGAAAACGCGGAAATCCAAGAATTAAGCCGCCATTCCCGGCTGTAGTAGGCCTTTACGATTGTCCGACTGTAGTGAATAATGTTGAGACAATTGCTACCCTTCCGTGGATAATCAATAACGGCGCAGCAGCATATTCAGCCATTGGTACAGGAAACAGCAAAGGCACCAAATTAATTTCAGCCTGCGGACATATTAATAAACCCGGGATCTATGAAATTGAACTTGGACTGCCTGTTGAAGAATTTATTTACAGCGATGAATACTGTGGTGGAATCAGCAACGGGAACAAACTGAAAGCAGTGGTAGCAGGAGGCTCCTCGGTGCCCATTCTGCCAGCCGATTTAATCCTGAAAACCGCAAAAGGCGAAGCTCGCCTGATGAGTTACGAATCGCTGGCCGAAGGTGGATTCGAAACCGGAACGATGCTTGGATCGGGTGGATTTATTGTAATGGACGATACGACCTGCATTGTTAAGAACCTTTTGACCTTTGCCCGGTTTTACCATCATGAATCATGCGGACAATGCAGCCCTTGCCGCGAAGGAACCGGTTGGCTCGAAAAAATATTGCACCGGATTGAAAATGGCCATGGAACGATAAAAGATATTGATTTACTGGTGTATATTTCGAAACACATAGAAGGAAATACGATTTGCCCGTTGGGTGAAGCTGCAGCGTGGCCAGTGGCCAGTGCAGTCCGCCATTTCAGGCAAGAATTTGAAGATCACGTAAAATTACAACGATGCCCCTTGTAAAAGTAACCATAGATAACATTGAAGTTGAAGTCGAAGCCGGAACAACCATTCTGAATGCTGCCCGAAAAATTGGTGGTCATTTAGTACCGCCGGCCATGTGTTACTATTCGAAACTGGAAGGCAGTGGCGGAAAATGCAGAACTTGCCTGGTCAGGGTAGCTCAGGGATCGGCGAAAGATCCGCGTCCGATGCCGAAATTGATGGCTTCATGCCGTACACCGGTTCAGGATGGAATGGTCGTTGAAAATACAACCTCACCACAGGTTATGGAAGCAAGAAAAGCCATTACTGGTTTTTTACTGCTCAACCATCCGCTTGATTGCCCGGTTTGCGACCAGGCTGGTGAATGTCACCTTCAGGATTTGTCATACGATCATGGATTGGCCGATACTCAAACTACCGAAGAGAGACGAACCTTTGCTCCAATTGATATAGGAGATAAAATTAAACTTAACATGAATCGCTGCATCCTCTGTTACCGCTGTGTGATGGTTGCCGATCAGTTAACGAATCAGCGGGTGCACGGGGTATTGAATCGTGGTGATCACAGCGAAATAAGTACGTATATCCTGAAAGCCGTTGACAATGATTTTTCAGGAAACATGATTGATGTTTGCCCGGTTGGAGCTTTAACCGATCAGACCTTCCGGTTTAAAAGCCGGGTATGGTTTACCAAACCTTTCGATGCGCATCGCGAATGCACGAAATGCAGCGGAAAAACAGTTTTATGGATGAAAGGCACTGAAATCTTAAGGGTGACTGGAAGAAAGGACAAATATGGCGAACTGGAAGAATTTATATGTAACGATTGCAGGTTTGAGACAAAAGAAGCAAGTGACTGGGTCATTGAAGGTCCACGAAAAATTGAAAGGCATTCGGTGATCTCACAAAATCATTATCAGAATCTGAAATAAACTGACTATGGATTGGACCTTATACATCTATAAAACCATTTTTCTGCTGATCATTGTGCTGGTCACGCTGGTTGTGGCTATGTATTCAACTTATGGCGAGCGAAAAGTGGCAGCTTTTATGCAAGATCGTCGGGGTCCAAACCGGGCCGGAATATTCGGTTTACTTCAGCCGTTAGCTGATGGTGTAAAAATGTTTATGAAGGAAGAAATCATTCCGCTCACCGCCAACAGAAAACTCTTTATTCTCGGGCCTTCCATTGCCATGACCACGGCCATGCTTACCGGTGTGGTCATTCCATGGGGAGGAACTATCACCATTGGAGGACGTGAATTCTCGATGCAGATTGCTGATCTGAATATCGGTATTCTGTATGTTTTTGCTATGGTTTCCATCGGTGTTTACGGCATCATGATCGGAGGTTGGGCTTCAAACAACAAATATGCTCTTCTTGGATCCATTCGTGCGGCATCTCAAATGATCAGCTACGAGCTAGCCATGGGAATGTCGATTATAGCACTTATTCTGACAACCGGTACTTTAAGCCTGAACGAAATTGTAGCTCAGCAACACGGCATGCATTGGAACGTATTTTATCAGCCACTTGGCTTTTTAATTTTCCTGATTTGTGCCTTTGCCGAAACAAACCGCGCACCTTTTGATCTTCCGGAATGTGAAACCGAACTAATCGGTGGATATCATACCGAATACAGTTCCATGAAACTTGGCTTTTATCTTTTTGCTGAATACATCAACATGTTTATCTCTTCCGCAGTAATTGCAACGCTGTATTTTGGAGGCTACAACATGCCGTTTATCGACCAGCTTGGTTTGTCACAAAATTTGCTGGCTTTTTTAGGAACTTTTTTCTTTTTCATGAAGATTTTCTTTTTAATCTTCCTATTCATGTGGGTCAGATGGACTTTGCCTCGTTTTCGCTATGACCAGCTTATGGATCTGGGATGGAAAAAACTGATGCCTTTGGCCATCTTCAATATTCTTGCAACAGGTGCTTTTTATTACTTCACTGAACTTAAATAATCCAGACACCATGCAGGCATTGACAAACAGATCGAAATTAGCATCCAACAAGAAGATGAGCTTCATGGAAAGAATCTATCTTCCGGCAATCGTGAATGGAATGATGATCACCATCGGGCATTTTTTCAGAAAGAAAGCAACGATAAATTATCCGGAACAAACGAGGGAATTCAGCAAAATATACCGGGGTCAGCATGTTCTGAAACGCGATGAACAGGGTCGTGAACGCTGTACTGCATGTGGATTGTGTGCGGTTGCCTGCCCGGCCGAAGCTATTACGATGATATCAGCCGAGCGCAAACCCGGTGAAGAACATTTATACAGGGAAGAAAAATATGCAGCAATTTATGAAATCGACATGCTACGCTGTATTTTTTGCGGAGATTGCGAAGAAGCCTGTCCAAAGGAAGCAATTTTTCTGACCGACCGTATAGTCGCCTCGCAATATGAGCGCAAGCCATTTGTTTATGGCAAGGATATTCTGGTTGAACCTTTGGATTTAAGCCTGAGGATTGACATCTCTGCCAGGCAAACGGAAAGTGTATTGAAATTCAAGCAAAACAAGCGTTTTGCGCACAATAAATAAAAATTGACGATTTGACTATTTACTATATACAATCTCGAAAAAAGAGCGACATAAATGGTAAATAGTAAATTATTAAATAGTAAATAAAATGGTATTTCTGTTTTACTTTCTTTCGGCAATCATGGTCATAAGTGCATTGTTGGTGGTTTTCGCGAAAAATCCGGTCGACAGTGTAATTTACCTGATCATCTGCTTCATTGGAATGGCTGGTCAGTATATCCTTTTGAATGCTCAGTTTCTGGCAGTTGTCCATGTTATTGTATACACCGGTGCCATCATGGTCTTGTTCCTTTTTGTGATCATGTTACTGAATCTGAACAAGGAAATTATCCTGCAGAAATCGAGGGTAACCCGGATTTCTGCAGTAATAACAGGAGGATTATTCTTTTTGGTGATGCTTGCAGCCACCCGCCATGTATTGGAAATAAAGGTCCGGTATCCGTTCGACAGCACCATCGGGTTAGTCTCCGAAGTAGGCAAAACCTTGTTTCATGAATTTTTATTGCCGTTTGAAATATCATCCGTCCTGTTTATTTCTGCCATGATCGGAGCGGTCATGTTTGGGAAAAAAGACGTTGAATAGAAATGAGTTATAAGTTATGAATTATGAGTTTCTGCTCATCTGGAAGTACTGGAGAACAAGCTTGTTCTTTAGCTCCGGAGGAGCGAAATATTTGTAGATATAAGAAATTAAAAAAGACAATCGTCCGTGAAGTAAATTCAAGTAAAGCATAAACTTCGTTTCGGACGGAATTGGAATCGCCAAATTAATAGGTTCTAGTTTTATTATGAGTGAAAAGAAAAATACCATAAAGGATAAAAGTTTTGCTTTTGCAGTTCGGATTATCAGGCTTTTTCAATATTTGTCTGAAACAAAAAAGCAATACATTTTAAGTAAACAATTATTGAGAAGCGGAACAGCTATCGGTGCTTTGGTTCGGGAAGCGCAAAATGCAGAAAGCACCAAAGTTTTTATTCACAAATTGGGTAGAGCCCAAAAAGAATGTGACGAAAGCATATACTGGCTCGAATTACTTAAAGAAACGGATTACCTTAATGATAAAGAATTTGAAAGTATAAACACTGAAGCCATTGAGCTATTAAAAATGCTTCGAAGTGCCATCATCACTTCCAAGAAAAATAACTCATAACTTATAATTCACAACTATGAAGGACCTATCAACTGCCATACAACTTATCCCACTGGAGCACTACATTATTTTGTGTATTGCACTTTTCAGCATCGGACTTATGGGAGTTTTATTCCGGCGAAATACCATCGCCATCCTGATGTGCATCGAACTCATGTTTAACTCGGTGAACCTGCTTGTGACAGCCTTCTCGGCCTATCATTCCGATCCTTCCGGACAGGTTTTTGTCTTTTTTGTAATGATCGTCGCCGCAGCCGAAGTGGCTGTTGGTCTGTCAATTCTGGTCATGATGAAACGCAATGTCAATTCGGTAGATATTAACCTTTTGAACCGATTAAAATGGTAGAAACGATTCCATATATCAATCTCGCATTGCTGGTTCCCGGACTTCCATTCCTCGGATTTCTGATCACCGGACTGGGATACAAACGATTCAAACACAACCAGGCCGGAATTATTGCCAGTACAGCCGTTGGATTGTCGTTTCTGGTTTCGGTACTGCTCTTTTTTGTACTCCGGAATTCGAATCAGGATTCAGCAACAGTAACTCTTTTTAACTGGATTTCAGTTGGAAAAATGAACATCCCATTTGAATTCCTGATCGATCACTTATCGCTCACCATGATGCTAATCATCACCGGTGTCGGTTTTCTAATTCATGTTTACTCTATCGGATACATGCACGATGATGACCGTGTCAATTCCTTCTTTGCACAAATGAATTTGTTTACGTTTAGCATGTTGCTTTTAGTGATGGGAGCCAATTACCTGATCCTGTTCATTGGATGGGAAGGGGTTGGCCTTTGCTCCTATTTGCTCATCGGATTCTGGTACAAAAATCAATCGTTTAATTACGCGGCCCGGAAAGCTTTTGTCATGAACCGCATTGGCGATCTTGGTTTCATACTTGGCATTATCCTACTTTTCTTCACCTTTCAGTCAGTCTCATTTTCTGAAATATTTTCACAGGCTTCACTTCTTCAGGTTGGAACCCCGGTTATTACTGCAATTACATTGCTTCTTCTTGTAGGAGCGGTTGGAAAAAGTGCGCAGATTCCGTTGTTCACCTGGCTTCCTGATGCCATGGCTGGTCCAACACCGGTTTCGGCTTTAATCCATGCAGCCACCATGGTAACTGCCGGAATTTATGTGATTGCCCGTTCAAGCATACTTTATAATCTTGCGCCATTCACCTTGAATGTGATCATCGTCCTTGGATTGGGAACCGCAATCTTTGCAGCAATCGTCGGACTCAGGCAAAATGACATTAAAAAAGTACTGGCCTATTCCACCGTTTCGCAATTGGGTTACATGTTCCTGGCACTGGGACTTGGGGCTTATTCTACGGCCATTTTTCATGTGACCACACACGCATTCTTCAAAGCACTTTTATTTCTTGGTGCCGGAAGTATTATTCATGCCCTGAGTGGTGAACAGGATATCCGAAAAATGGGAGGATTGCGAAAAAAGATGCCTGTCACCTACTGGACTTTTCTGGCTGCAACACTGGCTATTAGCGGAATTCCGCCATTTTCAGGATTTTTCAGCAAAGACATGATTCTGGAAAAGGCATTTGAGCACTTCATCCTACTTTATGTATTAGCGCTTTTCGGAGCTTTGCTTACTTGTTTTTATATGTTCCGGCTTTTCTATCTGGTTTTTTATGGTGAACAACGGCTTAAAGAAGTCCATGCCCATGAATCTCCAAAAGTGATGACTGTACCATTGATTATTCTTGGGATACTTTCAGCATTTGGAGGATTTCTGAACCTGCCTTTGCTATTCGGCGGCAAACTCAGTTTCAGTCAGTTTTTGCAAAGTGCTGTCAGTTCAAAAGTATCAGGAGAAATAAGTCACAGCACAGAAATAGCCTTGATTTTGATTTCAATTGCGGTTTTAGGTCTGGTTATTTTTTATGCCTACCGGATTTTTATCCGCAAAGCAGTTATTCCGGCTGACGATAATGCACCAATGAGCATGATGGCTCGTGTAGTCACCAATAAGTTCTATATCGATGAAATTTACATCTTCCTTTTTGAAAAACCTTTTGGAGCGCTTTCCAATTTTCTTTTTAAAACGGTTGAAACCAATATTTTAAATCCAATTGTTGACGGGGTTGGAGAACTTACCGCGGTTATGGGAACATTAACACGCAGACTCCAGCGCGGCAACATGAGTTTCTATTTCTTTGCCATGGTGGCAGGAATACTATTGTTTATTGTTTTCATTCTGATAATCTGAGCCCATGATATTACTGATTATTCTATTAATCCCCATGCTAACCGGTCTCTTTCTGTTGTTTTTCAGAAAGGCACCCATCGTGCGATCCATTGCACTGGGTTCATCCATTGTTAATTTGCTGATTACCTTCATCCTGATTTTCACTTCATCTCCATCGACATATGCCCTAAACTGGATTAATTTCATGGGAATCAGTTTTACACTCGGACTAGATGAAATTAGTCTGATCATGGTTCTGCTTACCAATCTGTTATTCCCGTTTGTTCTGCTTGCCGGATTTACCCGCGAACAGAGGAATGTTCACCTGCTCAATTTCCTGATTCTGTTTACACAGTCAGCCTTACTTGGGGTTTTTATGGCGCAGAATGCATTCCTGTTCTATGTATTTTGGGAGCTGGCACTAATCCCGGTGTATTTTATTCTGCTCATTTGGGGAGGTGACGGAAGAAGAACCATTACGTTTAAATTTTTCATTTACACGTTGACCGGAAGTTTATTCCTTTTATTTGGAATAATTTATTTGTACCAGCTGACTCCAGGTTCGCACACCACTGATTTTACTGCTTTTAACCAACTTCAAATTCCTGAAAGCACCCAGATTTGGCTGTTCTGGATTTTGTTTATTGCCTTTGCCATTAAAATGCCGGTTTTTCCTTTTCATACCTGGCAACCGCCAACCTATAAAATGGCTTCGACACAGGGAGTAATGATTCTTGCGGGTGTGATGACCAAAATGGGGATTTACGGAGTACTTCGGTTTCTTTTACCCGTCGTGCCAATGGGTGTTCATTTCTGGCAAAACACGGTTATTATTCTGAGTTTAATTGGTGTTATTTATGCTTCGGTGATCGCTTTTAAGAAAGCAAACTTTAAAATGATGATTGCATTTTCGTCGATGGCGCATATATCATTAATGGTGGCAGCCATGTTTGCCCTTAATCATTATGCGGTACAGGGACTATTATTCCAGGTTCTCAGTCATGGTGTAACCATTGTCGCCCTCTTTTATGTGGCCTGCCTGGTGAAAGAAAAAACAGGAACAACCGAAATGCCTCAATTGGGAGGACTAAAAGCTAAAGCGCCAAACTTTGCCATTCTTTTCCTGATCATCCTATTAGGTTCAATCGCATTGCCGCTAACAGCCGGATTTGTTGGTGAATTTCTCATGATTGCCGGACTTTTCCAGCAATCGGTCTGGTTTGCAGTTTTTGGTGGTATGACGATGATTCTTGGAGCAATTTATATGTTGTATGCCTATCAGCGGGTGATGCTGGGCCATCAAAAAACAAATTTTGAACATGTAGGAGATTTACTGAGTCTGGATTATTTGATTCTGATTCCGTTGATTGCAATCATACTCGGACTTGGAATTTATCCTCAACCCATATTTGATTTATTGAAGCCTGTTACCGAGATCTTTTCAGGATTGGCACCTTAACCCGATTTGCAGTATTGATTTTTTAAATTGTAAATCGTAAATTATAAAATCGTAAATACTAACTAATGAGTGCACTGATATGTAATATAGTTCTGGGAATAATTATTTTATACCTCGGATTCTTAAAAAGGAAATCAATTCTGGCGCCTGCTGCAATTGCCGGACTTTTGATTGTTATGTTCCTGTCGTTCAAAGATTGGGGATTGGGTTCAAGGTATTTTCATGATATGATCCTGTTCGATAACTTTTCCATCGCTTTCAATATATCCATGATCATCATTTCCATACTGATTTTTCTTTTTGGGATTGACTATTATCAAATGATGAGCCATCATGTGGCTGAGCAATATGCCCTGATGATTTTCGCACTTACAGGGGCGTTTTTAATGACTTCCTTTTCAAATCTCATTATGCTGTTTATGGGAATCGAAATACTTTCCATTCCCTTGTATGTATTGGCAGGAGGCAAAAAGGCTTCCTTCCGGTCGAACGAAGCTTCGTTTAAATATTTTATGCTTGGTTCGTTTGCCACCGCGATTTTTCTTTTTGGAATCGCACTGGTTTACGGAGCATCAGCAACCTTTTACCTTCCTGAAATTAAGACTTTTATTGCCCAGTTTAATGGCCAATTGCCTCCTATGGTGATGGTTGGTTTGCTTTTCATTCTGATTGGTGTAGCATTTAAAGTTGCCGTTGCACCTTTCCACTTCTGGAGCCCTGATGTATATGAAGGTTCACCGACATTGGTCACAGCGTTTATGGCCACAGTCGTTAAAACAGCCGGATTTGCCGCATTCTACCGCTTGTTGGGAATGGGTTTGCTTCCTTTGCCCATTCCACTGGAAAAAGCGCTTTGGGTAATGACCGGATTAACTTTGCTGATAGGAAACCTTGGGGCGCTAAAACAAACGAATTTTAAACGTCTTCTGGCGTATTCTGCCATCGCCCATAGCGGCTTCATTATGCTGGCCATGCTTTCGCAACACGATTCATCAGCGAAGGTCATTTTGTATTACACTTTTGTTTACTCACTGGCAACAGTTCCCCTATTCATCATTTTTATACTTGTGAAACGGGCATCCAATGGGCAGGAGGAACTGTTCAATTTCAGGGGACTTTTCAAGGAAAAACCATGGATTGCTATTTTTATGACTATCCTTCTGGTTTCTCTGGCCGGAATTCCTCCAACTTCCGGATTTATGGCCAAATACCAGGTTTTTGTTTTATCCATCAGTCAGGGCAATCTTTTGATCTCCATATTTGCTATTCTGATGGCGGTAATCGGCATCTATTACTATTTCTTTGTGGTACGCGAGATCTACACGGAAAGCGAACAACTGAATCCAATTGTTCTAACCAAACTGAATGCTGCATTAATTATTGGATGTAGCACAGCAGTTGTTTTACTTGGCATTTTTGTCTGGAATTTACCTGTTTAGCAGGCTTCAAACTTCAGACTATAAACGAAATGCAGAAATCCGGCTAATTGACCGGATCTTTCTTTTTCATTGGTTTCTCCAGAATGGCTTCGTATTTAAGCACAGTATATTTCACCAGTTGATATGAAATAATGACCAAAACCGGCCAGCTTAAAAACCACAAGATTGAATTCCAATACATAATTTCAAGTTATGAATGATGAATTATAAATTATTAGATATGAATTAAATACGTCTATTAGATCAGATGAACGGGTAAGAATATTTCCTCATTCCATCTTCCGTTTTTAATAAACATGGTGTTCCTGATCGAGTTCTTCTGAACTTATTTTTTTGTTGTTCATCGCTTTCCAGACATACCAGATGTAACCAATCACAAACGGAACAATCAGTGAAACATAGCTCATTACCACCAGTGTAAACCTGCTCGAAGAAGCATTTTCAATGGTCAGGGAAGACTGCAAATCATAAACCGATGGATAAAAACTGGTATGATTGAATCCGGCCAAAATAAACAAAGCCCAGACCGTCAACACAGTTCCCGCTCCTGAAAACCAGATTCCTTTGGTGCTGCTTTTCAGCAGAGTAGAAATAATGCCCCACAAAACGCCGGCAACACCAATCAAAAACATCAGGGTATTAATCGGCAGCGCCAGTAAATTATGCAGGTATTTATACGATTCAATGGTCACTTCTCCACTTTCAGGATTGTAAGCAAACCCATCTTTAAAAAGTAATGCAATCACGAAATAAAGAAAGAAGACCAAAAACAGAACGACGTTGGAAAACAAGTGCTTTTTCGACCGGTCAAAGATGACTTCATGATCAATAGAATTCAGGAAATACATCAAGCCAAGAACCCGGGCAAGAAAAAGTACAGCCAGACCGAGCGACAGATTATGGAAAGTCAGTACGGCTTCAAGTCCCCGAAAGGGTGTCGCCCAGGTAACGCGATTCATTTCGTCGAGCGAGAACATGGCTCCGTTAAAAAAAGTACCAACTGCGGTTCCAACCAGCAAGGGTCCCAGTATTCCATTAATGAATAAAAAAACTTCGTAGGTTCTGGCGCCCAGAAAATTAGCCGGCTTTTTCCGGAATTCATACGATACTGCCTGAATAACAAAAGACAGAAGAATAGCGAACCACACCCAGTAAGCGCCTCCAAATGAAGTCGCATAAAACAGTGGGAAAGAAGCAAAAAAGGCACCTCCGAAAGTAACCAGTGTGGTAAAAGTAAATTCCCATTTCCGGCCAAGCGTGTTTACTAAAAGAGTTTTCTCCTCTTCATTTTTAGCAACGGTAAACAGTAAAGTTCCACCTCCCTGAACGAAAGTCAGGAAGACAAACAGGGCACCCAGCAGTGAAACGATGAGCCACCAGTATTGTTGCAGCAAGATAAGTGAAAGATTTTCAAACATGATTTGGCCCTCCTTCTGTATGTGGTCCGATTTTTATTTGGCGCATCATGATTTTTACCTCTGCAATTAACAGGGTAGTAAAAATGATGGCAAAAAGCCAGAAAGTAACCTGAACTGCTCCGGTGCTTATTTTGGTTACTGCAGCCATGGTTGGCATTAAATCCTGTATTACCCACGGCTGGCGACCGGCTTCAGCCAGTACCCAACCAGCCTGACTGGCCAGATAAGCCAGTGGGATGGTAAAAATGGCAATCAGGAGAAACTTGCGCTTTTTGTGGATTCTGCCTTTAAGCGTATAATATAAAGTCATCAGGAAAAAGAAAATGAAATACATGCCCAGAACAACCATGATATGAAAACTGTAAAAGGCCAGCGGAATGCTCGGCACCAGGGTTTGTGGATCACTGATGTAACCATATCCGAAATAACGGAAATAGTTTTTCTGGAAATCGGCACTCATAATCTCAGTTTTCAGCGAATCGGCTGTACTGACCAGCCCCGATTTTTTAGCATTCTTATAAGCAGTCAGTTTTTCGATGGCAATTTTCCCGCGGGCTATTTTATCAGGAGCGCCCATTACGCCATATTTTTCATTTCCGCGAAGCATGTCATTTACACCGGGTACGAAGGCGTCCCAGTCGAGATAAGCCATATAGGAAAGTATATTGGGAATTTCAATTTTAACAGTGAAGTCTTTCAGGTTTTCATTAGACGGATCGGCCTTATTTTGCGAAATAAAACCCAAAGCTACGAGGCCGGCTCCTTCACTACCATTGTACAATCCTTCGAATGCTGCAAATTTCATGGGTTGATGATGGGCAATGTCACGCGCACTGCCATCACCGGTAAAAACCGTATAAATGGAAGCCAGAAATCCAAAAACGGCAGCTACAACCATGCTCTTCCGTGCAAATACAATTTCACGCCCTTTCAGGATAAACCATGCTGACACGCCAATTACGAAAATGGAAGCCAAAACAAAACTGGACGAAGTGGTATGCAGAAACTTATGGACGGCCATGGGCGAGAACAAAATCTCCCAAAAATTGACCATCTCCATTCGGGCTGTTTCAGGATTAAAAACCATCCCAACCGGCTTTTGCATCCAGGCATTGGCTACCAGAATCCAGAGAGCCGACAAATTTGCACCGATGGCCGTTAACCAGGTGGCAGCCAGATGAAACTTTTTGCTCACTTTATTCCAGCCAAAAAACATGACTGCAATAAAGGTGGATTCCATAAAAAAGGCCAGGATACCTTCAATTGCCAGCGGTGCGCCAAAAATATCTCCAACAAACCACGAGTAGTTCGACCAGTTGGTTCCGAATTCGAATTCGAGTATTATTCCGGTAGCAACTCCGATGGCAAAGTTAATTCCGAACAGGGTCATCCAGAATTTGGTAATCCGCTTCCACTCCGGATTACCGGTTTTAACATAGAGCGTTTCCATGATCGCAATGATGATTCCCAAACCAAGAGTAAGTGGCACAAATATCCAGTGATACAGAGCCGTAAGTGCAAATTGTGACCGCGACCAGTCAACCAGTGATGAATCAATTCCTTCAAGCATAAGCTAATTTTTATTTTTTTTGCTCAGTTAAGTTTTCAAGTACATGATTGCTTCTTTCTGCGTCATTTTTAAAATTTGTTTTCAAAAAATCCGGAAAAAAGAAAATTTTCAAAATGACAAACAATACAAATAGTTTGATCAGGATGACCAGCCATACTTGCTTCCCCCAACGGGGAAGATTGGTAAATCCTTCATGATAAAACCGATAGATTCGTTTAAAAAGCTGCATTGAGATGATGATAGAACAGTTCAAAAAACAACTCTTAAAGTTAAATCGATTTTCATAAATTCAGCAATATTCCACTTCAAATAAGAAAATAAATAATTGTACTTTCAGATTTTTAACCGGAGAATATTGTGTCATAGCGAATTGACAAAAAAACAATCATCTGTTACATTTTTTCTTTACTAATTTTTACCTGAAACGTGAACAAAATAAGGATAAAATCCTTATTTATCAGTAATTCAACTAACAGCCCTGAACGAATGAATGATGACTTAAAATGTATTCATTGTGGTAATTCCTGTGGAAAATATCCGGTACTTTTCGATGGAAATCCATTTTGTTGTTCAGGATGTTCAACTGTCTACCAAATACTCCATACCAGCCAGCTCAAACAATATTACCAGATTGAGCCGATGGCCGGAATCCGGATTGAAGATGAAAAACGCCCCACCAACGATACTTATGCTTTTCTGGATCTGGAGTTATTCAAATCAAAGATTTTGCTCTTTTCTGACGGACAAACTTCAAAAGTCAGCTTTTTTATTCCGGAAATACATTGCGCTTCCTGTATCTGGCTGCTTGAAAACTTGCATACGCTAAATCAAGGAATCATTTCGTCGTTTGTCAACTTCCCAAAAAAAGAAGTGAACATTACATTCAGAGAAAATGAGATTTCACTTCGGCAACTCGTTGAATTGCTGGTTAGCATACATTATATTCCTGAAATTAATCAGCACAGCATCGAGAAAACCCCGACAGAAAAATCGGATCGAAAACTGATTGTCAAAATTGGAATTGCTGCGTTCAGCTTCATGAATGCGATGATTTATCATTTCCCTCAATATCTTCCCGGACATGAATTTCTGGAAACCGACATCCGGCAGATGTTCGGCTGGTTAAGTGTGATTTTAGCCATTCCTGTTTTAACTTTCAGTGCCAGCGATTATTTTCTGACTGCTTATAAAAGTCTTAAAAAGAAAATGATCAGTATTGACCTGCCCATTGCACTTGGACTGATTACCCTCTTTACTCAAAGTCTGGTTGAAATTCTTTCAGGACGCGGGATAGGCTACATCGATTCCTTGACCGGACTGGTCTTTTTCATGCTGGTTGGCCGCTGGTATCAGGGTAAAACATACCAGGCTCTTTCGTTCGAACGCGATTATAAAACCTATTTTCCGCTGGCAGTTACCCAAATTACTGACACCGGAATTCAAACCATTCCACTGGAAGAATTGAAAACGGGTGACCGGATTTTGGTTCGTAATCAAGAAATTATTCCGGCTGATTCCATTCTAAAAAGTGGAAATGCAAACATTGATTACAGTTTTGTAACAGGCGAATCGAGGCCAGTTACCAAAAATGAAGGTGATTTTGTTTTTGCCGGAGGACGACAAATTGGAAGTGTAATTGAATTGACCATTGAAAAGGAGGTCCAGCAAAGTTACCTGACGCAACTTTGGAATCAGGTTGAAAACCCGTTCAAGATTGAGAATAAGCTCAACACCATCGTCAACCGCGTAAGCCAGTATTTCACTGCAATTGTTGTATTTATAGCAATAATTTCGGCTATTTTCTGGTCATTGGTTAAGCCTGAAATAGCGCTGTTTGCGTTCACTTCCGTTTTAATTATTGCCTGTCCGTGTGCACTTGCACTAACCGTTCCGTTTACATTTGGGAGCACCATCCGTCAGTTCGGCCGCAGAGGTTTTTACCTGAAAAATACGGCAGTTATTGAACATCTGTATAAGGTAGATACGGTGGTTTTTGATAAAACAGGAACCATTACCAATTCGCAACTTTCAGGCATTCGGTTTATCGGAAAAGAATTAAGCCAGGACCAGCTTCAGCTCATCAAATCACTGGTTTACCATTCGTCACATCCACTCAGCAAAACCATTTTCAATTCAATTTCAGCAGACGATTTACTGGAGGTTACTGAATTTCAGGAAATCCCGGCACTTGGAATAACCGGCATCATCAATGGATTGAGGATTAACATAGGTTCCCGCTTTTTTGTTACCGGTGAAAAAAGTGATGATGAAAAGTTAAATACTGAAGTTTGGGTATTTCTTCAGAATGTGGTTGCTGGTCATTTTCAGTTGGAAAATGAATATCGGCCCGGATTGAGTGAATTGGTTCATAACCTTCAGAAAAACTATGAACTTCATCTTTTGACTGGCGATAATGATTCAGAAAAAGCTAACCTGGTCGGATTCTTTGGGTCGGAACAATACCTTCATTTCAACCAGTCTCCCACTGACAAGCTTGAATATATCCGGAAATTGCAGAAAGAAGGCAGGAAAGTACTGATGATCGGAGATGGACTGAACGACGCCGGAGCATTGAACGAAAGCAATGTCGGCATTGTGATTGCAGATAATGTATTCAATTTTTCACCTGCCTGCGATGCCATTCTTCAATCGAAAAAGTTTGCTCATTTAAATCAATACATCAGGTTTACCCATCAAAGTATGAAAATAGTCCGGGCTGGGTTCTTCATCTCGTTTTTATATAACCTGGTGGGTTTATCGTTTGCGGTTCAGGGAAACCTGACTCCGATTGTTGCTGCCATATTGATGCCGATTAGTTCAGTTTCGGTAGTAGTGTTTGCCAGTTTTTCAGTAAATTTAGCAGCAAAACGAATTCAATTTTAAATAAACGAACCTCAAAATAAATACAAAATACTAATAACAAACAAATTAGCACTCAATGTCGGTTATCTTCATCCTTGTTTTTGTAGCCATCATTATGGCTGGTGCTTTTTTGGTAGCCTTTATCTGGGCCGTAAGAAGTGGCCAGTATGAAGATACCTATACCCCATCTGTGAGGATATTGTTTGATGATCCGGAAATGAAAGAAACGAAAAAAACGAATAAAGTCAAAAGCCCCATCCCCAACCCTTCCCCAAAAGGGAAGGGAGTTTAGGCGTTGGAAACTATGAAAATGCAATTTCAAAAGATGATACCTAAACTCTTGCAAGATGACAATTCCCCCGTTTGGGGGATTTTGGGGGCAATACCCAGTAAAAAGCTTTGTTGAAAAAGAAAAAAAATAACTAAACACATCAAAATGGAATTACAGAAGTTTTCGTACGACAATCGCATAACCCGAAACTTTGCGGTTGCAACCATTGTTTGGGGCGTCGTTGGGTTACTGGCAGGATTGCTGGTTGCTCTTCAGATTTTTATTCCAGGCATGAATTTCGGACTTGAGTTTACCACTTTCGGGCGAACACGGCCGGTGCATACCAATGCGGTTATTTTTGCCTTTGTGGGTAATGCCATTTTTACCGCGATTTATTATTCGTTGCAAAGGCTGCTGAAAACCCGGATATACAGTGACAAGCTTAGTAAAATCCATTTTTGGGGATGGCAGTCAATTATCGTTGCAGCGGCAGTAACACTTCTTGCCGGATTTACAACCGGGAAAGAATACGCCGAACTGGAATGGCCGATCGACATTGCCATTACGCTGGTTTGGGTAGTTTTTGGCTGGAATATGTTTGGCACCATCCTCACCCGTCGTACGAGTCACATTTATGTTTCCATCTGGTTTTACATCGCTACCTGGGTTACCGTTGCAGTACTCCATATCGTTAACTCACTGGCACTTCCGGTGAGTTTATTTAAAAGTTACACGCTCTATGCCGGAGTTCAGGATGCCCTGGTGCAATGGTGGTATGGTCACAATGCAGTCGCATTTTTTCTGACTACACCTTTCCTAGGCCTGATGTATTATTTTGTGCCTAAAATTTCCGGACGTCCGGTTTATTCCTATAAACTTTCCATCGTTCATTTCTGGTCACTCATTTTTCTTTACATCTGGGCAGGTCCGCACCATTTGCTGTACAGTTCGTTACCCGACTGGCTTCAGGCTCTGGGAACGACTTTCTCAATAATGCTGATTGCTCCCAGCTGGGGCGGTATGATCAACGGATTACTAACATTGCGCGGCGCCTGGGACAAGGTACGCAAGGAACCTGTCCTGAAAATGTTTGTCGTTGGAATCACCGCGTACGGAATGTCAACATTTGAAGGTCCGCTTCTTTCCTTTAAAACGGTGAATGCCATCAGCCATTTTACCGACTGGACCATTGGTCACGTGCATATTGGAGCTTTAGGCTGGAACGGAATGTTAACATTTGGAATGATCTACTGGCTTGTACCTCGTATTTACAATACGAAACTTTATTCCACTAAACTTGCAAATATTCATTTTTGGGTGGCAACGCTGGCCATTGTTTTTTATGCCATACCATTGTATATCGGTGGAATTACGCAGGCACTGATGTGGAAACAGTTTACTCCGGATGGTTTTCTGTTGTATCCCAACTTTCTTGAGACTGTTGCACAGCTTATCCCGATGTACACCATCAGGGCTTTTGGAGGATTTCTCTATGTGGTTGGATTCCTCATTCTGGTCTTCAATATTGTTAAAACCATTCAGGCAGGTTCATTTGTAGCCGAAGAAGAAGCACAGGCTCCAGCACTGGAAACCCTGCCAGTTGAAAAAACCGAGTCAGAAACTGGCCATCGTTTTCTGGAACGTAAACCTATTCGTTTCCTGATTTTAGCAACCATAGCCATTTTGATCGGCGGAATTATAGAAGTTATTCCAACTTACCTGATTAAATCAAACATTCCGACAATCACCAGCGTGAAACCCTATACCCCGCTTGAATTGCAGGGCCGGGACATCTATGTAAAAGAAGGCTGTTATAACTGCCACTCCCAAATGATCAGACCATTCCGATCTGAAACTGAAAGATATGGCGAATACTCCAAAGCTGGTGAATCAGTTTACGATCACCCTTTCCAGTTTGGATCGAAACGAACAGGACCTGATTTGGCACGTGAAGGGGTGAAGACCGGTAAAATTTACAAACCAAACTCCTGGCACTACAATCACTTCATCGACCCTCAAAAAATGAATGAAGCGTCAATAATGCCAAAATATCCCTGGCTGGCCAAAAAGGAAATCGATATTCAATCGACTCCCGGAAAAATTAAGGCCATGAAAATGCTGGGTGTTCCCTACCCTGCCAATTATGAACTGAAAGCGATTGAGGACCTGAAAGCGCAGGCTGACAGTATTGCAAAAGACCTGGCAACCGCCGGAATCCAAACCGACAGCAACAGGGAAATTATAGCCCTGATAGCCTACATGCAGCGACTCGGTGTCGATATTTCACAGAAACCTGTAACAAAATAAGCTATGCTGACTGATTCATTCCGCATTATATTTCATGTTGAAATTTATGCCCTGATAGGCTTTATCATCTTCTTTACCTTTTTTGTGGTTGTTTCCATTCTTGCTTTCCGGATGAAAAAAGAGGAAGTAACCCGATATAGCAGCATGCCACTGGATGATTCCATTGAAAGTGGAGATATGCCTATGGAGGCAGGTGGTTGACAGGATTTGTTATTCCCTTCAAATCTGAATTGCTTGCAGGCTTTTCAAGGCGAAGTTTACAATGAATGACACTCAACTAAATATTGACAATTAATGACCAGTTCTATACGATACAATTCAATCAAAATAATGAACCATGCATACCATTGACAACGATAATTTGAAAGAACCTACTGAAGTTCACGACGAAATTGATGAGGTAACCAAGATAAAGTTTTTTGGAGGAGATCATGAATATGACGGAATCAAGGAATTGGATAATCCGCTTCCGCCCTGGTTAAAATATCTGTTCTACGTTACCATTATTATTTCCTTTTCATACCTGACACTGGTTTTTGTGTTCAAGGATGAAAGTATTATTCAAGCCAAAGAATACCGGAAAGAAGTAATGGCCGCCCGTACCAAGTCTGAAGTTGCGGTTGCAGCAGAAGCAGTTAAAACTGCGGCTGCGCCTATGACACAAGAACAAATTCTGGCAGCCGGAAAAATCACTTTTGATAAAATCTGCGTGGTTTGTCACGGTAAGTTCGGTGAAGGTCTGGTAGGACCTAACTTTACCGATGAATACTGGATACATGGCAGAAAACCTGAAGATTTACTTAAGGTCATAAATGAAGGTGTGCTCGAAAAAGGAATGATTTCGTATAAAAGTCAGTTGAATAAAACCCAGATAAATAACGTAATTGCATATATTCTGAGTTTACAGGGAACCAATCCGCCCAATCAAAAAGCTTCCCAGGGAGTGAAGGAGGATAAATAAAGAAGCCTCATCCCCAGACCTTCTCCAAAGGAGAAGAGAGTTTGGCGATAAAAATTCTGAACATTTATTCTTTCAACTATGAGTTTAAAAGACATATCAACGCATTCGGATTCTTTCGCCCCTCCTTCGGAGGGTTTTGGGGGAGGCTTTTAATATGGAAAACTATCAGGAATCAACCTTTAGAGACCGCCCGTCAACTTTCGGGAAAGATGGAAATCGCGTCTGGCTATTCCCCAAATTACCCAAAGGCAAACTGTACAACATCCGCCGGATTATTGCATGGACCTTACTTATATTCTTTTACCTGGCCCCTTTCATTAAAGTCAATGGTGAAGCGTTGATTTTCCTAAATTTTCTGGAACGGAAATTTATTTTGTTCGGCAATACTTTTTACCCGCAGGATTTTCACTTGCTGGTACTGGCTGTTATTGCACTTATCGTTTTCATCGTATTATTCACCGTTATATACGGCAGAATTTTCTGCGGATGGGTTTGTCCCCAAACGGTCTTTCTTGAATTTCTGTACCGGCCCATCGAACACCTGATAGACGGCGACCCTGAGCAGCAGAAAAAATTAGCCCAGCAGGAGATGGACTTTATTAAAGCTTTAAAGCGAATTCTGAAACACGGCATTTATCTGTGTATTTCCTTTTTCACTATACTCACCTTTATGGCCTATGTTACTGGTACTGCTAAACTGGGAATAATTATGGAAGGCTGGCCCTTAAAAGGATTCGGAACCCTAATCATTGTTCTTGCTTTTACTGGTACCCATTATTTCGTATTTTCCTGGTTTCGTGAGCAGGTATGTACCATAATCTGTCCAT
>Ga0209261_10000054_pt1 | contig 28623 bp, 28 predicted proteins | sample DOMMetBare1Fresh_FD_187470 | JGI IMG/M metagenome (GOLD analysis project Ga0209261, IMG submission 187470) | Wetland sediment microbial communities from St. Louis River estuary, USA, under dissolved organic matter induced mercury methylation -... | ecosystem: Environmental > Aquatic >...
GGACTGATGAGCAGCGTGAATCAGGCCGATCAATGTCGTGCCGCCCTGGCATCAATTGGCAATGAAATCGCCAAGAAGATCGCGGCATCCTTCCAGACCGGCAAAGGCGCGTCGTTCACTTCAGCTCCTTCGAAATACCCGTGCCAGATCGTGCCGCCTGACGGTGGCGCGCCGATCAGCAACAAACCGGTCGATCTCTTGTGCACGCGCCCGACGCAGCAGCATTTCTGCGAGAAGGAGTATCAGGTGCTGTGGAAGTCCTCGACCAAGGTTCTGAACTGCGCGACGCCACCGAGTCTCATTCCCGCGGCATACGCAGCGCAGATGCAGAAGGTCAAGCAGGCGGTCGCGACCCTGAAGGCAAAGTACCCGTCGGTGGGCATCGACAAGTACGACCCGCTGCTCGTACACGCCGGCAAGCTGGATGTCTATGACGCGTTGAAGAAAGCCGACGGCGCAAGACAAAGCGCTCCGCCCAATCCCGCCGACGTGGACTTCACATTCCTGCCGCAGGTCAGCGAGAACATCGACGGAGTCAGCCGGCCGACGTTCGTGGCGACCGTCCTGCTCGAGAAGCCTGAGTTCGCCGGCATGCCGCCCTCGTTGAAAGGGAGCATCGTCAAGCCCGGTGACCCGGATCCCTTCACGAAACCCGCGACAGGTGCCGCGCAGCCGGGATTAACGGCGCAGGTCGCGCCGGCGGCGGCCGCGGCCGTCGCGGCACAGGCCGCCGCAGTTGCGGGCCAGCCGTCAAAGGTGATGAGCGGGCCTGCACCCGGTTCAGCGAACACGGCGCGTAGCGCGCAACAACCTGAATCGAGCGTCGCACAAGGCGGCCAGCCGGCAACCGCCAATCCGCAAGGCGTGTTCAAGAGCGAGCGCGATTTTCCCAAAGGCGAGCGTGACATACCCAAGGGCGATCGCGCCCGTGTGCAGTCGACCTTGCCCGCGGTGCAATCGCCGACAACGGGAACGGCCGCGTCCACGATGCCACAGCCGCAGCGCTCACAGCTGCCTGCGGTTCAGTCTCCATCGGCGCGATCGCAGTTACCCGCGGTTCAATCGCCGCCAGCAACTGTCCGCGCACCAACCACTGGCAGCAGCGCGCCGAACTGGAGTTCGCTTGGCAGCGGCACGCCTGCGCCTGTGGAGACGACCACGCGCGGCGCGCCGCCCACTCTTGCTGCCAATGTGGCTCCCGCGACCGCGGAGATCACGCGCCAGATGAACGCGGTGTCCTGTTCAGCTGATCGAGGCGGACTGCGGTTTCGGTGCACCACGCGCACTGGATTCGATCGCTGTGAAGCGCTGCGCGCGCAGCACAAGGTCGAGCAATGCACACTGAACGAACGGCGTTGATCAGGATCGGATCGTCCAGTGCGTCGTCGGCCCGTGCGTCCTTCCCGCTTGCTCCTGACCGGGCGGGTTGGTGTCTGGATCTGCTTCGCTGCTTTGGCGGCACACTTCATCGCAACGGCGGCAGATGCCGCGTCGGAGCGAACAGCGCCACCAAGCACTTCGATGCGGCTGCCCGAGCGGGCGACCGGGCTCGGCAAGTGTCCGCCGGGGCAGATCGCCTATACCTCCGGTACCAGCCTGACCGTCAAGTGCGTCCCTGCCCCGGACTGCGGTGCGCAGCAGACCCGCAACGCGGCCGGCCAATGCGTGTGCCCACCGGGCAAGGTCGTCGTTCGCCACGGAGCCGAACCGGACAAGGCGCAATGCGTTGCGGCCCCGCCCTGCGGCGCCGGTCAGGCCCGCGACGCGGAGACGGGCGAGTGCCGCTGCCCACCGGGGCAGGCCGCGTATCGCAGCGGCAACGGCGGCGGGGCGAAATGCGTCCTCGCGAAGTCCTGCCCGCCGGGCGTCAAGGCCGACGCCGCCACCGGACAGTGTCAATGCCCGACGGGCACCAAGGTGTACTGGGATGGTGCCGGCGGCGGCGGGTGCGCGCCATGACCATACGTCGATCTTGCATTCGGGTTCGGGCAATTGTGCGCAGCGTGGCGTTGGGCATGTGCGTGACATGCGTCGTGCATGCGCAGGGCGCCGCGCCGAAGACCGCGACGACGAGTGAAGTCCGGCAGCAACTCGAAGCGCTGCTGCCTTCGGCCCGCGTCGACGACAGTGATCTTCAGCGTGCGCTCAATCCGGCGTCGTGGACCGCCTGTCGCAGCCTCTCGGTCGAATGGAGGGGTCCGACCGCACCCGACCCCGGCGACGTGAACGACGGCAACCTCAAGTTCCTCGCCGAGTTGCGCTGTCGCGAACCCTATGACGTACGCGCTTCGGCGCGGATCGGCGGCGGTGGCCTCGTGACGATTGCGACCGATCGTGAAGGAGCGTTGCTGTGGTGGAAGCAGATGCCCGACATCCGCCGCGTTCAACCCGCACTCTTTCCATCGACCGGTGACGAACGCGTCGATTTAGAAGACCGGCGCCTTCACGCCGAAGGAATCCGCGTCAGCTTTTCGCGTTTCAACATCGAGATTCCCGGCGATCGCCGTATCGCGCGCGTGTTGATCTATGAAGCGACGCGCAAGGAAAGCGCGCGCTCACCCATCCTGCTCGGCAGCATTGTGGTGCCGGTGCCATGAAGCGCGCTTGTGACGGCGTTGTAACGCCCATGGGCTTAGCGTTGAAGACAAACGGATCTTCGAAACGAAACGCGACGGGGTTCCTGAAACTGCAGGGCAGTCGGCCATGAACAATTTTTGCCGAGAAGCGCATCGCAGCAGAAGGTCGAGCAATGCAAGCTTTGCGAAAGCGCTGAGCAGATGACGCGCTGCATGTCGTTGGTCGTGGGATCCGGGCTGCTGCTTGCCGCCAGCGCTGGTGCGCAGCAATCGCCCGCGGCGCCGGCAACAGCAGCGCGCGTCGCCGAACTCGAAGCGCAGATCGCACAGCTGACGCAGCAGATCAATCAACTGCGCGCGAACCGTCCGACCGACGTGCGCTGGACGGCGCCGCACTCGTCTTCGCCGAACGTCCAGGCGCCGCCCTCGTCGCTGCAGCGGATGTTCGCGGTGGCATCGATCGAAGCGGGTTGCCCGCCGGGTGCCGTGTGTCTGGTCGTGCGCTGCGATGCGCCGCTTGGCCGTTGAACAGGCAAGGACTTCCTCGGGAGCTGTCATGAAAACGAAATCGATCTTGATCGCGGCGGCGTTGTCCGTCGCTCTGGCCGCGTGCAGCGGAACGATGGACCCGTTTGTGCAGCCGGCGCAGGCGGATGCCACTGCGGGCGCGCTAAAGCTGAAGAAGTTGCCGCGCAAGCAAGGCGAGCGGGTGGCGGTGACGATCTACGAGTTCCGCTCGGCGTTGCCGAATGTCAGCGCGCGCGCGGCGACCGACATGTTCAAGACGGCGCTGGTGCAAAGCGGGCAGTTCCGCGTCGTCGAGCGCGGGCGCCTGAACGAAGGGGTGGTGCGTGAGAAGCAGTTGCAGCAGGGCGGCTTTGCCAGCGGCAATGCCGCGCAGACCCAGTTGCGCGGCGCGCAATACGTGTTCGAAGGCACGCTGTCGGAAGCCAATCAGAGCGAGGTGCAACGCTCCGGCGGTATCGGTGTGGCCGGCATGCAGATCGGTGGCGGCAGCAACAAAGACTCCATCGCGATCGACGTGCGCGTTGTCGATGCGGCCAGCGGTGACATCGTCGATGCGATCACCGTGCGCAAGTCGATCAAGGCCGATGAGGCGAGCATCAGTGGCGTCGGCAGCCTGCTCGGCACCGTCATGGCCCAGCGCGGCAAGTCTTCGCCATACACGCCGGACTTGCAGGCGCAGCAGCGTCGGGCCGAAGGCGCGGACTCCGCGCTGCGCGCCGCGATCGACGAGGCGGTGCTGCAGCTGGCAAAACGTTTCGAACCCTGAGGGTGGGCGAGTCAGGCCTGCCGCAAACGAGCGAGGCAAGAGTGACCAAGAGACGTATTTCGCATGTCGCGGCCGCGGCCGCGGTCGTCATCGTGGCTGTTGCCGCCAACGCCGCTGATCCCGGCGGCAGGGGCGGCACGGCGCCGGCAAGCCAGCTTTCGCCGCGAACCATGCCGGCCGCGCCGCTGAAGGGCGAGCTTCGGCTCAACCCGGGCGCGATCAACCCCGGCGCATCGCGCGCGGGTCTGGCACAGACCAACATCGACGCACTGACGCAGAAGTTCAACGAGTTTTCCGGCAAGGCCAAGAAATACGAATCGCTGGCCAAGGCGGTCCCTGACATCAGCCAGCAGTGCGCGGCCAAGTCCTACAGCGTGCAGGACCAGATGGCCGCCGGCTGCACTGCGACCGACACGGTGGCGCAGTGCACGGACAAGTTGCTCAAGCACTGCATCCAGAATTTCTCCAACGTCACGCAGCTGCCCGCGGTGGGCGTCGGTGGCAGGACGCTTGGCGGAGGGACGATCGGGGTCTCGACCCAGGAGTTCAAGCAATCGGCGCAGGGGGCAGCAGCCGATGCGCGCGCGCTTAGTCAGTTGCTCGACCTGTATGCGGGTCAGGTCGAGCAGAAGGCGAAGGCACTGATCCCGTAGTCGAACCCGGTTCGGAGGATGACGATGATTGCGATCTCATCACTGCAGTGGACGAAAGGCTGCGCTTGTATCGCTTTGCTCGGAGTGGCGGGAATCGCGATGGCGCAGCCCAAGCCCAACGAGCCGGCGCATGGATGGATACCGACGCCTGCGTTCACGTCACCGACGAAGTATCAGAAGTTCGCTCCCTCGCCGACGCTGAAGGTCAGCCTGAGCGCCAGCATTCCGGCCTTGAACCCGGGTGGCTACACGGTCCCGAGTCCATTCGACTTCGTCGCCTACGCAAAGGCCAGTCCATACACGGAGAAATGGCACGTCCATCTGCTGAAGCTGGGCCCGGATGGCAAGGAAGTCCTGGTGGAGAAGTTCGAAGGATTGATCACGGGCAGCACCTTTTCCGTGGTGCTCGACGGTAACTGGTTCGGCAAGCACGGAGCGGGAAAGTACGGTGCGCGCGCCTATCTGAGCCAGATCATGCCGAAGGGAAGCGACAACGGCATGGCCACCGGGGTCGGATTTGAAATCCTCGTACCGGTGGTCAGGTGGCAGGACCAGAAGCACGCCCCGCAGGTCGTCAGGCCCTTCGGCGGCGCGGTCAGTTCGCCGCCGGCGTCGCGCAATGCGCAAGGCTCCGCCGCGACGTCCGGACGGCTGGTCGCACCGTCATCGCAGCTTGCTCCGGTGAAAAGGCCGGCGGAGCAATGAACCGGGTTGAAATGCGGCGGGGTGGTGCTCCGGATAGGCCGACGCCGCCCGCAGAGTCCAACGGTTGACGGGGCAGTCGCCCACCGACCGGGCTCGGCGTTGCGCCTGCGAAGGGATTCTTGGTTCTTCTAGGAGAACGTCATGCAGAGAAATTTCACGACCCGCTGCGAAATGAGTGTCGTCGCCCTTGCACTGGCCGCTGCACTTGCGGCGAGTCCGTTCGATGTCGTCGATGCCAAAGACAGGTCAAAGCGGTCGGCGCAGGGAATTCCCGCGAAGGAAAAGCTCGCGGTCGCGACGAACGAGGCGCAGAAGTGGCAGAAGGACGCGATGCTCGTCGGCGTGGAAACGCGAACCGCCACGCCCGTGGGCAGGGCGTTCAGCTGGATTTATCTATTCAACTCGGCCGGCATCAAGGAGCAGACGATCGTGATGGTCGATGACAAAGGCAAAGTCAGTCGGCTTCCATCGCCATCGTTCAATGTCTACAGGAACGCGGTCGGCGAGTTCGTCGACAGCGAACAGGCAATGGCCGAGGCAGTCAAGAATGGCTTCAAGTCCCACGACTTCGGGATGATCATGGGTCTGAAGAAGGATCAACGTGCGGAGTGGCAAATGCTCGACAAGTCCTTCTTCTACTACGTTGACGCGGGCACAGGAAAATTCCTGAGGAAGGAGAAGAACGACTGAGGATTCGTGGGCCTCCTCGAGACGCACTCAGGGGAGGCGGCGGCGCGGATCGGGTCCTGAGCGAGGTTCGCCGAAGCGCGCCGGAAGACGCTTGCCCCGACGCCGGAATCCGTGCAAGCTGCCTGCGACCGTGCGACGTCGAGCGCAAGGGGGGACCATGACCGAGATCACGGAAACTGGAGCAGGGGCGCCTCGCACGGTCGATGCCGGCCGCGGCATCACCTGGTGGTCCGAAGCCTGGGCGCTGTTCATGAAGAACCCCGGCATGTGGATCGTGCTGGCGCTGATCATGATCGTGATATTCATCGTGCTTTCGTTCATTCCGGTGCTGGGTAGCATCGCCGGCATGCTGATCCTGCCCCCATTCAGCGCCGGCTGGTTGCTCGCGGCGCGCAAGGTCGAAAGCGGCGGCGCGCTGGAGGTGGGCGATCTTTTCGCCGGATTCAAGGACAAGCTCACGCCGCTGCTGGTGCTTGGTGCGTTGCTGCTGGCGGCCGGATTTGCAGTGGGGCTTGTCGCGGGTGTGCTGGGCTTCGGAGCGATGATGGGCGGTTTCGCCGGTGGCGTGCACGGCAGTGCGAGCGGCATGATGGCGGCGCTCGGTGCAGGCATGCTGGCGGTGCTGGTCGCGCTCGTGCTCAGCGTGCTGATTGCGATGGCAGTGTGGTTCGCGCCGGCACTGGTCGTCTTTCACAACATCGCACCCGTCGACGCGTTGAAGGCAAGCTTCTCTGCCAGCCTGAAGAACGTCGTGCCGTTCTTGCTGTTCGGAATCGTCTACATCGTTGCCGCGATCATCGCGTCCATTCCGTTCGGACTCGGGTGGATCGTGCTGATACCAGTTCTGATGCTGACGACCTACACTTCGTACAAGGACATCTTCGGCTCAGCCGGCGCCTGACGTCTGGCGGCAGGTTGGGTCGCGGATAATCCGCGTTCCTCGCGCGTCCGCCCCGCCATCGCATGTCCGCCAGCACAAGTTCCGCCGCCGCTCCGGCCGCCATCGCGGGCACGGCGATCCTGCCTTACGCCGGCACCATCTTTCTTTCCGCTTTCCTGTTGTTCCTGGTGCAGCCGATCATCGCCAAGCAGATCCTGCCGTGGTTCGGCGGCGCGGCGACTGTGTGGACCACGTGCCTGGTGTTCTTCCAGAGCGTGCTGCTGGCGGGCTACGCGTATGCGGATGCAACCTCCCGGCTCGGCGTGCGGCGGCAGACGCTGGTGCACATCACATTGCTGGTCATTTCTCTCGCCTCGCTGCCGATCCTCGCCAGCGATGCATGGAAACCGGGCGGCGCTGAAGAGCCGGTCACACGCATCCTGCTGCTGCTCGCGGTGACGATCGGGCTGCCGTACTTCCTGCTGTCGACCACGACGCCCTTGCTGCAGGTGTGGTACTGGCGGCGTTTCCAGGCAGTCGTGCCCTATCGATTGTTCGCGCTGTCGAACTTCGCTTCGCTGCTGGCGCTGCTGGGTTTTCCGGTGCTGTTCGAGCCTTGGTTCACGCTGCCGCAACTGGGTTGGGCGTGGTCGGTCGTCTATGCGCTGTTCGTGATCATCTGCGCCGCGACCGGCTGGATGTCGATGAAAGCCTCGCTCGTCATGCAAGGGACCACGCATTCGCTGCGCGCCGATTCGCCGACCGCGCGCGCGCAGGCGCCAAGCCTCTTTATGCAAGCGAGTTGGCTGGCACTTGCCGCGATGGGCTCGGTGATGCTGCTTGCAGTTACCAACCACGTCACGCAGAACATCGCCAGCGTGCCGTTCATGTGGGTGGTGCCGCTGTCGCTGTACCTGATTACGTTCATCCTGTGCTTCGATCATCCGCGCTGGTATGCGCGGCCCGTGTTTCTCATCGCTGCGCTCGTGCTGGTGCCGGTGATGGCATGGAAGATTCCGTCGCTCGATCTGAAGCTCGCCGCTGCGCTGTACTTTGGCGGAATGTTCGTGGCCTGCATGTTCTGCCATGGCGAACTCGCGCGGATGAAACCCGACCCGCGATACCTGACGCGCTTCTACCTGATGCTGTCGCTCGGCGGCGCGCTCGGCGCGGTGCTGATCGCGATCGTCGCGCCGCTTGTGCTCGACGGATACATCGAGTTGAACCTGGTTCTGGTGGTGCTGGCGTTGCTGGTCACGCTGCGCTTGCCGCGCGGCGCCTATGCGCTCGGTGTGATCGCAACCGTCGGTACCGCCTACTACGCCATCAGCGGGGCGCGCGACTATTCGCGTGACATACGCGTGATGGCGCGCGACTTCTACGGTGTGGTGCGCACGCGCGACAAGGAAGTCGACGGGGTGCGCTACCGCGCGATGTACCACGGCGGCATCATTCACGGCGGGCAATTGCGTGCGGATCAGTACCGAAGTACGCCGAGCGACTACTTTGGTCCCGGCTCCGGGTATGGCCGACTGTTCGCTGCTCTGAACGAGACGAAGCCCGGCAGACGCAAGGTCGGCATCATTGGCCTGGGTGCGGGTGTCGTTGCCGCCTACGGACGCAAGGGCGATGAGATCACGTTCTACGAGATCAGCCAGACGGTCGTGGACATCGAGCGCAGGGAGTTCACCTTCCTGCGCGACACGCCGGCACGCACCACCGTGATCCTTGGTGACGGCCGGCTGTCACTCGAGCGTGAAGCGCCAAATAAATACGACGTGCTTGGCATTGACGCCTTTGCTGGCGACTCGGTCCCGATGCACCTGCTCACGCGCGAGGCGATGGCGCTGTATGCGCGCCATCTGGCGACCGACGGCGTGATCGTGTTCCAGGCCACCAACCGTTACATCGACATGATGCCGGTGGTCAAGCGGCTTGCAACTGAGTTGGGCATGGAAGCTGTGCTGGTGTCCGACAGCCCGGAGTCGCAGAGCGGGACAGACTATTGGTTGAGCGCAACCGACCAGATCCTTGTCTCGCGCGACCGAACACTGCTTGCGCATCCGCGCATCATGGAGGCAGCCAGCGAGATCAAGGAGCGGCCCGAGCTGCCAACGTTCACGGATGCGCATCACAACCTGGTGCGGATATTGAGGTGAAGGGTCGGCGGATGGCGCCACGTCGGCGAGCGGTTTGCACGCCGGAATCGCATATCTGAAGGACTGACGGGCGACGGGATCTCCCAAAAGAAAACTGGATCGATCGCGGCGATCGCGCGGCGCAAATCTGGCGCCAACGCGTTGTGCGTGGTCCACCTTGCGCTTCGCCGTCCGACCTTGCCGATGCACTATCGCCTGTGTAGATCCATCCCACCGTCGACAGATTGGGCCGTACGGGCATCCCTTAGATGAAGTGCCGTGCGCACGATCTGAGCCGCTCGCGCAATCGGGGTGACACAGGTCATCAATCGATCACGCCGCGATGAACCTGGCGTGGACGGCGATCCCGGCCCTGTCGGACGGCAGGCAGTTCCGCCTGTTCCAGGGTTATGAGTTCTTCAACTGGCCGAAGACCGGCAATGCGACGGTTGTTCTCTATCCGGGATATCGGCTGCCGGTTTCCAATTACCCGGGCAGCACGTCGACGTCGATCAGCGGACTGCAGGCAACCGCCAAGCTGACTGACCTGGGCTGCAAGAACTATGAGGAGTTCACGCTGCAGTATCGCGACCGCAACTGCGGCCAGATCCTGAGCCTCGTGTCGTTCAACTGAGAATCGGCGGCGGGACCGGCGGGGTGTTCTCGCCCCGGCCGGCCGCTGCAACGCAGCCTTTCATCGCGCCCAAGGTGGCGCGCCGCTTGCATCGATACCGAATCGCGCGGCCGCCTGCCGCGCGAGCGCGGGATCGATTGCCGACAGCGCCGCCACCGCGATCGCGTGCCGATCGACCTCGAAGAAGCGCCGTAGATTCGCGCGCAGATCGCTTCTTCCGAATCCATCGGTGCCGAGCGAGATCATGTGGTCGCGCACCCACGGGCGGATCAGGTCGGGCACCGCACTGACGTAGTCGCTCGCGGCGACGATCGGTGGGCCGTTCGCCGGCAACTGCTGTTCGACCCACGCGCTGCCGCGCGCATCACCGAGCCGGCGCTGCCGCTCAACTGCCATCGCATCGCGGCGCAGTTCGGTGAAACTCGTAACCGAGTACACGTCGGCGTTGATGTTGAATTCGTTCTCCAGCAATTCGGCGGCCACGATCGCCTCGCGCAGGATCGTGCCGGCGCCGAGCAGGCGCACCTGCGCCATGTCTTTGCTTGAGGGGCGCACGCAATACATGCCGCGCAGGATTCCTTCGCGCACGTTGTCCGGCTGCGACGGTTGCGGGTAGTTCTCGTTCATCACTGTGACGTAATAGAACACGTCCTCCTGCTCGGCGAGCATGCGCCGCATGCCGTCCTCGACGATCACCGCCAGCTCGTAGGCAAAACACGGGTCGTACGCACGGCAATTCGGAATCGTGCTGGCGATCAGGTGACTCGTGCCATCCTGATGCTGCAGTCCTTCGCCGGACAGCGTGGTTCGACCTGCCGTGGCGCCGAGCAGAAAGCCGCGCGAGCGCGAATCGGCCGCGGCCCAGATCGCATCGCCCACGCGCTGGAAGCCGAACATCGAGTAATAGATGAAGAACGGCAGCATCGCGAAGCCATGCGCGCTGTAGCTGGTCGCAGCGGCGACCCAGCTTGCGATCGCGCCGGCCTCGGTGATGCCTTCCTCGAGGATCTGGCCGTTCTTTGCTTCCTTGTAGTAACTGACCTGGTCGTGATCTTCCGGCTCGTACAACTGGCCAAGCGGCGAATAGATCCCGATCTGGCGGAACAGATCGGCCATGCCGAACGTGCGCGCCTCGTCGGCAATGATCGGCACGATGCGTGGACCGAGCGTCTTGTCCTTCAGCAGTGATGAAATCATGCGCACGATCGCCATCGTCGTGCTCATCTCCTTGCCGTTGGCTTCGAGCGCGAATTTGGCGAAGTTCTCGATCGGCGGTGTCGCCAGGGTCTCGCTCTTGCGCGCGCGCGCTGGCAGGTAACCGCCCAACTTGGCGCGGCGTGCGTGCAGATACTTCATCTCCGGTGCGTCGGCATTCGGGCGCACGAACTCGCACGTGTCTACCTGCCCGTCAGTGAGCGGCAGCGCAAAGCGATCACGGAACTCGAGCAGCTGCTCCGTGTCAAGTTTCTTCTGCTGGTGCGTGCCCATGCGGCCCTGGCCCGCCAGGCCCATGCCGTAGCCCTTCTTGGTCTTGGCGAGAATCACCGTCGGGTGGCCGCGATGGTTCGCGGCGGCGTGATAGGCGGCGTAGATCTTCACCGGGTCATGACCGCCACGCCGCAGCCGGTCGATATCCTCGTCGGTCAGGTGCGCGACGAGCGCCTGCAGTTCGGGATACTTGGCAAAGAAGTGTTCGCGGTTGAAGCGGCCGTCGGTGGCCGACAGTTGCTGGAACTCGCCATCGACCGTCTCGTGGAACGCGCGCAGCAGCAGGCCGTTTTCGTCGCGCGCAAACAGCGAATCCCAGTCGCTGCCCCACAGCAGCTTGATCACGTTCCAGCCCGCGCCGGCGAACAATCCCTCGAGCTCCTGGATGATCGAGCCGTTGCCTCGCACCGGGCCGTCGAGCCGCTGCAGGTTGCAGTTGACGACAAACACCAGGTTGTCGAGGCCTTCGCGCGCGGCGATGGATAACGCCGCCAAAGACTCGGGTTCATCCATCTCCCCGTCCCCGACAAAGGCCCAGACTTTCCGGCCGACCGTATCGAGCAGGCCGCGGTGCGCGAGATAGCGCATGAAGCGAGCCTGGTAAATCGAAAACAGCGGGCCGAGCCCCATCGAGCCGGTCGGGAACTGCCAGAAATCGGGCATCAGCCACGGATGCGGGTACGAGCTCAGTCCTTTGCCGCCGGTTTCCCTGCGGTAGTTCGACAGTTGTTCTTCGGTGAGTCGGCCTTCGAGAAAGGCGCGCGCGTAGACGCCGGGCGCGGAGTGCGGCTGGAAGTAAACGAGATCCCCTGCCTGCCCGGCGCGGAAGAAGTGATTGAAACCGACCTCGAACAAGTCGGCGGCCGACGCATAGCTGGCGATATGGCCGCCGAGTTCGGCACTGACGCGATTGGCGCGTACGACGGTCGCCAGCGCATTCCACCGCACCAGTGCTGACAGGCGCGATTCCAGATCGAGATTGCCGGGAAACGGCGCCTGTTGCGCGAAGGAGATCGTGTTGATGTACGGCGTGTTGGCCACGGTCGGCAACTGCACGCGCCGCCGCCGCGCATGCTGCACCAGTTTCTGCAGCAGGAAGGTGGCGCGCTGCGGGCCGACATCGTGGATCACCGCATCGAGCGCATCGAGCCACTCCTGCGTCTCCTGCGGATCGGCGTCGGCTTCGGGCAGTCGCCAGGATGCAATCGCCGACAGCTTGGCAAGGTCGTCGCGGTTCATCGAACTCTCCCTCGCCCGCGTGAGCGGGGCGGAGGCGGGGTTTCGCGAAGCGCATGCTTCGCGCCGTCGGAGCGAAGGGCGCCTGCATGCGCCCGGCTCCGGGCCGGAGGAACAACCATTATCGCGCCGCTGGGATAATGTCGGTCGAGGAGACGCCGTGGATCGAATCACACTGACCCGCCCCGACGACTGGCATCTGCATCTGCGCGATGGCGCGCAGATGGCTGACGTGCTGCCGTACACGGCGCGCCAGTTTGCACGCGCGATCGTGATGCCGAATCTCAAGCCGCCGGTGACGACCACTGCGCTGGCAATGGCTTACCGTGACCGCATCGTGCGCGCGCTGCCGGCGGGCCTGCAGTTCGAGCCGCTGATGACGCTTTACCTGACTGACAACACCTCGGCCGACGAAATCGCGCGTGCCAAGCAAAGCGGCATCGTGCACGGGGTGAAGCTGTACCCGGCGGGTGCGACGACCAACTCCGATTCCGGCGTTACCGACCTGCACAAGTGCGCGCGAGCGCTCGAGGCGATGCAGACGGTCGATGTGCCGCTGCTGGTGCACGGCGAGGTCACGCATGGCGACGTGGACGTGTTCGATCGCGAGCAGCGCTTCATCGATGAGGTGCTGATTCCGGCGCGGCGCGACTTTCCGGCGCTGCGAATCGTGTTCGAGCACATCACTACGCGCGAGTCGGCCGAGTACGTGATGCAGGCCGATGGCCATACAGGCGCCACCATCACCGCGCATCATCTGCTGTACAACCGGAACAGCATTTTCATGACCGCAGGTGGCCGGACCGGCGTTCGCCCGCATTACTACTGCCTGCCGGTGCTCAAGCGCGAAGCGCATCGGCAGGCCTTGCTCAAGGCGGCGACGTCGGGCAACCCGCGCTTCTTCCTCGGCACCGATAGCGCCCCACATCCGAAGGCCGACAAGGAAAACGCGTGCGGCTGTGCCGGCTGTTTCACCGCGCTGTCGGCGCTTGAGATGTACGCGATGGCGTTCGACTTTGCCGGCGCACTCGACAAACTGGAGGCGTTCGCGAGTTTCCACGGCCCGGACTTCTACGGGTTGCCGCGCAATCCGGATCGCGTTGCGCTCGAGCGCCGCCCATGGACGCTGCCCGATGAATTGAAGTTCGGCGAACAGACGATCGTTCCGCTGGCCGCTGGTGAAGCACTGTCATGGCGGCTGATCGGCTGATCGACTGGTCGTCACCGTGGCTCGCGCCGCACGCCGACCTGCGCGCCGCGGTTGAGTCGGCTGACTGGCGCGCGGCGATGACTGAGGCCGCACGTGCGGGCAACGTGCGAACGACGAGCGGGCTTGCGGTCTCGTTCGTTGCCGCCGACGATGCACCTTCCGGCATGGCCTACGAGGCGCATATCGCCGTCACCGGACGCGTGCCCTGCCGTGACAACCTGCACGACCGTTTCAACGCGTTGATGTGGCTCGCTTATCCGCGCACCAAGGCGACGTTGAACGCCCGCCAGGCGGCGGAGATCGGTCGCCACGGCGTGAACGCAACGCGCGGTGCGGTGCGCGATGCCGCCACTTTGATCGACGAAAGCGGCTTGTTGCTTGCGTGTGATGACCGCACGGTATTCGATCTGCTTGCGCGGCGCGACTGGCGCACGCTGCTGATCGAGCGGCGGTCGCTGTGGCAGCACGAGATCGTGCCGCGGGTGTTCGGCCATGCGCTGCTGGAGAAACTCGTCGGACCGTACAAGGCAATCACCGCGGCGGTCGTGCCGGTGAAACTCGGTGATCGCCAAACAGCATCGATCGATGCGGGTGCGGCTGCATTCATCCGCCGATCCGACCTCGCGCCACGGCTGCTCGAACATCTGCCGGTGCTGGGCATTCCGGGGTGGTGCAACGCGAATGAGAATCCGCGCTTTTATGATGACGAACGCGTGTTCCGTCCGCTGCGGCGTGCCGCGTGAAAGAAGGGAGACAACCCATGAAGATCGTGGTCACCGGCGGCACTGGTTTTCTCGGGCAACAGCTGGTGCGCGCGCTGTGCGAGCGCGGCACGTTGACCGATGCGAACGGCAATGTCCGCTCGATCGAGCAGATCATTGCCGTGGACCAGACGCAGAGCGGGCGTTTGTTCGTCGACGATCGCGTCGGCTATGTCGTCGGCGACATCGCCAACGTCGGTTTCATCGCGCACGTCATGGCGGCCGACACGGACAGCGTTTTCCACCTGGCCGCGGTCGTCAGTGGCGCGGCCGAAGCCGATTTCGATCTCGGCATGCGCGTGAATGTGGACGGTACGCGCGCGATCCTCGATGCCTGCCGAGCTCAGACCGGCATCCCGAAGCTGGTGTTCGCCAGCAGTGTCGCGGTGTTCGGCGGCGATTTGCCCCACGTCCTCACGGACGACACGCAACCGACGCCACAGACCAGCTATGGGGTACAGAAGCTGATCGGCGAACTGCTGGTCGGTGACTGCACGCGCAAGGGGTTCATCGACGGCCGGGCGGTGCGATTGCCAACCATCGTCGTGCGTCCCGGCAAGCCGAATGCGGCGGCGTCGAGTTTTGCCAGCGGCATCGTGCGCGAGCCGCTGGCAGGCGAAATCGCTGCCTGTCCGGTCGACGCCGATACGGCGATGTGGGTGCTGTCGCCGCGCGCCGCGACCGCCGCGTTCATTCATGCGCACGAGATCCCGAGCGCAACCTGGGGGCCGCGGCGCGCGCTGAACCTGCCGGGGCTGACCGCGACGGTCGCACAGATGCTCGAAGCGCTGCGTGCAGTCGGGGGCGATGCCGCGGTGGCGCGCGTGCGCATGCAGCCCGACGAGCGGATTCGCGCCATCGTCCGGACCTGGCCGGGGCGGTTCGCAACGACGCGCGCCGATGCGCTTGGGTTTACGCACGATGCCGACGTCGAGTCGATCGTGCGCGCGTACGCACGCGAGCACGCGACCGCAACGCGGTGAGCCCGCAGCGCGAGATCACGCCACAGTCGCTGCTGGTGCGGCTCGACATGATCGGTGCTGCGCTCGCGCGGCGCGCCGACGCGCTTGCGCTGATCGGGTTGGGCTCGGTCGGCAACGACACGGCGCGACTCGATGAATACTCGGATCTGGACTTCTTTGTCATCGTCGCGCCCGGCGCCAAGCGCCGCTACCTCGACGACCTGTCGTGGCTGGCTGAAGCCGGACCGCTTGACTTTCACTTCCGCAACACGATCGACGGTTGCAAGGCACTGTTTGCCGATGGCGTGTTCTGCGAGTTTGCGGTGTTCGAGACGCACGAACTCGCCGCGATTCCGTTTGCACCCGGCCGCATCGTGTGGAAGCGGCCGGAGGTCGATGCATCGATTGCGCAACCGCGCCGCGCGCTGCCCGTGCCGGATGCCAGCAGCGAGGAATGGCTGCTCGGCGAAGCGCTGACGAATCTCTATGTTGGTCTGGCGCGCAATGCGCGCGGCGAGACACTCGCCGCGCTGCGACTGATTCAGGTGTTCGCGGTCGATCGAGTGCTGGAACTCGCTTCCCGCCGGGAATCGGCAACGGGGTCTCCGCCCGATCCGTTTGCGCCTGAGCGCCGCGTCGAGCAACGGCTGCCGCGGCTCGCGCGCGAATTGCCGGCGTTCATGCGCGGCTACCAGGAAAATGCCGCCTCGGCCCGGGCGCTTCTGGACTATCTGGAGCGAAATTACGCCGTCAACTCGCGGCTTGCGGCGGCGATCCGGCGTCTGTCGCCAGACTGAGTCCGCTGCGCCGGCGCTGCATCAGCAACCAGAACTCGGCCTGGCGCGGCGAGCGCAATTCGATCACGCGTGCGTGCGCAAGCGCAGGGTGGCGCATCAGTGCGTACATCTGCGGCGCAACCATCAGATAGTCGTAAGACGTTTTCACGTCTCTCCAGGAAGCACGCAACGTGCGCCCCTGTTTCGCAACGCCGGGATGGCGGCGAAGACTCGTGGCGAACTGACGCAGCAGATCCACCGCGCGCGCCGCCCAGTCGCGCGCGAACGCCACCGGCGAGAAGTGCAGCCACACGACCGTGTCGGCCTGGCGAAACAGCGATTCGGTGAAGACGCCGGCACGCTCTGAACTGACCCATGCCTCCTCGCGCAACACCGTCGCGGGTGACTCGCTCGTCACGTGGTGCGCGCCGAGTCGCAGCGCCAGCATGCGACCGAACTCGCGAAAACACAGGAAACCCTGCGGAGCAGGCTGACCGACGACGACGACGCGACGCATGGCTCCTCCCGAAGTGCTCTGTCACCTGTGAATGCAAGCTAGCACGCACTGCGCGCGCAATTGCATCCTCTGAACGGTGGACTCATCCGTCGAGTCGAGGCCGCGCTGCCATTGCGCGCCGCGCGGCCGGATCACTTCTGCAGTTGTGCGGTGGCGCGTATCGCCGACAGCGTCGCGTTCGGTGTGATCACTTCGGGATCGCAGCGCAGTTCGATCAGCGCGGGCAGGTGTTTTTCCCGCGTGTGCGCCATCGCTTTGGCGAGCGCGGACGCGAACTCGTCGGTGGTTTCGACGACCGCGCCGAATGCGCCGAACGCCTCCGCCAGCAACGCGAAGTGCGGATTGGCAAGCTGCGTGCCATAGACGCGCGCGGGATACTCGCGTTCCTGGTGCATCCGGATCGTGCCGTACATGCCGTTGTTGAACACGAGCACCAGCAGACCGGCACGGTACTGGACTGCGGTGGCCAGTTCCTGGCCGGTCATCAGGAAGTCCCCGTCGCCGGCCAGCGTCAGCACGGTGCGTTCGGGTGCAACGATCTTCGCGGCCACGCCGGCCGGCAAGCCATAGCCCATGCTGCCCGCAGTCGGTGCGAGCTGCGTGCGAAAGCGTGGGTAACGATAGAAGCGATGCACCCACGCCGAAAAATTGCCAGCGCCATTGGTGATCACGGTGTCTTCTGGCAGTGCACGCTTGATGTGCTCGATGACCTGCCACAGGTCGAGCTTCGGTACCGTGTGCGCGTAAACGGCGGGGCGCGCCTGCCACGCTTCGTAGTCAGCGCGTGCGGCCGCCAGGTGCTCGCGCCACGGCGGACTTTCGATCGGCATCGTCATGGCAAGACGCGAGGCGAACTGCGGCATGCCCGAGCAGATCGCGAGCGGCGACTGGTAAACGCGACCGAGTTCCTCGGCGCCGGAATGCACGTGCACCAGCACCTGCCTGGGGCGCGGTACGTCAAACAGCGTGTAGCCGCTGGTCGTCATCTCGCCCAGCCGCGGCCCGACCGCGATCACCAGATCGGCGTCCTTGATTCGCTGCGCCAGTTTCGGATTGATGCCGATGCCGACATCGCCGACGTAATTGGCGTGCCGGTTGTCGAACAGGTCCTGGTAGCGAAACGCGCATGTCACCGGCAGGTGATTCGACTCGGCCCAGCGCCGCACGTTGTCGCACGCGGCCTGGGACCAGCCGAATCCGCCGAGCATCACGATCGGCCGCTGCGCCTGGCCCAGCATGCGTCGCAGTGATGCGATCTGCGTGTCGCTCGGCGCGGCCTGCACCGGCTGATGACAGAGCGCATCGGGAACGTCCGCCGTCTGCGTCTGCATGTCTTCCGGCAGCGCGAGCACGACCGGGCCGGGGCGGCCGCTGGTGGCGACCTGAAACGCGCGCGCGACGTACTCGGGAATGCGATCGGCCCGATCGATCTGCGCGACCCACTTGGTCATCTGGCCGAACATGCGGCGATAGTCGACTTCCTGGAACGCCTCGCGCTCGACGAAATCGCTGCCAACCTGGCCGACGAACACGATGATCGGGGTCGAATCCTGGCACGCCGTGTGGATGCCGATCGACGCATTGGTTGCGCCCGGCCCACGCGTGACGAACGCGACGCCGGGCTGGCCCGTGAGCTTCGCGTACGCGTCGGCCATGAAAGTCGACCCCGACTCGTGGCGGTTGATGATCAGCTTGATCGAGCGCGCGTCGTGCAGCGCGTCGAGCACCGCCAGGTAGCTTTCGCCCGGCACACAGAAGACGTGATTGACGCCCTGGACCAGCAGCTGGTCGACGAGGATGCGGGCGCCGGTACGCGCGGCCATCGAGAAACCTTGTAGATTGGAGCGGCTGAAGGATAACAGCGTAGCCAGCGCTGATTCGAAGTGCGAACACGTCGGAGAACCGCCGGTGTCAATTTCCTCGCTTGATGCGGCACTTGACCACCCGTGGCGGCGATTTGACGTCATGCGCCATGCGCTGCGCCGGCAGCGCATCCGACGCGAGTTGATGCCTTCGGTTTGCTCGTGGCGCAGCGCGATGCGTAGCCTCTGGGGGTGCATTTGCTCTGCCGCCGTCGTGACTGGCGCGATGCTGATCGGGGTCAGCGGCACGGTTCACGCGCAACCCGCGGTTGAAGCGGGCTCAGCGGCGCGCCCGAAGATCGGCCTGGTGCTGTCCGGAGGGGGCGCGCGCGGGTTCGCGCACATCGGCGTGCTCAAGGTGCTGCAGGAACTGCGTGTTCCGGTCGACGTGATCGCCGCCACCAGCATCGGTTCGATTGTCGGCGGCAGCTACGCCGCCGGTTACTCCCCGCAGCAGCTCGAGCAGGTGGCGCGCGCCACGGACTGGGCGAGCCTCTTTACGACGCGAGCGCCGCGCCCCGACCTTGCATGGCAACTGAAGGAAGACGATTACAAGAATCTGTTCACCCTGGAGTTCGGCATCAAGGAGGGCGGCCTGAACTTGCCGCGCGGTGCCGTGGGCGCGCATGAACTGGGCCTGACGCTGCGTGCGCTGGGTGGTGTGGTCAAGGACATCAACGATCTGTCGAAACTGCCGATTCCGTTTGCGGCGATGGCGACCGATCTGGCATCCGGCAAGCTGGTCGTGTTGCAGAAAGGCGTCTCGCTGTCGACGGCAATGCGCGCGTCGATGTCGGTGCCGGGCGCGTTTGCGCCGATTGATTACGAGGGACGCCCGCTGGTGGACGGCGCACTGGTGCGCAACCTGCCGGTCGACATTGCGCGCCAGATGGGCGCGGAGCTGATCATTGCGGTCAATGTCGGCACGCCGCTGCTGGAACGCGAAAAACTGACCGATGTGCTCGCCGTTGGCCAGCAGATGATCAATATCCTGACTGAGCAGAACGTCCAGCGCAGTCTGTCGGAGCTCACACCGCGGGACATTCTGATCACACCGGATCTTGCGAGTTTCAGCGCAGGCGATTTCGCCAAGGGCGAGGCGATCGTTCGCGCCGGCGAAATGGCCGCGCGCGCCATCGCAGAGCGCCTGGCGCAGCTGGGTGTGGCGCCCGCGCGCTACGCGGAAGCCGAGCGGGCGCGCACGACGTGGCTGCAAGGCGATGAGCCATTTCGACTGGCCGAGGTGCGCATCGCAGGTCTGCGCGTCGTCAATCCGCAGAGTGTGCTGGCCGAGATCAACCTGCCACTCAATGGGCCTGTCACCACCGCCGAAGTGCAGCGACAGGTCCGGCGCGTGTACGCGCGCGGTGATTTCGAGACCGTCAGCTACAGCCTGGTCGACGAGCCGCGCGGGCGGGTGCTGCAGGTGACGCCCGTCGAGAAAAGCTGGGGCTACAACACGCTGCGATTCGGCGGCAACCTGCAGACCAACTTCAGTGACGACAACACGTTCAACCTGCTGCTGCTGCATACCTGGGCCTGGCTGAATCAGGCCGGCGGGCAGTGGCGCAATGAATTGCAGGTAGGCGACCGGCGCCGGCTCGCCTCCGAATTCTTCCAGCCGTTTGCGCCTGGCAGCCGGTGGATCGCGCTACCCAGGTTCCAGGTCGAGCGCGAATCGTTTGAACTGTTTGCTGATGGCCGGGCGACCGCGCAGTTCGAGACGAGTGCCGTGTCATTCGACGCTGCATTGAGATACCTGTTGCCGAGTCTGGGCGCGCTGCAGTTTGGCATCGGACATGCGCGAACCGAGACGCGCCTGCTGACCGGCACTGCGTCGCTGCCGCCAAACGTCCGGACGGACGGCACGACGGCGCAGGGCGAGTTCATGATCGACACGCTCGATACGGTCGGTTTCCCGCGGACCGGCTATGCGTTGCGGACCGGCATCACATACTTTGACGGGCCAGCGGCCAGCGCCGGACGCAAGACCGCGTCGCAGTTGAGCGCAACGCTGCCGTTGACGTACGGCCGCTATACGTTGGTTGCCAGCGTCAACGCCGCGACTTCGAACCAGGCGTGGGGCGTGCGCTACGGAGGGCTCTTCAATCTGTCGGGCACGCCCCGTGGCGAAGTGGCTGGGTCGAGCGGGATGCTCGTGCGCGGCCTGTTCTATCGCAACGTATCGGATGCGTTTGGAGATCTCCAGATGCCGATCTATGGCGGAGTGTCGCTCGAAGCAGCCACCGCGTTGTCGCGCGCAGAAGCGTTTGCATGGTCCGATTTCAGGCGCGCAGCATCGATCTTCTTCGGTGCGGAGGCGCCGATCGGTCCGCTGTACCTGGCGCTCGGCAAGACCTTCGGTGGGTCGAGTGCGCTTTACTTCTTCTGGGGATGGCCGCAGTAGCCCGGCTCACCAGCGCTGGCGAGGAGGCAGATATTCATTCTGCGCGTACGTCATCACGATCTGCGGTCCGTAGATCACCAGCGCCGAGAAGATCATGCCGCTCGCGAGCGCCTCACCCCAGGCCAGCAGCAATGCGTAGCCGATGATGTCGGCAGCATTGGCAGCCTCGGTGGGTGCGACGGCGATCTGCGCCGCCAGCGACGCGACGGTGGCACCGCTCGACGCGACCAGCGTCACAAACAGTCCATTACCGATGATGAAAACGAACAGGTTTCGGGGCAGATGCGACCCGAGCACGCGCTGCAATGAAGTCGCGATCCCAGCGGGGAGGGCGGCGAGCAGCAGACCGGACAGTCCGACGTCGAGCCACGCGCGATCGGCGAGCACGGTCAGACCGACGAGCGCCACGGTCGCCCCCAGCAAGGCGCGCGCATAGCCGAATATCAGCGCATACAGGGATACGCCGATCATCGACAGGTGCAGGCCACCGCCGATCCTGATCTGCAGCGACCACAGTACGCCCAGGGTCACGATGCCGGCCAGCCACGCATGCTGCTGGATCGACAGCGGCAGGAAACCGCTGCGCGCAGTCGGACGCAGGGTCTGATGAAGGGCGTGCGCAAGCAGCGCGCTGAAGAGCGCCCAGCCCATGATCGCGAATTCAAGCGCGAGGCTGGAACTCATGGTCCACGGCACCGGCTCATTCGCGCAATCGCTGCTCGTGCCACTGGTCTGGGCGACCGTGTCGGAGCCGCGCGCATCGCCAACCGCTCAGGCCAGTGGACGCCGCTGTGGACGGAGCTATGCGGCTTGCTGCGAATCGCATGCTCCAGCGCGGTCAGATCAGCGCCCGGCCAACCATGCGCTCCAACACGCGTAAGGGTGATCGCTCGGGAAACCGTTGCGATGCGACGGGCAGGTAGATCGTCTGCTCGAACACAAAGCGCCCGGACCGCGCCGCATGCGAAACCTGGTCGCTGAAGATGATCCACGTCTCGCCGGGCGCGAAATGCACATCCTCCTTGGGTACGGTGCGCTGATAGTCGAGATCACCTTTCATTGAGTCGTGGATATGCAGCATGCAGTGGTCATAGCGGCTGCGCACGGTCTTGGTGACTTTCAGTGCCGCCAACATGCGCGCCGTGAGCAGCGAATACTTCGGCACCCGCGGCAGGAATTTTCCCGCGATGGCCGGGAACGTCTCGCCCAACTGCCAATGGCGTGCGGCGCTGCCCGGGTTTACGTTCGTGAAGAGCCGCAACATGCGCCGGCCATGGACCGGCGTTGCCGGAAACGCATCGACATGAAGTCGTGAATCGTCCTTGCGCCAACTCTTCGAGACACGTCCGGCGACCTCTGCCGGCCGGAAGCTCGTGCGGCCGACATCGAGCGCGTCGCGATACGGCGGAAACAGCCGGCCTGCAAGTTCCACCGTTTGCCGCTGATATCGCCTGCAGGCATTCAGCAGCGCGTTGCGCAGCTCGGAATCGTTGCTGGCGCCCTTGAGGCGCTCATCGCGCGAGTCGTAGCTGACATTCTTCCGATCACCAGACAGCACTGCGTCGTGCAGGATGCGCGCTTCGGCCTTATCGAGCGCGAACGGCAGCGCAAGACGCAACGCGGACCCGCCTTCGAGCGCATCGACGGCGTGATCGCTGAGCTTCGCCTCGGCGCGACCGGCCCAGTCCGTGACGTCGATCCTTTCGATTTGGTCCATGGTCTGATCGCCGCGCAGATTCATACGCTGCGACGAGCAGATTAGACAGTGGTTTGTCGACGAAGGAAAGCCGGCGACGCATCTGCGCACCAAGTCGACGGCAGTACAGGCATCGGGCGATGCGCCAGGCGCCCCGTGATGGCGCGGTCACGCTGCGCTCAATTGATCCAGAGCGTCAGTGCCCTTTCCAGCGCAGCGCGCAGGGGCGACTCGATGTACGGCAACAGCACGAACAGCGTGCCGAGGCCGACCAGGATCGTCAGGGGAAAGCCGACGGCGAAGATGTTCAGTTGCGGCGCCACTCGGGTCAGCACGCCGAGCACGATGTTCACCAGCATCATCACCGCGATGAACGGCAGCGCGATGGCGAGCCCGATCGCAAACACATCGCCGCCCAGCCGCGCGACCCGGTCGAACGATAGCGGGAACTCGACATCGCCCGTGAGCGGGAAGAGGCGAAAACTCTCCGACAGGGCGTAGATCAGCATCAGGTGACCGTCAATGGCAATGAACATCAGCAGCGCCAGCAGCGACATCAGGCTCGATATCGCGGTCTGCGAGACGCCCATCGCCGGGTTGAAGAAGCCGGCAAACGACAGGCCGGTCTGCAGCCCGATCACCTCGCCTGCGAGCTCGAGCGCGGCGAACACGATGCGCACGGTGAAGCCGATGATCACGCCGACCATGATGTTCTGCGCGAGCAGCGCGATTCCGGCGCCGGTCAGCACGTCGCCGATCGGCGGCGTCGCCAGGTTCGGCATCAGCACGATGGCAATGCAGAACGCGAGCGCCATCTTGATGCGCGTCGGAATGGCGCGATGCGACAGCACCGGCGCGACCGAAAACAGCGCCAGCACGCGCACCAGCGGCCAGAAGACCGCGCCGTACCAGGTGGAGAGCTGGGCTTCAGTGAAGGTGATCATGGCAGTGGCGAGTCGCGAGTGACTAGTCGCGAGTCGTCGGTCACCTCACTCGTCACTCGCCACTGCATTCAGCCGATTGATGCAGGGATCGACTCAAACAACCGGCGCACATAGTCGACGTAGATTGTGATCATCCACGGGCCGGCGATCACCAGCGTGGCGATCATTGCCAGCAGTTTGGGGATGAACGACAGCGTCATCTCGTTGATCTGGGTGGCGGCCTGCAGGATCGAGACGATCAGGCCGACCACCAGTGCCGCGAGCAGCATCGGCGCGGCGATCATCAGCATCACGTACAGAGCCTGCTGGCCAAGGGTGATCACACTTTGCGGGTTCATGGGCGTCGGGAGTCGGGCGTCGAAAGTCAGGGGTTGAACGAGGCCACCAGCGAACCGATCAGCAGGTTCCAGCCGTCGGCCAGCACGAACAGCATCAGCTTGAAGGGCAGCGCAATCAGCACCGGCGACAGCATCATCATGCCCATCGACATCAGCACGCTGGCGACCACCATGTCGATGATCAGGAACGGAATGAACACCATGAAGCCGATCTGGAACGCGGTCTTGAGTTCGGACGTCACGAAAGCGGGTATCACGATGCGCAGCGGAAGTTTCTCCGCCGCGTCGGGCTTGTCGATCCGCGCCATGCGCGTGAACAGTTCCAGGTCGTTGGCGCGCGTGTGCTTGAGCATGAACTCGCGCAGCGGATCAGATCCGGCGGCCAGCGCCTGCTCGAGGTTCATTTTCTGGCTGTTGTACGGGACGTAAGCCGCATCGTGGATGCGATCGAAGGTCGGTCCCATGACGAAGAAGGTCAGGAACAGGGCGAGCCCGATCAGCACCTGGTTCGGCGGCGTCGTCTGGGTGCCGAGCGCCATCCGCAGCAGCGACAGCACGATCACGATGCGAGTGAACGCGGTCATCATCAGCAGCACTGCCGGCAGGAATGTCAGCAGCGTGAAGAACAGCAGCGTCTGTACCGGCACTGAATACGCGGTCCCGCCGCCGGGCGCGGGCGCTGCGGTGATCTGGATCGGGCTTTGCTGCGCGAACGCCGGGTCGACGGCGAGCGCAAGGAGCACGAGCAGCAGGCAGCCAGCGCGTCTCATTTGCTGGTCCGGATCTGCTGCAGCAGTTGTCTGAATGACGTCGATGACGTCGATGCGCTGGTGGCCGCGGCTTCATGGGCGCTGTCCGGCCGCGGCAATGTGCCGATCCGGTTGATTGCTGCGGCGGTGACGCCGAGCAGCAGCCAGCGGTCGCCGGCTTCGACCACGACCACGCGCTCGCGCGGCCCGAGCGCCAATTGCGTGACGACCTTCAGACCCGCGGCCTGCATCGCGGCCGGCTGCGACCCGCCGAATTTCTTCAGCAGCCATATTGCCAACGGAACCAGCGCCAACACCAACACCAGCGCCAGGATCATCGGCAGCACCGACGGCCCCGCCGGTGCGGCGGCCTGCGCGAACGTTTCGCCAGACGCCAGTCCCGCGCAAAGCGCGATCCCGCTGCCGACTGCCGACCGCCGACTGCCGACGGGTCTTCCCCAACGCCCGACGCCCGACGCGCGACGCCCGTCTCCCATCGCCCGACTCCCGACGCCCGACGCCCGACGATTCATTTATGCAACCGCCGCATCCGTTCGCTTGGCGTCACGATGTCGGTCAGCCGGATGCCGAACTTCTCGTTCACGACCACGACTTCGCCTTGAGCGATCAGGCAACCGTTGACCAGAACGTCCATCGGCTCGCCGGCCAGCGCATCGAGTTCGATCACCGAACCCTGTGCCAGTTGCAGGATGTTCTTGATTGGAATCTTGGTGCGACCCAGCTCAACCATCAGCGTGACCGGGATATCGAGGATGAGGTCGAGATCCTGCACACCTTCGCCGCTCGCTCCGGGCGCCAGTCGCTGGAAGATGTTGGCCGGCTGCGCGTGCGCTTCGACGGCGCCGGCGGAAGTTGGCTGTTCGGCGACCGTGGCGGCCCAGTCGTCGTCGGTCGTGGCAGTGGATTGCGTGTTGTCGCTCATGGTTTCGTTTCCCGATCGTGTGGGTCAGGGTTCGTTGGCACGGACGTCGCGCTGCTCGCTGTACTGTGAATACTTCAGCATCTTCTCGACGCGGATCGCAGTGCGTCCGTTCACGGTGCCAAAGCGGCAATCGATCACCGGTACGCCGCCAATCTTGCCGTGTACCACTTCCTTCAACGGCAGATCGATGAAGTCGCCGGCCTTGAGCTTCAGCAGTTGTCTCACGCTGATCTGTGCCTGCGCGAGTTCAACCGTCAGTTCCACATCGGCTGACTGCACCTGCTTGGTCAGCTGCCTCATCCAGCCGCTGTCCGGCTGCTGGCTGTCGCCCTGCAGCGGCGAGTACAGGAGGTCGCGAATCGGCTCCAGCGACGAATAGGGGAAGCAGATGTGGATCTCGCCGCCGCTGTCGCCGATCCCGATGTTGAATGTGGTGGCGACGACCATGTCGTTGGGAGAAGCCACGTTGGCGAACTGTGTGTGCATCTCGGAGCGCTGGAAGGCGAAGTTGAAGCGGAACAGCGCACCCCATGCCTTCGTGTAATCGGCGAGCGTCACCTCCAGCATGCGCTGGATGATTCGTTGCTCGGTGGGAGAAAAATCACGCCCTTCGATCCGCGCGTGGAACTTGCCGTTGCCGCCGAAGAGCGTATCGATCACGCAGAACAGCAGCTTCGGATCGAAGATGACCAGACCCGCGCCTCGCAGCGGCGCCAGCGACACGACGTTGATGTTGGTCGGCACCGCGACGTCGCGGAGGAATGTCGAATACTTCAGCACGCGCACCGGGCCGACCGAGATCTCGACGCTGCGGCGCATGAAATTGAACAGGCCGACGCGCAGGTTGCGCGCGAAGCGCTCATTGACGATTTCCAGCGTCGGCATGCGCGCGCGGACGATGCGCTCCTGGCTTCCCAGGTTGTAGTCACGGACGCCGTGCGTTTCGTCTGCCTTTTCGGACTTGTGCGATTCGCCGGTTACGCCGTCGAGCAACTCGTCGACTTCGTCCTGCGAGAGAAATTGGTCAGCCATGGTTCAGTCGGGAGTCGGGAGGCGGGTGTTGGGAGTGGGCGGTGGCGTCTGCAAGAACGGTTCTATGACTTTGTATTTGCTCTCGACGCCCGACACCCGACGCCCGACGGTCATTGAATGATGAGGTGCGTGAAGTTCACGCTTTCCACTGACTTTTCGGCCGGTGTGCCCGCCAGCGACTTGTTGGCGGCGGCAACGATTTCGCGAGCCAGGGTTTCCTTGCCTTCGCGGCTGGCAAGATCCTGTGCCTGCTTCGAGCCAAGCGTCAGCAGGATCTCGTTGCGTACCGCCGGCATCATGCTTTTCAGCACCTCGCCGCTCGGCGCGTCCTTGAGTTCCGCGACCAGCTTGATCTGCATGAAGCGCTCGTCATCGGGCTCACGCAGATTGACCGTGAAAGTCTCAAGATCCACGAAGATCGGAATCTTCTTCGGATCGTGCTTCGCTTCCGCGTGTTCAGCGTCGACCGCCTTGTTGCCGAGCAGGAAATAGGCGGCGGTGCCGCCACCGCCCGCCAGCAGCACGGCGCCGGCCGCGATCATCACGAGTGGTTTCTTCTTGCCGCCAGGCTTCGCGGTCGCGGCTGGTTTCGCTGCACCATCCTTGGGTGCGGGCGCGTTGGTCTTCGCGTCCGCTGTTTTTTCCGACTTCTTCTCCGCCGGTTTGGCGTCTTCCGGTTTGGTTGCCATCGAATGCTCCGCTCCAATCCTGATGTGCGGCGGTTCGGGACCGTCGCCCTTCGGCAGCATTATTCGAGGACTTGAGGGCAGCGGATCGGCGGAATACGCGCTGCATTACCGCCCGTTTCGCCGTTACGGCGCACGGGCACCGGCCAGGAGCGAAACATCTGGCGGGCGACTGAGATGAGGCGGGTGAGCACGCGAAACATGATGTACCGCTGCACGCTGCCTTCTCGGCAGCCGCTGACGTTCGGGATTCAAAATGGAGCGAGGCCCGGCATCGCAAGCGCGCTAGGCGATGACGTCGATCAGGCGCGTTGAACGCACCGTCGTCGCCGGCGGCGCGATCGGTGTGCCGACGGGGTTCGTGGCATCGATCGTTGGCGTCGGGTTCAGGCGTTCGCGCTGCCGATCCGCGTGGCGCTGCGAGGCGTCGCCCGCCTGCCCGCCGACATACGCGTCGGCAAGTTGCAGTCCTTGCGCATCGAGCATCTCGCGCAGTCGCGGCAGAGCATCCGTGATTGCGGCGCGCGTCGCTTCATGCGTCGCGCCGAACACCAGCGTCGCCTCGTTGCCGCGCACCTCGATCGAGACCGTGACCGGACCGAGGTCGGCTGGCGTCAACGAAAGCTCGGCGCTGTGCACCCTGCCGCGCGTGATCAACGCAATTCGCTGCGAAAAGTCCTCGGTGAACGCGGCCACACCCACCGGTGTCGGGACTGCGATCTGAACCACGCTGTTCGGAGATCCGGCCGGCGAGAGACCGCCCCATGCGGGCGCGGCCGCGGAATGCACTGCGCCTGCATCGCTGCCATGGAACGTTGAACTCGAGGAAATGGTCGACGTCAGTGCACGCTCAAAGCGCTGTTGGAAATCCTCGACCAATCGATCGCGCGCCTGCATCGCCAGCCCGGTTGCCGCGCCGACGCGTTCGGTATTGCCCGCTGCGTGCGCACCTGCTGCAGCTGTGTCATTGCGCCCGATGGCCTCGGAGGCATTGCGGCGCACATTCGAACCATCCGAGCCACTCGAGTCACGTGTGCTGTTTGGGTTTGCCGCAACGGTGCCGGGCGTATGGGTCAAATGTTCAGCCGGTATATCGGCCGTCTGCACAGTGGCGCTCGGATTTGATGGATGCGCGCGCTGGCCGAGGGCGCTGGCAGGACGCGATTCGGCGTCCGGGCCGTCGGTCGCGTCGGCTGCAGCCTCTGCCAGCGGAGGCGCGATGGCGACCTCGACGACTGGGACCTGCGTGACCGCGACCTGCGTGACTGGGGCCTGCGTGATCGCAACCGCCGCTGGAAGCGGCGTCGCGATGCTGGCGAGCACGCTCGCCACTTGCTCGAGACCGCTCGTATCGCCCGCCTTGTTCGCCGGATGCGCCTTGCTTGCTTTTGCGGCAGGCGTATCAATCGGTGAATCAGTCGCTTCAGGCTTTGCAGAAGATTTCGC
>Ga0209261_10000055_pt1 | contig 27859 bp, 29 predicted proteins | sample DOMMetBare1Fresh_FD_187470 | JGI IMG/M metagenome (GOLD analysis project Ga0209261, IMG submission 187470) | Wetland sediment microbial communities from St. Louis River estuary, USA, under dissolved organic matter induced mercury methylation -... | ecosystem: Environmental > Aquatic >...
AAAGGCAAATTCCAACTCTTATAGGACAGAATCATGGAGTGTATCTGATGAGTTAACTGGTGCCATTGCTCAGATTCAAAGAACAGTTGATAAATCGTTAAGAACCATATCTTCAAAAGTTGAAATAAAGGATAAAAATGGAAATTTGACTGGAGAACAAGTTTTTCTATACCAACCAAAATCATATTTAATATTAGGATCTTTATCTGAGTTCAAAAATCAATACGGCGTGAATGAGGAAAAGTATTCCTCTTTTGAGATCTTTAGAAGAAACATTATCAACCCTGAGATTTTGACTTTTGATGAGCTTTATGAGAGAGCAAGATTCATAATAGAAAATCTGAGATAAATAAAAAGTCTAATTACGACAGGTCAAATAAGTTGAATAGCTAATTTTTACTTTGCTGATTTAAACATGCGATTTATAGTGCCACTGATCCGGCAATCCAGATTTCATCATCATTAACAGAAATCAAATCCAGAGAGTCATCGGATTGAATAAGCGTCAGAAGTACTTTTTACAGACAGAAACCAAGAATTAACGCAATTCTGAAATGAAGAATTTCTTAAAGCTGTTTTTAATGTTTGTAATGCTCACAACCGTAAACTCCTGTGAGAAAGATCCACCAAGTCCGGAACCAACAATTCCGGAGACAATTGACCCTACCAAGGATTTTCTGAAAACATTTAAGGTTGACCGGTCTGACAGGTCTGCTGACTATTCCATTCATGCGGAGTTTGACGGGAAATTAATCTATTTTACAGCCGTCCAATTTTCTGGTGATGATACTGCCTGGAATACCCTGTTTGTTGACCAGTCAACTGGTTTGGATCAAATCAACTTAATTCGTCAAGATCAAACTTATTCCATTCAGATTGCCTTTTATTTTCAACAAACCAATATTTTCAACAGAAAATTTCCGCATATCATCCCTCCCGGTGGATATGAATTTGCTGAGATTGAATTAATGAATATGAAGAGATCGGGATCTGTAGTACCGGGTTCTCCCCAGGACGACTTTATCTTTACGGGCCATACTTTTGATGCAATTCAAATCGTGGTTACAAGTATTAAAGATAACATCATGGAAGGAACGTTTGAAGGCTATTTAAAATCAAAGACAGGATTGACCATTGCAGTTAAAAACGGACACTTCCGCATTAAAATAAAGGTAACGGATATGCAAATCAATAAATCGGTCACAGCAAATTAACACTATCATGAATAAAGTAACTGTCTTCAAAGTATCGTTAATCATTACCATTGTATTCTATCCGTTGGGCAGCTATTTTAAAATTGCCCACTATCCTTATGGAAACATCCTCTTGTGGATCGGAATTATTGCCAGCCTGGGATTCCGCATACCGGGCCTGGTCGATGTTTTCAAAAGCGAAAATTCCAGGCCAATGGAAAAGACCATGTGGACCGTCGGATTCATCTTTCTGTCGTGGATTACTGGCCTTTTATATTATCCGAAGTTCAAAAAGAGAAATTAGAAAATACCAATACGATTGCGTCCCCTTATGAAGGTAACCGTGGAAATGAGGGGTCGTATCGACTAAAATATGACATTTCCGGGAGTCATTAAAATTCGGACAAATAGTATTTAAATCAACTCTAAAAAAACCAAAAATGAAAATTGTTAAAACACTTGCATTCATTGTAATTTCAGGAATTCTATTATCCTCTTGCGCTAAGATTTTTTATACACCCGATGCTTATAATCTCGCAAGAAGCCATAATACAATTGCAATTCTCCCACCAACAATTTCAATTGCAGCAAATAAAAAAATTGATGCTGAAGCAATGAAAGAACAACAAAAAACAGAATCCGTAAATTTTCAAAAAGAGATGTATTCCTGGATGTTGAAGCGGAAGATGCAAGGAAAAATTACGCCAGAAATTCAGGATATAGAAACTACGAATGCAAAATTAATAAATGCCGGATATCCTGAAAAAATGTTCACTTCTGAAGAACTATGTAAAATATTAGGCGTAGATGGCACTTTAGGCTCAAACTATTCATTGTCAAAACCGATGTCTCAAGGTGCGGCCATCGCTTTAGGAGTTTTATTTGGAGCCTGGGGAGCAACTAATGAAGTTACAGTAGCATTAGACATTAAGGATTGTGCAAATAAAAAACTAATTTGGAATTATGACCATAAATTTTCAGGAAGTATCGGCAGCAGCCCGGCAAGATTAGTTGATGGGCTAATGCGACATGCCAGTAAAAAAATGCCATATGTAATTAACTGATATACACTCTTTACCACAATATAATCGGAGTAATTGATTTTTCCTGATAACACTAACTTTTTGGATTTTGGCAACGTATCGAACGATATTTTGGTTGTTTCGCATTTGTGTTTGGATTTAGGCAGGTCCTCCGGAATTAAGGTCGGATGATACTTTTGCAATAAATAGGTGAGAGCAATTTCGTTAACTTACCAGAAAAATACCAACTCAAACGAGAAGACCACAAAAGACCTAAGCTCAGTGAATTCAGAAAGCTAAAAAATAGGATTAAAGAATCTTCCCTCTTCAAAGGTGGATTCTTTAATCTTGATATTAACTAAAATAAATTTCTGAAATACCGTTATGAATCATGCAAGTGTAGCGCCCTGTGGTTTAATTTGTGATATTTGTTTAGGCTTCAAGCGAAGTAAAAATAAATGTGCAGGATGTAATAATACAGGTAAAAAACCTAACCATTGCACTGTTTGCGGTTTCAGAACCTGTATTGAAAAAAATGGTAATGAACAGCTGGGATGCATAGATTGTGGTAAATTTCCTTGCCGCCGGATGAAGGATTTGGAAAAGCGGTACAGAATTAAGTATGGAGAAAGTCCTATCCAAAACCTTACCAGAATAAAAGAATCCGGATTGGATTCATTCATCGCTATTGAAATGGAAAAATGGAAATGCGATTCTTGTGGGCAGCTTTTATGTGTTCATAAAGGGGTTTGTTTGATCTGCGGCACTTCGAATAAGCATTTCCCAAAATCAAACTAAATCAAAATCAATCTCCTATTCCGACTGTGATTTGTAATATCTACGGTACAGCACTTTTTTCAGATCGCGGAAGATGACCTGATGGGCCAGCACTTCCAGATCGTTGTAATGGGGCAATTCCTGGTGAGCTTTGGCAATTTCGCGCTCCGTAATGTCGACCTGGTATAAAACGGCCATCAGACGGCTGTAATCGCGGTCGAGATACACCGAAATCTGGTTAATTAGCTGTTCGTGCAACTCCTGGTAGGCATTTTCAACATTTCCGGAGAAAGTGATTTCGATGCCAAACATGCCAAAATCCTTCATGATTTGCTGCGCTGTTTCCAGAATGATATCTTCCTTATTCAGAAAGAACGCGATGTTGTTGTTTTGTAGGTTGACTAAATCCATAGTAGCTATATGAAAAAAGTGAGCGGGTGACTCGAAGTCACCCGCTCACTAAAGTATCGCTTTTTGTTGAATTTACAATTGTTTAAAGAAGTCGTTTCCTTTATCGTCGACAATGATAAAAGCCGGGAAGTTTTCAACCCTGATTTTTCGGATTGCTTCCATGCCCAGTTCTTCCATATCAATCACTTCACTCGATTTAATGCTGACTTTTGCCAGAATTGCGGCTGGACCGCCAATCGAACCAAGGTAAAAACCACCCCATTTTTTACAGGCATCAGTCACTTGCTGACTGCGGTTTCCTTTGGCTACCATGATTTTTGAACCACCCAGGCTCATGAAAAAGTCAACATACGGATCCATTCGTCCGGCAGTCGTTGGACCGAAACTGCCCGAAGCCATTCCTTTTGGTGTTTTGGCTGGTCCGGCATAGTAAACCGGATAGCGCTTCAGGTATTCAGGCATAGGTTGTCCGGCATCTAGCATTTCCTTCAGTTTCAGGTGTGCCATATCGCGGGCAACGATCAGTGTTCCTGAAAGGTTCAGGCGTGTTTTAATTGGGTATTGCGACAATTGTTTTAAAACATCTTCCATCGGCTGATCCAGATCAATATCTACCGCAGGTTGCATGGAAGGCGCTTTGGCCGGAAGGAAACGGGCCGGATTACGTTCCAGTTCTTCCAGAAAAATACCGTCTTCTGTGATTTTGGCTTTGATGTTCCGGTCGGCCGAACAGCTCACGCCCAATCCAACCGGACAAGAAGCAGCATGACGTGGCAAGCGGATAACGCGAACATCATGCACAAAATATTTCCCGCCAAACTGCGCGCCAAGGCCACATTCCTGGGCAATTTTTTCAACTTTCGCCTCCCATTCCAAATCACGAAAAGCCTGTCCGCCATCGTTTCCTTCAGTAGGCAAATGATCGAGATAACCGGCCGAGGCTTTTTTTACTGTAGCAAGGGTTGCTTCTGCTGAAGTACCGCCAATAACCAGCGCAAGGTGGTAAGGTGGACAAGCCGAAGTTCCCAGATCCATAATTTTATCTTTCACGAATTTGGTCAGGTTTTCTTCAGTCAGCAACGATTTAGTTTGCTGATACAGATAGGTTTTGTTACCCGAACCTCCACCTTTGGTTATAAACAGGAATTCGTAGGAATTGCCCTTCTCAGAATAAATATCAATTTGAGCCGGAAGGTTGGTTCCGGTATTTTTTTCATCGAACATATTCAAAGGAACAACCTGAGAATAGCGAAGATTCCGGTCCTGATAAGTATTAAAAATACCTTTCGAGAGGTATTCAGCATCGTTCACTCCCGTATAAACGTCTTCTCCCTTTTTTGCCATTATGATTGCAGTACCGGTATCCTGGCAAGTTGGCAACTCGCCTTCGGCTGAAACCACCTGGTTCATAAGCATGGTATGAGCCACAAAACGATCGTTGTCGGTTGCCTCCGGATCTTTCAGAATTAAAGCCAGTTTCTCGAGATGCGTTGCACGCAGATAGAACGAAACATCAGCAAAAGCTTCTTTTGCAAGCAATTCCAGACCTTCAGGAGCTACCTTTAAAATTTTTCGGCCATCGAACTCAACGGTTGAAACAAATTCTTTGGTTAAAAGACGATACGATGTAGTATCTTTTTTAATTGGAAATGGTTTTTGATAAGTGAATTTTGACATTTTATCGTGCTGTAAATGAGTTAATAATTGATTTCGGAACATTCAAATTATGAAATTCGATACGGAAACAAATATAGTCAATCCATCAGGAATTGCGAGCCGTTATTACGACTGACAGAAATATTCTATATTTGCCGGAAAGGGAATGTGGAATTTCAGTTTTCGCCTTTTGTTTGGTAATTTTAAAATCCCGATAATGAATTCAATCAGTCTGAAAAAAATCCTGCATAGCCGCTTTGGAGGCATCTTGTTATTGTATATTATCTTTATTTCCATTGCATTCATCAGCCGTACCAATTTGCTTTTTCAGTCCATACATGAAGTTAGCCTGAATCCATTAAATGTAATCTGGTCGTATGCCGGAGGACTATTGATGGACACGGTGGCTTATTCGTATTTCATGATTCCGTTTGTGCTTTTCCTGATGTTCGTGCCTGATCGTTTTTTTAATTCACTCATTCATAAGATATTTGCCTACGTTATTTATTTTATAACTTTTTATATTCTAATCTTCAATGGCGTTTCCGAGTATTTTTTCTGGGACGAATTTGGGGTTCGTTACAACTTTATTGCGGTGGATTATCTGGTCTACACCACCGAGGTTTTGGGAAATATCAAGGAATCGTATCCTTTGCCATTGCTGATTTCCGGAATCCTGATTGGCGATATTTTATTGATGGGACTGGTGGTAAAAAAGAAATTACTGGTTGCTTCACTTGAAAGTAAAAGTATAATGAAAAGCCGGATACGAACAGGTTTCCTTTTGCTGCTTTTACCTGTAATTTCGTTTATCCTGATTAAAAATACTACGGTTGAAATTACCAAAAACCGTTACAACAACGAACTGGCGAAAAACGGAATTCATTCTTTGTTTTCAGCTTTCCTGAATAACGAGCTCGACTATGAAACGTTTTATGCGATGCACAGCAATGAAGAGAATTTTAAGCAGTTGCGCCCCATGCTTAAAACTGTTAACAGTGACTATCTAAACAGCGAAACTTTCGATATTACCAGGCAAATCACGAATTCAGGAGAAGAAAAAAAATACAATGTGGTTTTTATAACCGTAGAAAGCCTGAGTGGCGAATTCCTGAGTTACAAAGGAAATAAACTGGGCAAAATAACTCCCAATTTAGACGCTATTGCCGATAGTTCATTGTTCTTTACCAACCTGTATGCCATTGGAACCCGCACCATTTACGGACTTGAAGCGGTAACGCTTGGCGCTCCGCCAAAGCCCGGACAAAGCGTTATAAAGCGACCGAACAACGAAAACATGTTTGCAATCGGCCAGCTTTTTAAAGAACGTGGTTATAGCCTGAAGTACATTTACGGTGGCTATGGCTATTTCGATAACATGAATTATTTTTTCTCACACAACGGGTACAAAATTGTTGATCGGAGCGATCTGAAAAAGGAAGAAATCACGTTTGCCAATACCTGGGGCGTTTGTGATCAGGATTTGTTTAACCGCACGATAAAGGAATGTGATGAGTCTTTTGCTGAAGGCAAACCATTCCTGAACCATGTGATGACCACTTCAAACCACCGCCCGTTCACTTATCCGGAAGGAGTCATTGATATTCCTACCCATACCAGCCGTGCAGGCGGAGTAAAATATTGCGATTACGCGATTGGTGAATTCATCCGGAAAGCCAGCGAAAAACCCTGGTTCAAAAATACTTTGTTTGTGATTGTAGCCGATCATTGCGCCGGAAGTGCCGGCCAGGCTGAATTGCCGTTCATGGAATACCAGATTCCTTTTATCATTTATAATCCGGAATTGGTTGGTCCGCAGCAAATTAACAAGTTATGCAGCCAGATTGATGTTGCTCCAACCTTGCTTGGTGTCATGAACTGGAGCTATAAAAGCAAATTCTTCGGGAAAGACATTGTAAAAATGGCTCCTGACGAGGAACGCGCTTTTATTTCGAACTACCAAAAACTAGGATACATCAAGCATGACCGGTTAACCATTTTAAGTCCACAGCAAAAAGTGACGCATTACCAGATGGACCTTCAAACGGGAGATGTAAAAGCAAGCCAAAACGATCCAGTCTACGAAAATGAAGCAGTAATCTATTACCAATCTGCCAATTACGTTTACAAGAACAAACTCAACAAATGGAATTGAAAATGAAAAAGTCACAATCAGATTTCAAATTCCTCAAGAGTGCGTTTCTAAGTTTCGTCTTTTTGTTTGTCCTTTCAGGAGCCAGTGCTGAATCAAAAAAAGATACGATGATTTACAAAGCCTGGAGAGACACTATCAGATTGGAAAAAGCGCAGGTAGTTAACTTTAATTCAGGCACTTCGAAATTATTTTACCAGCCCAAACCTTTTAGTTTCATTAAAAATGTGCCCTCCGATTTATACCTTTTAGGAAAAACGACTTTCTCGAAAAAAAATCTTCCCAAACTTGGAGCACTTCTGGCAGGAACTGCCTTACTGGTGGCAGTCGATCAGCCCATTCTTGATGCAGCCCAGCAGTTTGGCCGTTATATTCATCTTGATGCCACCAATGCTGACCGAAATAATACCAAGGAAATCAACATCAACATTGGGAAAACTTCCATTCCGATTATGGAATTGCCTAGAACCGTGAATGGTGTTTTCTATTTTATTGGTGAAGGTTGGCCGAGCATATTGCTTGCTTCCAGTTTTTATGGATATGGGATCGCTGCAAACGATTTCCGTGCCCGCCAAACTTCGTCGGAACTGGCTGAAATGTTTTTTACGCTTGGAATAACCTGTCAGTTTTTAAAGCGAATTACCGGCCGGGAAAGTCCATTCAGGGCGATGGATAATGAAGGATCGGGCAATCCGGGCGGATCCTGGCATCCATTTCCTGCTCCAAAACATTATCAGAACGATGTTTCAGCACATGATGCCTTTCCTTCAGGCCATTTGGCTACTGCTATGGCTACTGTCACCATTCTGGCAGGCAATTATCCTGACAACAAATACATAAAACCTGTTGGATATAGCCTTATGGGACTACTTGGCTATTCGATGTTAAATAATGGTGTTCACTGGATTAGCGATTATCCACTGGCAATTGCAATTGGTTACACCTGTGGAAAAATAGCCCTTGCAAGAGGAAGCAAAGTAATTGAAAAGTCAAAGTCGGAAAATGGTGCAGGAACTTCCATCACTCCAATCTATTTCAGGGAAGGCGTTCTTGGAATAAGCTACCGTGTCACTTTTTAAAAGCTTCAATTAACTTTCGAAACACCTCCGGATACCACAAATTTCATCACTTCTGCGGGACTGAGATCAATCAGGATAACAGCGTCTTCAGGCACCATTAGCATTTCGCCGTTGATACTGTATGAAAAAGGAAAATATACTGCCACCATACCATTCATTCCAAAATCGTCCATTTTCTTTTCAGTAATAAAGCCAATTTTCCAGATATTATTTTCCTTATCAATGCATACTTTTACCGGAAGAGTAAACTTTTTCTCCTTTCCGACAAAGGCTGTAAACAAATCGTTGATGGAGGAATAAATAACATTCAACAAGGGAAGTCGTTTCAGCAATCTGCGTGTAAACCAGGTGAATGGCTGCAAAATAATAGTTTGACCTATCAGGCCAAGCAGAGTAAGGGTTACGAATAATACCAGAATACCAATTCCGGGGATATCAATATGGTAGTGTTCTTTTAACGGGTCACCGATTAATCTGTCGGCATAATTGAACATCAGAAAAACGGTATAAAGCGTTATTGCTAAAGGTCCCGAAAGCAATAAACCCTGAAGAAAATATTTAAAAAGCCGTTTCATATTTTTTTCCGAAAGATACAACTTTTAGCAGTCTCTACTTAGGATGTGCATTTTGTGTGATTTAAATAATTGTTACCGGTATTCTAAACAAACCGGCCGTTTCAATTGTATTCTGTTTAAAAATAAAGATGAAAAAGACAGGAACACTGATTTTGATTTTACTATCAGTCATTATAAACGCACAGGATAATTCCAGGCAAAAAAAAGATAATCCAATGAAATTCAATGAGCTAAATGAATTTGAAAAATCGGTAATTGAAGGAAAAGGAACTGAAAGACCTTTTACCGGAAAGTACTACCAATTCAACGAAAAGGGCACCTATGTGTGCAAAAAATGTGATGCTCCGTTATACCGTTCGTCCGATAAGTTCGATGCTCATTGTGGTTGGCCAAGTTTTGACGATGAGATTAAAGGTGCCGTAAAGCGGACTGTTGACAGGGATGGTCTTAGGACAGAAATCACCTGCGCGAAGTGCGGTGCCCATTTGGGTCATGTTTTTAGCGGTGAAGGATTTACACCGAAAAATACACGACACTGCGTCAATTCAGTTTCATTAAATTTTGTGTCCGATTCCAAGAAATAAAGGCTATAACAAAAGTCAAAATCATCAAAACTTTAGTCATCCCGAATTTATTTCGGGATCTGATTTAAAGAGTGATGTGATCCTGAAACAAGTTCAGGATGACTAAACTAAAGACTTTTGATACAGCCATTTTTTTTTACCGAAAGACAAGATTCAGATGAATTCCGTAATTTACTTCTGATCAACAAGTTTTAATCCTTCCAAATAATAAACAGGAACATATCCTTCTTTGCTTTCAGCCAGTTTCTGGTTCATTTCAGCCAGCTTTTTCTCCTGATTGATGCTGTCGTGTTTGCCGCCGTCGACATCGTGCAATTTAGGTCCGTCGTGACCAAGGGCATGTCCAATATTGGCTGATTCACCTTCAGCGGCTGCTTTTTCCATTTCTGCCAGGTCTTCTTCTTCCAGCTTCACTTCCTGAAGGATACCACTAACCTGAATATCGCTACCCATCTGTTCCTGTGAAAAAGAGCCAATTTTTCCGGCTTCAATCCGAAGGCTGATATCTTCGGTGCTGCCCATGACGAAACAACGCGCGCCACTCTCCTTACAAACGTGTGTTACAGTTCCCTTCACCATCACTTCCTTGCCAACGAGGTCCTTTCCCTGCGCAAGCAGTTCATCAACGGTCAGTACTGCCATTTCGGCTTTTTTATCCTCTTTTTTCTGTTTGTTCTGGTTAGAACATGACCAAAATACAGATAAACACAAAATTAAGATCAATGATTTTTTCATGGATTGTATATTAAAGATTAGTTAATCAGGAAATATAAAACAGAATAATAGCCAATGGGATAACGATTCCCAGACTTGTAAGCCATAGTCCGCGTCCTTTTAATCCGTATTTACCTTTCAGTAAAAAAAGACCGGAAATGGCCACGAACAATAGAAAAATGGCCATGGCATCCGAAATCCAAATCCAAAGATTTCCTGTTTGTGCCAAGTGAATCTTGTTTATCTGAAAAAAGAAAGGACGTTTCCTAAGAATTTCGAGCTCTGCTTTTCCTTTTTGAGGACTGTAAATTACTGTTCCTTCCTCGACAAAAACCTTGATGTCGCCATTTTTTGTAACAAAATGCTTTTTATAAACCGGTTGGTATTCAAATTTTTCAAGCACAACCTGTATTTCATCTTTGTTCAGTTCGTTTCGGTCTGAAACCGGTAAGTTTAACTCTTCGGAAATCAGAAAATAATGCGGATTCCAATCTTGACGATGATTTAACGCGATGCCGGAAACGGTATAGATAAAGGTAATTCCTACAACAAAATATCCAAAATCACGATGTAGCGAACGCAATGTCTTTCGAATGTTCATTCAAAAAAGTTTAGTTAACGATTGGTTTAAGTTAAAAAAATGAATTTGAACAAAAGACCAGATCAGAATAAACAGAATAACATAGTCATCCGTCCAAATTCATTCAAATTTAAGTTAAATTGAACGAAGTGACAAAGATTAAAATCAGTCTTTTAGTTTTCTGATTTATTTATTTTATGAATTTGATTTGGATAACCTTAAAAGTCAACAAAGAATGATGCAATTGCAAAAACAAAAAACTTCAGGTAATGAGTTCTTCCTGAACAAGCTTAAAAACATCGTTAAAAGTGGTTGCTTCCATCAAGTCAGCCCGAAGTCTGGCTGCGTGGCTGAAATCACTGGTATAAATCTTAAAAAAACGCTTCAGAATATTGAGATTTTTCTTCCCTCCCCAGTTTTGCTCAAATAACCGGGTATGCAGCAGCAATTGTTCCAGTTTATCTGATTTTGCAGGAAACTGAATTTCAGGATTAAAGAACCAGGGATTATGAAATATGCCCCGGCCAATCATTACTCCGTCGAGCTGATGTTTTTCGCAAAGTTCCAGTCCATGTGAAACCGAGGTGACATCGCCATTCCCCAGAAATCTGGTTCCCGGATGAATTCGGTCCCTCACTTGTCTGCCTTTGGATATTTCCTCCCAGTCGGCCAGCCCGTCTGATTGTTGTTTCTGGGTCCTTCCGTGCAAAATAATAGCAGCTGGTTTGGTTTCCATCACATGTTCGATCCAGGCTTCAGTGTCATGTGTTTTAATTCCTGTCCTGGTCTTGACCGAAACGGGCAGATTTGTTCCTTCTTTGGTTGCCAGAATGATTTCCTTTGCCAGACTGGGTTCATTGATTAATGCCGAGCAGCATCCGTTTTTTACGACATTTTTTACCGGACAACCCATATTAATATCCAATCCATCAAAATCATATTCTTCAGTAATCTCACGGGCAATTTTGTTAAACAATTCGGGTCTCTTTCCCCAGATCTGCGCAATCAGCCTGATGTTTTTCTGCTTCAACAGTTCCTTTTCAGTTTTACTAACCAGCAACCGCTCTCCCACCCTTATTTTCCCCACCGGATGGTTCATCCCATCAACCGATGTAAATTCAGTGTACAGAATTTGAAGATAATCCGGATCAGCAATGCCCGCCACTATTTCGCGGAAGCTGGTATCAGTTACATCTTCCATTGGCGCCAAAGCAAAAATTGGTTTCTGAAATGTTGTCCAGAAATTCTCCATGATAGGCTTCGTTTAATTATTTGATCTGTATTTCGGAAGGGGCAAAAGTATTCTTTTTTGTCAGCAGAAAACTCTTTCGGTAAATTTGTCGATTCCCAAATTTGCGATCAGCCTGAAGCCGGTAGTTCTGCTTTTCCTGTTCATCAGCGTTTTTGATGTTACAACACGCTGAAGAACAGCAATTTTCAAATTTATCAGCACACTCATTACATTGAAGAAACAATACATGACAAAGTTCATTGGCACAATTCACATGGATATCACAGGAATTTCCACACTGATGGCAGTGCGAAATAATCTGGCCATTCACTGATTCACCCAAACGTTCATCAAAAACAAAATTTTTGCCTATAAAATTTGATTCCAGATTGAGTTTCTTAATCGTTCGGGCATATTCAAGAATTCCACCATGCAGCTGGTTCACATCATTAAAACCATGATGTTTCAAAAATGCGCTGGCTTTTTCGCAACGGATTCCACCGGTACAATAGAGTAAAATCTTTTTATCCTTTTGGTCGGCTAGCATGTCTTTTACAAGTACAATTTCCTCACGAAATGTATCAACCTCAGGACACAATGCACCTTTAAAATGCCCAATTTCTGATTCATAATGATTCCGCATATCAACCACAATATGCTCGCCCGATTCAACCAAATTATGAAATTCATGCGCATCGAGATGATTACCGACATTGGTTACATCAAATGAATCGTCAGAAAGACCATCGGCAACCAATTTTGATTTGACTTTAATGGATAATTTGTAGAACGATTTTCCATTGTCCTCAATGGCATATTTAATAGGGATATTTTCGAATATTTTATATTCATTTAAAGTTTGAAGAAAATTTTCAAACTGGTCTTCCGGAACACTCATTTGCGCATTAATTCCTTCTTTGGCGATATAAATTCGTCCGAAACAGTTTAATTCAGACCAGGCTTTGTATAATTGATCCCTGAATTCTTCAGGTGATTCCAAAATATAATACCGGTAAAATGAAATGGTTTTACGAGCAAAAGATTCGTTCATTAAATTGGACTTTAAAATCTTTGCATCAACCAGATTATACAATCGTTTCACGTGTTTTTTTCGCAAATGTAGTAAACCAAAATAAATTTAAGACATTTATATCTTTATATTCCATATTAAATGGAAGCAGAATATTCAATAACCCTTCCCTTCTCCTCTCCTAGTAAAATGCACGATTGGATATTATAAAACATATGTCAAAATTTTATCTCCTGAAAAACAACGATTTACGAATCATTAAAATTGACTAATTTTTCAACATTATTAAATTCTTAAAAAAACTTAAAATTAGTTATCAAATAACTGTTATATTAGCATCGCGGTTAAAATAAATAGAAACCTTTTCTCTTTTGACCAATATCTATTTTCCGATCGAACTAAACTAAATTTGGAAAGAGGATTATCATTTTATGGTAATCCTTTTCTTTTTTATAAACCTACACATCAACAAAAAGAAAAAGCGGGATTTAAACAAAAAAAAAGATCAACCGGATGAAGCTCCGATTGATCTTTTTTAGTAAAGTATATTTAACGTACTACGAATTTAAATCGTCAAATTCGAGTTTGGTATAATCTTTTGACACACCTGCTACTTCAAGAACTTGCTCCTCCTTGCGATGGTAGTCGTCAAATTCTACATGATCTTCTATTTCATCCTGTTGATTCTGATCAATATAAGTAACTACTTCCTGTAATCCATCCATAAACTTTTCGAAATCTTCCTTGTATAAAAATATCTTGTGTTTCTCAAAATGAAAACTACCATCCTGTTCGAATCGTTTCTTACTTTCAGTAATAGTGAGGTAAAACTCATCTCTTCTTGTTGATTTAACATCGAAAAAATAAGTTCTTTTTCCTGCTCTTACAGATACAGAATATATTTCCTCCCTGAATTTGCTGTCATTTTCAAAATGATCCTCAGTTTTTTCCAAATCTTCCATCATGCTCTAGTTTAGTTTATTCCGTTCTAGTTTCATCAAAAATAGGCAAAAAATATGAGAAATAAGAAAAAATGTTAACAAACACGTGAACATAAATTCAAGAGGATGATAAACAAGAATTCAATAGAATTTTGTAATAATTTCAGTTATGAAAATTAAGAAGTCATGTCTTGAAATCACTTTTCAGTATTTATCTACATGTACTATTTAGCAGTATAGAATTTAATTGCTTCAGGTAAAAATTGTTTGATTGCGGCAATTCGATTCTCTTCAATTGGATGTGTGCTTAAAAACTGTGGCATTTTCGCCGTTGAATTCGCAGCCATTCGTTCCCAGAATCCAATGGCTTCATTGGGATTATATCCGGCAATGGCCATAAAAATTAAACCGAGTTTGTCGCCTTCAAATTCATGCTGCCGTGAATAAGGCAACATCACACCGTACTGCGTTCCCAGGCCAAAAACCGTTTGATAAATTGCCTGTGTTTCTGCAGGTTTCGACTTTATGATTTCGGTTAAAGCAGCACTGCCAAATTGTGCAACCATTTGCTGGCTCATTCTTTCATTTCCATGTCGGGCAACAGCATGAGCAATTTCGTGACCCATAACCACAGCAATCCCGGCATCATTCTTTGTTAATGGTAATATTCCTGTATAGAAAACCACTTTTCCGCCCGGCATACACCATGCATTTGGCTCTTTGTTTTCAACCAGGTTAAACTCCCATTTAAAATCGGCAATCCGATCCTGAAAACCGTTATCTTTCAGGTATTTTTCAACTGCAACCGACATTCTGGCACCAACACGTTTAACCATATCAGTTTGTTCTTTATTCGCTGAAAGTTTATTCGCAGTTAAAAACTGGCTATAATTGGTTAAACTCATTTCTACCATGTTCGATTCCGGTAACAGACTTATTTGCTTTCGTCCGATAAGTGGCACGGTGCTGCATGCCTGAATAAATAAAACCAGTGAAAGGATAATGACTTTGCCCAAATTCATGCTTAAAATGTGTTTCATAAAAAATCAGATTTTGTAATTATTCTAAATTTAAACAAATACAATAAAAAAAGGTGCTGTAAAAACACCTTTTTTATTGTATAAAAATATTATCCGTTGCGTCGTGCTGCCAACAGTGTATTTTGTAGAAGTGAAACCCTTGTCATTGGTCCAACACCACCAGGTACCGGTGTAATGTACGAACACTTAGGGGCAACTTCATCAAATTTAACGTCGCCTTTTAAACGCCAGCCTGACTTTGTTTCCGGGGCTGCAACCCTGGTCGTTCCAACATCAATAACTACGGCGCCTTCTTTTACCATGTCAGCTTTAATAAATTCAGGAGAACCTAGTGCAGCAATCAGAATATCCGCATCAGCACATACCTGTTTTAAATTTTTGGTTTGGCTGTGTGCAACGGTAACCGTAGCATTTACCGCCTTCTGCGACATTAATATACTTAAGGGCCGGCCAACAATGTTGCTGCGCCCAACAATTACACAATTTTTTCCTGAAGTTGGAATTTGATATCTTTTAAGCAGCTCGATGATGCCAAACGGAGTTGCCGATAAAAAAGCAGGCATTCCGAGAACCAGCCGTCCGACATTCTCCGGATGAAATCCATCGACATCTTTTCTGGCATCAATGGCTTCAATTACTTTTTGTTCTGAAATATGTTTCGGTAAGGGAAGTTGCACAATGAATCCATCCAAATCAGGATCATTGTTCAATTCATACACTTTTTCAATAAGCTCTGATTCTGTTACATCGTCTTCAAACCGGATTAATGTGGAACGAAAACCAACTTCTTCACAATCCTTAATTTTAAAAGCTACATATGTTTCACTTCCACCGTCATGGCCAACTAAAACTGCAGCCAAATGAGGAGCTCTTTTACCAGTTGAAACAATTTTCCTGACTTCACCTGCTATTTCATTTTTAATTTCCTCTGCGGTCTTTTTTCCGTCAATTAATATCATTGGTAAAATTTATACGATTATCTTTTTTGACCCATATTTCCCATCATCCGTTTCATGTTATTTCCCTGCGAAACAACACGCATCATTTTTCTGGTTTCAGCAAATTGCTTAATCAGCCTGTTCACTTCCTGAATATTGGTACCAGAACCATCGGCAATCCTTTTACGTCGCGAACCGTTTAGTAAACTGGGATCTTCCCGCTCTGCCAGAGTCATTGAATAAATGATGGCTTCGATGTGTTTGAATGCATCATCTTCAATCTGAACATCCTTCAATGCTTTTCCCATACCCGGTATCATGGTCGCCAGATCTTTCAGGTTACCCATTTTTTTGATCTGTTGAATTTGTTTCAGGAAATCGGTAAAACTGAACTGATTCTTAGCCAGTTTTTGCTGAAGTTTTCGTGCTTCTTCTTCATCAAACTGTTCCTGCGCCTTTTCAACCAGTGAGACAATATCACCCATTCCCAAAATGCGGTCGGCCATACGTTCCGGATGAAAATTATCAAGCGCCTCGAGTTTCTCGCCGGTACCAACAAATTTTATTGGCTTATCAACAACAGCACGAATAGAAATTGCAGCACCACCCCGGGTATCACCATCAAGTTTGGTAAGTACAACCCCGTCAAAATCAAGTCTGTCGTTAAACTCTTTGGCTGTATTTACGGCATCCTGACCAGTCATGGCATCCACAACAAAGAGGATTTCGTGTGGTTTCACTGCATCTTTAACAGCACTGATTTCGTTCATCATCTGTTGATCGATAGCTAAACGACCGGCGGTATCGATGATTACCACATCGTTGCCCTGCAATTTTGCCTGACGGATAGCTTCCAATGCTATTTTAACAGGATTAAGATTTCCCTCTTCAGTGTATACCGGAACATTTATTTGCTGTCCGAGAATTTTAAGTTGTTCGATAGCTGCAGGACGGTAAACATCACAGGCAACAAGCAAAGGATGACGTCCTTTTTTGCTTTTCAGCATTTTGGCCAGCTTTCCGGAAAAGGTAGTTTTACCTGATCCCTGCAAACCGGCAATAAGTATTACAGAAGGATTTCCTTTCAGGTTGATATCGATAAACTTTCCTCCCATTAATTCGGCCAACTCATCGTGAACGATTTTCACCATTAATTGACTTGGCTTAATCGAATTCAACACATCCATACCCAATGCCTTCTTACGGACATTTTCGGTGAATGATTTGGCTATCTTAAAGTTAACGTCGGCATCGAGTAATGCTCTCCGAACTTCTTTTAGTGTTTCGGCAACATTGATTTCGGTTATTTTACCTTGGCCTTTCAGCAGTTTAAATGACCGTTCCAGCTTTTCATTCAGATTTTCAAACATATCTAATCAAAAGATTTTCATTAAAAAAAACTTTTGCAAAAATATAAAAATATGCTAAAGCGACCTTCAAACTTGCAACTTTAAAAATTAAATGAGAATGAGGGTTACCTTTTCCTGAATTTCAGAATAAACAGGTGTAAGAAGCACAGCTTTTATTTGATTTTAATTTTATGAAGGATAATTTGTCTGATTACTACGGTCTTTTATTCAACTGTCCATTTGATAACGAACTGGATGTTTGTGCGTTAAAAAAGATGAGGCATCGGACTACCAAAGAAAGGCTGATTTACTATGAAGCTCTTACAATTACTGAAAGGAAGGACTTAATCAATAAACATCATGAGTGCCTTTTTATCAGAGAAAAAAAGTCCCTTTTTCACGAATCGCAATAATGTAGATGATTGGGGAGCCTCCCGGCTCCCCTCTACTTTTTAAAAGGGTAATAATTCTCCTGCCATTTTTCCTTCAGTTTTTTACCGTACAGGCGTCTTTGTTTCTGAAATGGTCATATTTATCAACGAAAATTGGTAAATTTATTCAGATAATCACACCCTTTATCCGGATTCAAATAGCTATGATGAACAAAATTACAAAATGAAAAATTGAAAATCTTTATTAAATATATGGTTTCAATGCGATGTAAAATGATGGTTAGGTCAGAATTGGACCGGTTAGGCCTTCATTATGCAAAAATTGATTTGGGTGAAGTTGAATTATTGGAAAATATAACCGAGATGCAGTTAAACCAACTCAAATTCAATCTATTAAAATCGGGATTGGAACTGATGGACGATCAAAAATCAATTCTGATTGAACAGATCAAAAATACGATTATTAAGTTGGTACATTATTCAGAAGGGCTGACAGGTATTAATTTCTCAGAATATCTCAGCACTACTCTAAAACACGATTACTCCTATCTTTCAAGCTTGTTTTCGGATGTAACAGGAATAACAATCGAACACTTTATAATTAACAATAAAATTGAAAGAGTAAAAGAACTGCTTATTTACGATGAACTTAGTCTGACTGATATCTCATACAAATTGAATTACAGCAGTGTTTCACATTTATCAAATCAGTTTAAAAAAGTAACAGGTTTAAGCCCCACATTTTTTAAAAGCCTGAAATCTAAAAATTTAAAGAAATCAAGCGCCTAATAAATATTCACGTATCCTATTCAGAATTTTAGCCGAATTCCATCCTGTCAGTCAAATATCGCTTAAAATTTATGATTTACCTGTTTTCCAAAAATCCATCTTGGGAATCGAAAAATCATTTCAACCAAATTACCTGTTGCCCAATTGGTTAATAATGTGTGAATGTTGTAAATATTTCAGGAAATTGTGTAAGATATTTGGATTTACATCTTCATAACTTTCATTCGTAAAAGTATTCTTTTTATCAAAAAGAAAGCCATGAAGGCATTCAGGCTACTCTCTTCATTTTGCATTGTTCGTTGCATGTCCGATTTAGTTTAATTGATCAACTGGTTCATTAATTGTACCATAAAACTATGAACCATGAATGTATTACTTGTTTATCCTCAGTATCCTGATTCCTTCTGGAGTTTTAAACATGCCATGAAGTTTATTGCCAAGAAAGCGACTTTTCCACCTCTTGGATTAATTACAATTTCGGCGATGTTGCCTGCCTACTGGCATAAAAAACTTGTTGACCTTAATGTATCAAAACTTCAGCCAAATGATTTGTTATGGGCTGATTATGTATTTATCAGCGCTATGTATATTCAGCAGGAGTCAGTAAATAGTATTATTGAAATTTGTCAAAAATATGAAGTGAAGCTAATTGGTGGCGGACCACTTTTCACCCAGGAATATGAAAGCTTTGCCAAAATAAATCATTTCATTCTCAATGAAGCTGAAATAACTTTACCTCTGTTTCTGAAGGATTTAAAGGAAGGAAAACCTCTGCAACGCGTTTATAAAACCGATGTATTTGCTGATTTGTCGAAATCTCCAGTTCCCGATTTCCATTTGCTCTCGACTCGGGATTATGTGGCCATGAATATTCAGGTATCACGCGGATGTCCATTTTCATGTGATTTCTGCGAGATTACTGCACTTCTTGGACACAAGGTAAGAATGAAAAATACCAAACAGATTATTGACGAACTGGAAAGTCTCTATCAGGTGGGATGGCGGGGTCAAATTCTGATTGTTGACGATAATTTCATTGGCAACAAATACCAGGTAAAGGAGAATCTTCTTCCTGCTATTAAAAAATGGATGACAAATCATAAATTCCCGTTTACTTTTAATATTCAATCATCAATAAACCTGGCCGATGACGAGGAATTGATGCAATTAATGGCTGAAACAGGTTTTACTTCAACTTTTGTTGGAATTGAGACTCCCGATGAAAAATCACTTCAGGAATGTAACAAGGAACAAAACAAAGGAAGAGACCTGATTCAAAGTGTAAAAAAAATTCAAAATTCAGGTTTGCAGGTTTCAGGAGGATTTATTGTTGGTTTTGATACAGATACCCAAATTGTATTCCAAAAACAAATTGATTTTATACAACAGAGCGGAATTGTATCAGCCATGGTGGGCTTATTAAACGCCCCAAAAAACACCGTACTTTATAAGCGTTTAAAGAATGAAAACAGGCTGATAGCTCAATCCTCCGGCAATAATACTGATTCATCATTGAATTTTATCCCGCTAATGAACCTCCAGGAACTTTTAGAAGGTTACAAAAAAATCATACAGGGAGTTTACGCAGTAAAACCATATTACAAGCGAATCAGACAATTTTTACTTAATTACAAAAAGCTCCACGCTGGCAGGCAAACCAGAGATTTCCCATTTTTCCTTGGGTTTCTAAAATCAGTATTTATTATTGGAATAATGAACAAAGGCCGTGGCGAATATTGGAAGCTAATACTTTGGACACTTTTCAGACGTCCAGCTCTCCTTGCTGATGCGCTAACTTTTTCTGTTTACGGCTATCATTTCAGAACTATTTACGGATTAAATAACAAAAATTAACAATAATGTGTGAATTATGTAAAAATTTTAACAAATCATGCAACAACTTATCTGATAAATGGTTGTAAATTTATATAAGAAATTACTCCTATAAAATTTCTAATTTTTAATATCATGAAAGAAGCTAACGAATCCGGATCTAAAAACGACAAAGTCGTTGTTACCTTTCTCAATCTTTTGTTGGCCGACGAGTACGTACTTTTCACTAAAACCAGAACTGCACATTGGAATCTTGATGGTACCAACTATTTTGAATTACATGTATTTCTGGAAAACCAATACAATGAAATTGATGAAATGATTGATGATATTGCTGAACAAATCCGTTCGCTCGGACATTTTGCCCTTGGGACACTAAAAGATTTCCTGAGCATTGCACAAATGAGCGAAGAACATGAAAATTACAGCAATCCAAAAGATGTATTTGATACACTCCTAAACGATCACTTAACAATAGTAAAAACAATTAAACATGAGTTATTTCCGATTTACGAATTATTGTCGGACCAGAATACAGCTATTTTTTTAACTGAAATCATGCGAAAACATAAACAAATGGCATGGATGATCAGACTATTTATATCGAATCCCGACTTTAATAAAGAAACACCCTCTCAAACCAACAACAGCCAACAGGCATTATACGGTGAATCTTATATGGAAAATTGAAATATAATTCAAAGCAATACAAATTAATGATTTAAAATCAAATCTAATCGAAATATCTGCCTCATAAAAGACATATTTCCATTAAAATTTCCAGACAAAATAGTGTTTCCGGCTTTTGGGAGAATTCAAATGTTCTCCAAAATTAGCCCTTCGGTATTTCCAAAAATGTGTGAATTCTATAAACTTTCTCTGGAATCATATAAGAAAATACAGTTTTTGATTCCATATTTTTAGAACTGATAATTGGAAGAACTTTTGAATTCATAATCAATCCTATGGAGAAGAACGTTAATGAAGTTGGAAACCGATTAAATATCTTATTGGCAGATGAATACCTTCTATATACTAAAACGCGTTTTGCAAATTGGAAAATAACCAAAAAAACCGATAATGACCTGCAACAGTTTTTTGAACAGCAATGTGAAATTTTATTTATAATTATTGATGATGTAGCCGAACATATCCGTTCAAACGGGCATTTAACATTAAGCTTTTTGAAAGATTTCTTAAAGGTGACTCAAATGTATGAAGATAGTGAACCCTTCAATAAGTCCATAAAATTCTTTCAATCAATGATTATTGATCACGAAAAAACCATTTACTCTATTAAAAGTGAAATTTTGCCAATTGCCGAAAAAAACAAAGACCGATTGACAATTGATTTCCTAACTGGCATCATTGAGCAGCATGACAAAATGATTGCGATGTTATTTACTTTGATTAAAGAACTAACTTCCAATGAAAAATTAGCTTAATGAATGTTGGAGATCACCCGGTAAAATTAGAAATGAATGGGCCGGAAATAATTAACCAACAATTCAGGCCACATAAATTTTCAACAAGATGGTTATCTAAATTTTTATAGATTTTCTCAAAGCATTTATGATACTGATGTTTTATGAGATAGTTTTTTAAATGGATTATTAACTAAACATTTGGTTTGCAGCCATTTTGGGATCTTCTTTTCTTATGCCATATATTTAGCTAATTTTGTAACAACACGCTTATACCTGAATAATCTTTTTGCACAGGTACTATCAATTAATGAGATGTAATTTATAAAAACTGTGGAACAAAAAATAAGAACAATTTCGCTGAAAAACGATTCGGAGGCTAAAAAAAACAAGTTCCCAATTGCGTGTATAGGCGCGTCGGCAGGTGGATTGGAAGCATTGGAACAGTTCATCAGTCATATCCCTGCAGATAGTGGAATTGCTTATGTAGTCATTCAGCATCTTGATCCTACCCAAAAAGGAATGTTACCCGAATTACTACAGCGAAAAACAGTCATGAAGGTTTTGCAAGTAAAGAACCGTATGATGGTTAAAGCAAACCATGTTTACGTTATTCCGCCTAACAAAAATATGTCAATAGCTAACGGAATGCTGTACCTGGTTGATCCGGCTGAAATCAGGGGCCTTCGACTACCTATTGATTTTTTCATGCGTTCGCTTGCAATCGATCAACACGAAAAAGCTATCGGCATCATACTTTCAGGCATGGGTTCCGATGGCAGTTTTGGTTTAAGCGCTATTAAAGAACAGAACGGAATTATCATGGCTCAGGATCCTGCTGATGCCAAATTCGATAGTATGCCACGCAATGCCATAAATTCTCTCGTGGTTGATATAGTTGCTCCGGCAAACGAATTACCAGTTTTGCTTATAAATTACCTCAATCATATTCCGCAGATTATTTCAAAACCCGTAACCGATTATCAGGATAAAACTTCACTTGAAAAAATCATTTTACTTATCCGCGAACAAACGGGAAATGATTTTTCGATGTATAAAAAAAACACCATTTACAGGCGTATTGAACGGCGCATGGGAGTACACCAAATCAATAAAATAAATTCCTATGTTAATTTCATGAAAAGCAATCCGAAGGAAGTGGAAATCCTTTTCAAGGAACTGATGATTGGCGTTACGAAATTCTTCAGAGAACCTGAAATGTGGGATAAACTAACAAAGGATGTTCTTCCGGATCTGATGATAAAACAACATAAAGGCGCGGTAGTAAGGGCCTGGATAGCGGGCTGTTCTACCGGTGAAGAAGCATATTCACTTGCCATTGTATTGAAAGAAACTCTTGATAAAATCAAACCAAACATTGGTATTTTAATACAGATTTTTGCAACCGACCTCGATAATGAAGCAATAGAAACAGCCCGAAAGGGTGTTTTTACAGCCAATATAACAGCCGATGTTTCGCCTGAAAGATTAAACCGCTTCTTTATATTTCAAGACGATCAATATCGAATTAAAACGGAAATCAGGGAAATGATTGTGTTTGCACAACATAACATTGCCATGGATCCACCATTTACAAAGCTAAATATCCTGTCGTGCCGAAATCTTTTGATATACATGGATTCGGAATTACAAAAGAAAATGCTTGGTCTCTTCTATTACAGCATGTTGCCCGAAGCAATTTTATTGCTTGGCAGTTCAGAATCACTTGGAAATCAAAGTCACCTTTTCAAATCAGTTGATGATAAACTCAAAATCTTTAAACAATCTGCTTCAGTTGCATCAAATCCTGAATCATACGATTTCACATCTAACTATTCCCGATCAAAATCCAGTAGTATGGTCCAAAAAAAACAAATAAGAACCATCCAGAACATTGAAGAACTCACCGACAAATTGCTTTTACAGCATTTTTCGCCTCCGGGAGTTTTGGTCAATGAAAATGGCGACATTTTATACATCAGCGGGCGCACAGGTAAATATCTGGAACCTGCGGTAGGTAAAGCCAATATGAATATCTATGCCATGTTGCGTGAAGGATTACGCAGCGAATTCCCGACTGCATTTCGCAAAGCTGTTACAAATCAAGACATTGTAATTTTGCAAAATCAGACAGTTGGCACAAATGGAGGTACCCAAAATTTAAATGTAACAATTAAATGGATTGATAAACCAGATGCTCTCAAAGGATTAATCTTAATTATTTTCATTGATTTACCAAAGGTTGCCAAGCTTGAACATCAGTTAAAAAGCAGAAAAGGAAATAACGCCAGTTCAAGACAAGATGAACTTGAGGAAGAGTTACACCATACCCGTGAAGAAATGCAGAAATCACTGGAAGAAATGCAAACTTCGCAGGAAGAACTAAAGTCGACCAATGAAGAGTTACAATCGACCAACGAAGAGCTGCAATCAACCAACGAGGAACTGACTAGTTCAAAAGAAGAAATGCAAAGCCTCAATGAAGAATTGCAAACGGTAAATGTTGAAATGCAATCGAAAATAGATGAATTTTCGAGGGTTAATAACGACATGAATAACCTGCTAAACAGCACAGAAATTGCAACCCTTTTCCTCGACAAAGAACTTAATATCAGACGATACACTCCACAAGCAACAAAAATCTTCAAGCTTATTAAAAGTGACATTGGCCGGCCAATTACCGATTTGGTGTCAGATTTAATATATCCTGAACTTATGCATGATTCCAGTGAAGTACTTAAGACACTTGTTTTCATCAAAAAGCAAATTCCAACCAGGGACCAAAGGTGGTACTCAGTTCGCATTATGCCATACCGTACCCAGGAAGACAGGATTGATGGCCTTGTTATCACTTTGTTTAACATCACCGATATGAAACAGATGGAAGATAAACTGAACGAAAATGAAAATATGCGTCAGTTTATTATGAATTCTTCTTCTGACTTAATTATTCGCATGTCTTCTGATTTGAATTGTCTGGAATTCAACACAGAAGTAGAAAAGACCTTCGAAATAAAATTGAAAGATGCTATCAATCAAAACTTTATTCATCTTTTTATTCCGGAACAAAATCAAAAAAGGACGGAGAAAGAATTTAACCGCTTGATAAAAGAAGGCATTGTGTCAAAATTAAAACTGGAAATGGCAAAATCCAATAATACCTCTATCGAACTAGAGTGGTCAATAAACATATTAAAAAATAATCTGAAAACCGGAAATGAAATGATCCTGATGGTTCATAAAAGTTCAAAAGACCGGCATTCAGGTTAAACAGTAAATTGCTGGATCAGTTTGAACCAAATCTTGAAGGTTTTAACTATTTACAGTGCTTCAAAAAATTTGTTTAATCATAGCTAAAAAGAAAAATATGGATTCAGAACAAGATTTATCAGATGCCAAAGTCCTGCGCATAAAAGCTGAAAACAAACTCAAACAAATGCAGAATATCAATCCTGTTTCAGGACTGGAAGGCGATGTTAAGCGACTCATACACGAATTACAGGTTCATCAGATTGAGTTGGAAATGCAGAATGAAGAATTAGTCAATTCAAACGAACGAGCAGAAATGGCCCTTAAAAAATACACCATGTTGTATGACTTTGCTCCCATGGGCTATTTTTCTCTTAATCAGGAAGGAGTAATTCTGGAGCTGAATTTTACAGCAGCCGAGTTGCTGGGAGACAGACGATTTAGTTTAATTAACAGCAATTTTAGAATTTACGTTTCTGAAGATACGCTACATGTATTCAATAATTTTCTGAATATGATCTATCTATCCAAATCAAAAGTCTCGTGTGAGCTAAGCTTAATTGCTGACATTAATCAAAAACGTGATGTCTACATCGAAGCTTTAGTTACCGGTGAAGATGGACAATGCCTGATGTCAGTAGTTGATCTTTCAGCTATCCGAAAGCAGTATAATGTTTAGCCGAAGTTTGTAATTCCTTCGTATATTTCGATTGGAAAATCTCAAAATCTGATTTATGAATGATAAATCAGAATGAAAATACATGCTATAGAAGGAGAAAATATAACTACCTGATCAAAATTCAGTTTACATGTATCTTTACATTAAAAATATGGTAAGCTATCGTTGCAAACTAATTGTGCAACTCGAACTTGAAAAACTGGGAATTAATTTTAAAGAAATAAATCTTGGAGAGGTTGAGATTAACGAAAATATTTCTGAAGAAATAAAAAACACCCTAAATACCAATCTAAAAACTTCCGGTCTGGCCATAATCTACGACAAAAAAGGAATTTTGATTGAAAAAATAAAAATCGCCATTATCGAATTGGTTCATTATTCAGAAAAGAAACTAAAACATAAATTATCTGATTACCTAAGTCAGAAGCTGAATCACGACTACACTTATCTGGCTAATTTATTTTCTGAAAATCAAGGCATTACGATAGAACATTTCTATTTAACCCACAAAATTGAAAGAGCAAAGGAATTGCTGATTTATGATGAATTTAATGTTTCTGAAATTGCAGATATACTTCACTACAGCAATGTGGCCTATTTCTCCAATCAATTTAAGAAAATGACAGGTATGACACCATCAGAATATAAGCATCTCGGTATCAAAAAACGCAAGCCAATTGAGAAGCTGTAATACGAGTATAATGACTTTGTTTTCAGGTTTTATTCCCTATATAATTGAGAACATCCGGTCAATTATCAATTCCAAAAGACACAAAAAAGACACATTCGAATTAAATTATTGAAAATTAATCAATTATCCAATATTTATACCTATCATTGCAGCGAATTTATTATTAATATTATTATGAATACAGGAACAGTAAAATTTTTCAACGAATCCAAAGGATTTGGATTTATTAAAGAAAGTGGATCAGATAAAGAATATTTCGTCCACGTATCAGGTTTAAACGATCAGGTCAGAGAAAACGATGAAGTAACTTTTGACCTCCAGGATGGAAAAAAAGGATTAAATGCAGTAAATGTTAAACTAGCTTAGTTTATTCATATATAAGACATTTATTTTTGAAGCTGTTGCAATAATTATTGCAACAGCTTTTTTTATGGATTTTACTGAAAAAAAATTAAATAGTCTGATTTGATTTTGGGCTTAATAAAAACAATAAAACCTCTGCAAGCTTAGTGCTACAGAGGTTTTAATTTTGTTTTTGTGACCCAGTTGGGATTATTGCAGAAACTCCTTTGTCAAGACAAGAACACAGATTGAAGAAGAAAAAGCTCGAGTAATCAGGGCTTTTCTTCTTGAAAATGATATTAGCTTGAATAATTTTACCGGGAAAAGTAGTAAAACACAAATAAAGTACGTAATTTTGTACAATATAATGTATAAAGTTATGAAAGCAGTAAATTATTCGGAATTAAGACGAAATTTAAAGTCTAACCTTGATGCGGTTACCGACAATGCTGAATTGCTGGTTGTTCACCGGTCAAAAGGTAAAAGTATTGTTGTGATGTCGCTCGATGAATATAACTCAACCATTGAAACACAATATCTTCTGCAAAGCAAAAATAACCGGGAACGGCTTGAAAAAGCAGTTGAAAATATCAGGACTAAAAGTAATCTCATAAAAAGTAATCTCATCGAAGATTAGCAATGGATATTTATTGGGATAAAACTGCCTGGGATGATTATTTGTACTGGTTGGAGACAGACCGGAAAATCATTCATAAAATCAATTCCTTAATCAAGGAATGTCAACGAACCCCTTTTTCCGGTTCCGGAAATCCTGAACCATTGAAGCAAAACTTAAATGGTTTTTGGTCCAGACGAATTAATTCAGAACACCGTCTGGTATACCGAATTGATGAAAACGTATTATACATTGCTCAATGCAGGTATCACTATTAAACTGCCAACGCTGAAGTAATCGATTCTTAAATTTTACTCCCCTGGTAGCCTTCCGGATTTGTGTTTTCAACTGGAATGATCATCACTTTCTGACAGTTCCCTGATTTCTTTTTGGTTTTTTTTGGATCAAGCAGAAAACCTGTGGTGTAAATGGAATCAATGCAGATTCATGCTGGGGATTTTAATTTCTGATCTAAGAAAAAATATGTTTTACCTTTTCAACCCTGTCCTCCAGCCGGACAGGCTGTTACTTTTTCCCTACAGCTGGAAAAAGTAACCAGACCGATGTATCGG
>Ga0209261_10000056_pt1 | contig 27465 bp, 30 predicted proteins | sample DOMMetBare1Fresh_FD_187470 | JGI IMG/M metagenome (GOLD analysis project Ga0209261, IMG submission 187470) | Wetland sediment microbial communities from St. Louis River estuary, USA, under dissolved organic matter induced mercury methylation -... | ecosystem: Environmental > Aquatic >...
CAACGCCCCACGAATCGGTCCAGGCGATCGGCAGTTCGATCTTCTCGTCACGCGCGGTGATGCCCATCTCGTGCGCCAGCCGCGTGATTGTTGCGGCGGAGATGCCGGTGATCTGGCTGGCCCACTCGGGGGTGCAATCCTTCACGCGTTCCTGCAGCAGTTGGAACGACGGTTTGACCGGCGTGCCGTCGCGCAGATTGAATGAGCCGAAAAGAAAGGGATCGGCGCCTTCGGTGTGCGTAATCACCGGCGCGTCAGTGATGCGGTCCCACCACAGCTTGTTCTGCGGGTCGTAACAGGCTTCCTCGTGTGGGACTTCGGTGCGAACAAACATGCCGAACTCGTCGTTCGCCTCGTCGACGTTCACCAGTTGGCCGGCATTCGTGTAGCGAACGAGAAAGTCGCGGTCGTACAGGCCGTGGGCGATGATTTCGTGAATCAGCGCCAGCAGCAATGCGCCGTCGGTCCCGGGCTTGATCGGCACCCACTCGTCGGCGATCGCCGAGTAGCCGGTGCGCACCGGGTTGATCGACACGAAGCGCCCGCCGTGGCGCTTGAATTTTGAAATTGCGATCTTCAGCGGATTGGAGTGATGATCCTCCGCCGTGCCGATCATGAAGAAGAGCTTCGCGCGATCCAGATCTGGCCCGCCGAACTCCCAGAAGGACCCGCCGATGGTGTAGATCATCCCGGCGGCCATGTTCACCGAGCAGAAGCCCCCGTGCGCGGCGTAATTCGGCGTGCCGAACTGCCGCGCGAACAGGCCCGTCAGCGCCTGCATCTGGTCGCGTCCTGTGAACAACGCGAACTTCTTCGGATCGGTGGCGCGGATCTTTGTCAGTCGCTCGGTGATGATCTCGAACGCGCGCTCCCAGCTCACCGGCTCGAATTCGCCTGCGCCGCGCTCGGCGCCGCTCTTGCGCAGCAGAGGCTGCGTCAGCCGTGCCGGCGAATACTGCTTCATGATTCCCGACGAACCCTTGGCGCAGATGACGCCGTGATTCAAGGGGTGCTCGGGATTGCCGTCGATGTAGCGGATCTTGCCGTCCGCCAGATGCACGCGGATGCCGCAGCGGCACGCGCACATGTAGCAGGTCGTCGTGCGCACGTCGGTCGAACGCGGGGCTGCGGTGTCTTCGGGCATCGGAGATCGCAATGACTGGGCCGCGCGCAGGCGGCGGCGCAAGGTCCCGATTAGGCGGGGCGGCGCTCGCGCTGTCTACCCCCGCGGAAGGGGGAGCCGGAGAATACCCCACGTTGGTAGGGCGCGCGTTTGCGATTCGCTGGGATACTCAGCACTCGCGGCGCGCATCTGCGGCCCTGCGAGCGAAGCTTCGTATGTCAGCCAGACAGATCGCCGAGTTCACCGAGGCCGAGAAGCGCGTTGTCGAGACCGCGTTGCGCGAGCGTTATCGCGAAACCGTCGCCGCGGAACTGGTGGAAGCGGAGATGCGCCTCGATCCGGATCGGCCCGTGCTGACGCCGTGCCCCGCGATCTACTGGAGCGCGCGCAATGCTCAGTTCGTGGTCGTCAAACTGCCGGGGGAGCGCTACCGCGCGCAGTTCTTCTACAGCGCCAGCCAGCTCTACGGGACCGGACGCACCGAGTACGAGAGCATTGTCGACTGCACCCTCGACATCCTGCGCGCACAGGCTGACCACGAGCTCCAACGCCGGGGCATGGACGCTGATGCGATCGGCAATGAATTTGCGGAGGAGGGCGAATGATGTTCGAGCGCGAGCGCGGCGCTGTTGCGGCGGCCGTACGGACTGGAGAGTTCAACCGGCAGCGAGTGTTCGACCTGGTGCCGGGGATGCGCCTTGAGACGCCGGGTAAGCCAGTGATTCAAGATCGATGAGGGTCTGCATCGTTTCCGATAGTCACGATCACGGCGATCTGCTCGCGATCGCCATCGAGCGCGCGCGCGATTGGGGCGCGCGGGCGGTCCTGCACTGTGGCGATGTCATCGGCCCGAACACGCTGAGAAGAAGCCTCACGCTCGGTCTGCCGCTGCACGTCATCCATGGCAACAATCTCGGCGACATGCCGGGCATGGCACGGCTGGCGCAGGAGTTCACGGGAAAGCTTACCTATCACGGCAGCGAAGCGACGGTCGAACTCGGCGGCCGGCGCCTCTTCATGATTCATTACCCGCATCTGGCGCGCGCAATGGCCATGACCGGTGAGTACGACGCCGTGCTGTGTGGTCACAGCCACAGTGCCGAGATCGAGAATGTGCCGAACGTGCGCGGCGGCCGCACGCCGCTGGTGAATCCAGGAACCGTGGCCGGACTCGGCGCACCGGCGACGTTCGTGCTCGGCGATCTCGGGGCGATGTCGTTCGCAGTGCAGCCGCTGGCAGATCGCGCATGAAAGCCGCGATCCTCCTCTTTGTCTGGCTGACAGCAGGTGCCGCAGCGGCGCAGCCGCTTGAGACCTACAGCGTGCTGGCCGGCAAGTACGACGTGCCAGTGGAAGTCGCAAGGCCGGCACGCAGCGGCCCCTATGCACCCGTGCTGTACATCCATGCGCGCCGAGGACTCGAGGACGAGGACCGCGCGCATATGCGCGAACTGGCGCAGCAGGGGTTCCTCGTGTTGGCGCCCGACTGGCAGAAGGCCAACATGATCGAGCGCTGGCCGGACCGGCATTATCCGGAGAGCGAAGACGATGTCGAGGCGGGACTGAACGCACTGCTGGCGCGCAAGGATGTCTGCAAGGGACCGGTCGGTGTGGTCGGAATCTCGCGCGGCCCGTACTTTGCGATCAGGCTCGCCGCGAAACGGCCGCAGGACATCGCGGCGATCGTCTCGTACTACGGGCACTTCCAGAATCCGAATGCGCCCGAGCCGCAGCAGCTCTACTCAGTCGCGCCCGAGGTCGCGAAGATCAACGCGCCTGTTCTGATGCTGATCGGGGACGCCGATTTTGAACTGCGGCGCATCGTCAACGGCCGCGCGTTCTATGCGCTGTGGGAACGCGGTGTGCCGGTGGGACTGCAGATGTATCCGATGGCGCGGCGCGCATTCGACTTCCGGCGCGACGCGACCCCCGAGGAGAAGATTGCAGCGCGGCACGCGCGACAGCGGGCGCGCGACTGGCTGGTGCGGTACATGAAGCTCGACGCCGACGGTCGCTGCGCGTCGTAAGAAGACAGACGCCAAGCCGTTCTGACTGCGACCAACGAAGCGATCAGCGGCGGCGGCGGGTGCCGGTCAGCGCTTGCCCGCCGCCGCCGCGAGGCGCGCGGCGTGGAGCATGGCTGTGGTCCGGTAGACGAGGTGAGCGAGCTTGGAGTACGGGAGGTACACGAGCAGGAAGAAGATCGTGATGAGGTGGACGACGTACATCGGGTACGCGAGCCGTGGGAGGTCGGTAAGGCGCAGCGTCTCGCACAGGAGCCCGGTGAGCACGGTGAGCAGGAGGACCGCGAGGAAGAGCCAGTCCGAGTAGGTAGTCTTCCCCGCGCGCTTGCCGTCGGCGATCCTGCGCCACGCGAAGACGACGATCGCCGTGAGGACCGCAAGCCCGCTGACGTTGCCTAGGATCTTCACGGGGTGCCAGAGCGGCCAGGGCGTCAGATAGCCGAAGGCGTAGATACCGATGCCGACGGCGGTGGTCGTGGCGACCAGTCCGAGGAAACCCCAGAGCACGGCAAAGTGGGTCGGATGCAGATGGTCCTTGTAGGTCGTGCGCGTGCCGGGCGCCTGCGTTTTGCAATCGGAAAACCGCCGGTGGCGCAGGATGGTCAGGATCGTCTGCACGAGTGCCGTGCTCGGTCGGCCGCCGAGGTTGCCCGCTGCTTGTGTCATCGCCCGCCAATAGCGCACGCCGCCTGCCACCGCCCCGAGGACCGCGAGACCGACGAACAACGTCATGATCCCCTCGACGTAAAGGATCGGAATGAACTTGGAGAACACGACGCGCCCCTCGGGGAGGCTGCCAAGTCGGCCGAGCCAGCCCAGCAGCGCGAGGAATATCAGGGCCGGGAACGCAAAGAGCAGCGGTAGATACCGCGGGTCGGCCAGCGCCCGCCCCATGAACGCGGGCACCGCGTAGTAGGCGCGGCTTGCGTCTCGCAGCGCCGCCATAACACTGGCCGGCTTCGCGTCGCGTGGGCAGTAGGCGGTGCACGTCGAGCACTGGTGGCAGAGCCAGATCGATGCGCTCGCCAGCGCCCGTTCGCGCAGCCCCCATTGGACCCAGATCATCTCCTTGCGCGGGAACGGATTGTCGGGTGTCGACAGCGGGCACACTACGGAGCACGTGCCGCACTGGTAGCAACGCGTGAGGTCGCCCGCATCGAGCGCGAGGATCTGGCGCTTGAATTCGAGGTCCGGTGTCGCTAGCACAAGTGGCCTGTAACAGTCGATTTGAGAGGGAAAGGCGCACCAGCGCGAGCCGAGTGCGCGAAGCGAGCCGCGTCGCGTAGCCGACGCATACGCGCGAGGCGAGCGACAAAGCAATCGGCCGCGCCGGCGCGCAGGGCACGCGCGAATTCGCTGTTACAGGCCACTAAAAGCCTTTCATCGGGTTCAGGCCGACGCGCTTGATCACATCGACGAACTCCGCGAGCCGGTCCGGCAAGGTGTCGAATTCCGAGATGGCCACCTCCATCACCTGCGCGCGCTCGGGCTCGAGCATCAGCGATGACAGCGTCTCGCGGACGTTCGTCATCCGCGTGGCCAGGAGTTCGCTGCCCTTGATGAAGTGGCACTGGTAGTCGTCGCCGGGCTTGCAGCCGAGCATCAACACACCGTCGAAGCCGCGCGAAAACGCGTCGGCCGCCATGACGAAGTTCACAGACCCGAGGCAGCGCACCGGGACGATGCGCAGCGAGGCGGGAAGCTGCCGGCGGTTGATCCCGGCCATGTCGAGCGCCGGGTAGGCATCGTTCTCACAGGCGAAGACCAGGATCCGTGGTTTCTCCTCGTCATCCTCGGGGATCTCGACGGCCTTGATCATCCCGGACACCATGTCGACCGAGTAGTCGTCGAACGAAATGATCTGCACCGGACACGCACCCATGCAGGTGCCGCATCGTCGGCAGCGGTTGGTGACGACGAACGGCGTTTTCTTCTCGGGCAGCAGCTCGATCGCGCCGAACGGGCACTCCTGGCTGCAGCGGCCGCAGGACGTGCACTTCTGCAGCAAGAAGCTCGGATAGGAAAGATCCCCGACCCGCGGGTGCACCGCCGCGCCGGCGGCGGCCTTGACGGTCGACTGGATCGCTTTCAGAGCCGCGGCCGTGCCATCCATGGCGGCGGCTGCGAGATCCATGGGCTTGCGGACTGCGCCCGCGGAATAGACGCCCGTGCGGCGGGTCTCGAACGGAAAACAGATGAAATTGGAGTCAGCGAAGCCATAGCGCGACAGCGGCAGCCCCTGGCCCTGCAGGTACTGCAAGTTGAGCCCCTCGGACTCGGACGGCACCGGCACCATCCCACTGGCGAGGACCGCGAGGTCCACCTCAAGCTGGATCGCCCCGCCGAGCGGTGAGTCAGCGAGATCCACGAGAACGCTCGCGCCCGCGCCCGCGGCGACCCCAGTTACCCGGGCCCGCGTGAAGAGGACGCCCGGATCCTCCTGGACGTGCCGGTAGAAGTACTCGAACTGGCCCGGCGCCAGCATGTCGCGATAGATGACATACACGGTCGAGTCGGGAACGAGCGACCGGACATAGGCAGCGTGCTTGAGCGCAACGAGGTGCGTCACGTGGCCGCTGTACTTGATGTTCGTCTCGTCCTCGTTTCCGTCGCACAGGAGGATCGCGACCGACTTGACCGCCTTGCCGTCCGAAGGGCGCCCGAATCGACCCGTCCCTGCCATTGCCTCGAAGGTGACGTTGGTCACGACGTTCGGATGTTTCCCGAGTCCATAGCGCTCGAGCTCGGGGTCCGGAAGCGGTCGCCAGCCGGCCGCCCACACGATGGTGCCGGCGCGCGAAGTCAGGATTTCACCATCGCGCTTGATCGAGACCTCGAACGCCCCGGGCTCGCCGCGGATCGTCCCGACCTCGGTGGAGGTGAGGACCTCGATGTCCGGGTGAGCTTGGGCTTCCCGTACAAGCGCCTCCACGCCGGTGACCTCCAGGTCGTGATACGGCGCGCATTTCGGGTACTGCTTGACGAGCTTCGCGGCGAACCCGCCGAGCCGCGCTTCCTTCTCCACGAGCGTGACGCGCGCGCCGGCCTTCGCCGCGCCCAGGGCTGCGTGCAGCCCCGCCATGCCACCACCGACCACGAGCACGGTCCGCTCGCGCGCTTCCGTGTACGGCGCGGGGAGCTTCTGCTTCTGCGCTCTGACGATGCCCATCCTGAGCGAATCGTGCGCCAGGCTCTGGGTCTCATCGTGCCCCGGCGCATGGCTCCACGCCACCAGTTCGCGGAGGTTGACCCGCTCGACCGTGGCGCCCGGCAAGGTGAACACGTCGGTGTTGACGCGGGGCGAGCAGGCCGCCACGAGGACTGCGTTCACGCTGCCCTGGGCGATGTCTTCTCTGATGCTGCGGACGTCCTCGAGGCAGAACGCGGCGGAGGTCTTCACCACCGCAATCCGCTCACCGTGCGCAACCTGCGCGAGCTTTTCCTGGTCCACGCACTCGCCGATCCCGCAACCGCTGCAGAGGTAGACGCCGAGCTTCCGGTCCATTTGCATTTACCTCGGTGCCGCGCTGCGAATCGTCTGGATGGCGAAGAGCGCCGCCGCCGTTGCCTCCTGCGTCGCGGTCGCGACGTCCACCGGGCTGCGTGCACAGCCCGCGGCGAAGATCCCGGCCGCGGCGTCCGGGACGACGAACGCGTCAGCATCGAGCGTGAGGCCGGCGGTCTTCGACACCGTGCCTTCGATGCTGGGCACCATGCCTGTCGCGAGCACGACGAGGTCCACCGTCAGTCTCGTCTTCGTGGCCGCGAGGATGTCCTCGGCTTCGACGATCAGGTCGCGGGTGGCCGGAACCTCCTCGATCCGGGCCACCTTGCCCTTCATGATCGAAACGTTCGGGTCGCTCTGGACCTTCTTCGAGAAGTATTCATAGGTCCCGGGAGTTCGCAGGTCAATGTAGAAGATGTGCGCCTTGGCATCGGGGTTCTGCTCGCGCAGGTACGTGGCTTCCTTGAGCGAGGCGAGGCAGCAGATTCCCGAGCAATAGCCGAGGTGGTTCACGTCCCGCGAACCCGCACACTGGATGAACGCGGCGCTGCGCACCGGCTTGCCGTCGGAGGGGCGCTGGATCTTGCCCCGCGTGGGGCCGTTCGGCGCGGCCAGACGCTCGAGCATCACGTTCGTGATGACGTTCGGGTAGCGGCCGAAGCCGAGGTTGTCGATGCGCGTGGCGTCATAGGGCTTCCAGCCGGTGGCCATGATGACGGCGCCGACCTTCAGCGTGACGGTCCGCGGCTGCATCGCGAGGTCGATCGCGCTGTACGCGCACGCCGCGACGCACCTGGCGCACTCGCTGCCCTTGCACGCTGTACCGTCGATCACGTACTTCATCGGCACGGCCATCTCGTGCGGAAGATAAATGGCCTTCGTCGTCCCCATGCCGTAGTTGAACGAATTCGGCCGGCCCACGGGGCAGACGGCCACACAGGCGTTGCACGCCGTGCACCGGTCGTTGACGTAGCGCGGATGAAGCACGATCGTCGCGTCGAAGTTTCCGGGGCCGCCCTCGAGCTTCTGCACTTCCGCAAGGGTGAAGAAGCGCACGCGCGGTTCCTTGCGGATGCGCTGGAAGTTGATCTCGAGTCCGCAGTACGGCGGGCACAGCTTCGGGAAGTACTTGTTGAGCTGCGCGACCCGGCCGCCGAGATAGGGATTCTTCTCGACGATCGTGACGTCGTACCCGGCCTCCGCCGCCTCGACCGCCGCAGTGATGCCGGCGATCCCCCCGCCGACGATCAGGATGGTCCGGTGGACCGCACGGACCTCTTCGCCCGCGTCTGTCATCAGCGGCCAGTCCCTTCCAGCCCCTGGCGGAAGCGCGTCGAGGTGTCCCCGCTGCCCCAGGTTTCAAACAGACTTCCGGTCCGGGTCACGGACGATCTCCACACAAGCGGATCGAGCAGTGGCACGCGGATCTGGTCGACGATCTTCTGCGCATCGAATAAGCCATGTTACTCGGCGGTGCCGGCGTGGTCACGGCTGACGATGAAGTAGCTGCAGCTGGAGTTCGGGCAGAACGCGGCGTGGAGGACCGCTTCGCGTGGGCTACCGTATTGGCGTGCGAGCCTCTGCTCGTTGTTACGGGCGAGGAAATAATCGCACCTGAAGGTGCGCTCACGAGGGACGAAGCAGGGAGATAACGATGACGCAAACGACCGATCTGATCCGCGGCCGCGAGTTCGAGCCCGACCCACGGTTTCGTCATGCACCTCCAGAGTGGACGCCGGAGGCGGCGACCAACATCGCGCGGCAGGAAAACCTCACACTGATCGACGACCATTGGGAAGTGATGCGCGGGCTGCAGGAATTCTTCGCCCGCCACGAGGACACGCCGATCACGCTCCGCGACCTGCACGACGCGCTCGACGAGAAATTCCACCACAAGGGCGGCGTGAAATATCTGTACACGCTGTTGCCCGGCGGGCCGGTGGCGCAGGGTTGCCGTCTGGCCGGGCTGAAACCTCCCGGCGGCGCGGTCGATACGAGCTTTGGCAGCGTGGCGTAGCGCGACGCGCTGGCAAGCCGCAGTCATGTCAGCGCGAGGTAGCCGATCAGCGCCACGCCGAGCAGCGAGATCAATCCGTTGAGCCAGATTCCCACGGATGTCCGGTAGCCGGGCGGGATCTCGACTGGCCGCAGCGACGCCAGCGCGACGCGGTATTGCGCGATCGACATCAAGGCTGCCAGCACGCCCAGCAGGATGAAGCCGATGCCGACCCAGAACGACACGCGATCCAGCGGCGGCGCTACCAGTGTTCCAGGTTCACGCGATACGAAGCGCAGGAATAGCCCGAAGCGCTCGATCACGAAACCGAACGCCATCAAGCTCAGGCTCGTGCGGTTCCACGCGAGCAGCGTGCGTTCGGCGGCAAACAGCACGCGCGGATCATTGAGGTCAGACATGCATCGAACTCCTGGAGCGGTTGCTGTGGCGGTTGCGTACGCCCCTGATTACGGCGTGGGCTTGAGGATGCGGATTGTGCGACGCTGCTGGCTTGAACGACAGCGGACCGACCCCAAGTCCGCGGCTGCAGCGATCCACGGAGGCACCCATGTTCGGTCCGATCACTATTCCCTTTGGCGTGAAACTGCTGTTCAACACCATCAAGCTCAAGCCGGGCGTGACCTACGACGACGTTGAACTGGCGCTGGCTGAGATGTGCAATGTGGTGAAGGAAGCGTATGGCGGCGACAAAGGCGGCTTCGTTGCCGGTCAGGTGTTCCGCTTCTCGGGATTCGTGTCCGCAGAGGGATCGCTCGGTCCCATGAGCGGGGCGAACCACGACCTGGTGATCGTGACCTACTGGCGATCGTTCGAGGAGCATGAGCGTTCGCATGCCGATGCGGCCTTCAGGGAGAAGTTTGCGGCATTGGCCGAACTGAGCACCGAGACGCACGAGCTTGGGTACGACATGATGTGGCAAGGGGAGCCGGAAGCGGCGACTGCAAAAGCGGCGGTGAGCCCACAGACGGCCTGATCCGCCGTTCGCGCTTCAGCCGGTACTCCACGCCCGCGGACGACGCATGCCGGCGATCTTGCACGCCTGTTTGACATAGCCGTACGGGAACAATTCGAACAGCCGCTGGCGCGCGCCATCGCCCAGTCCCGCTTCCTCGGCGAGGAACCAGATCACGAAGCGCGCATCCGGGATCAGACGGTGCTCGTCGAGATAGCGGCGCATGTAGCGCAGCACCTGCCAGTGTTCCTGCGTGAGTTCGATCCCTTCCCTGCGCGCGAGCGCCGTGGCGACGGCTTCGTTCCAATCATCGGGGTCGATCAGGTAGCCCTCGTCGTCGGTGGCCGGAAGCGCGCCGGTTTCCTTTTGCAGCGGCGCGTTCACGATTGCATCTTCAGCGAGTCGTACTGCTCGTCCTGTGCATCGGCCAGGCGCGCAGCCATCTCCTGCGCCTCGCGCGCCAGCCGCGCTTGGCGGGCGGGCAGGCGCTTCTCGGCGACACCGGCGCGCACGGGGATGGTCGTCTCGGCGAACAACGCCTGGCGCAGGAACCGCATCGCGAAGGCGAGCGCCGCGCGATCGTCGTCGGCGACCTCGGCCAACGTTTCCGGCTCGACCTCGAACGTCGCCGCGAAAGATTCCGACGCGACGAAGCGGCGGAAGCCGTCGAGGTCGTAGCTGGTGAGGAAGAAGAGTTCGAAGCTCCTTGCCGGCGGCGTGCCGACCGTCGGACCGCTGGAGCGCTTCTTCAGCACGATCTCGCGCCATTCGCGGTTCGCTTCGTCGTAGACGTCCACGCGCTGTTCGGCGCGGTACTGCGCGATCGTCTGCTCGTGCGGCTCGTCGTGGCCGAGGCAGTGCGGCTCGCGCACGACGAAATAGGTGTCCTCGACCTGCGACGAATCGGTCTTGCGCAGCGCGACCGTGCCGAGCGCGTAATAGCGGCACGCCGCCGGACGGTCGGCGTAGATGCCGCAGCCAGCGGGCGTCAGATGCACGCAGGCGGTCGAACCAACCTGTCGCGCGAGCTTCAGCCCCGGCATGCCTGCGGCGTCCATCGCGAAATCGACCGTGTAGCGGTCGATTGCCTCGCGTGTGCCGATGCCGAAATGGCGGGCCATGCGCGCGATGTCCCAAGGTGTGAGCAAGATGTCGATGTTCTCGCAGCACTTGTTGAAGCAGGCGATCGCCTTGTGGCAGCGAAAGCGAAACGTGTCGTTCGCATGCAGCTGCACCGGCTCGACGGGCGAACTCGGCAGCGGATCGTGGACAGGTTCACTCATGGCGGCGCGTGATTGTGGCGGCGAACGAGGCGGAAGGTCCGGCCCCGTTTGGCAGTTCAGCCGACGTGCACTTTCACTTGATGAGCTGCACGTACGGGACCTTCTTGATCGCCCACTTCTTCGTTTCGCGGTCGTAGCGGGAGTTGACGAAGCACTTCCAGTTTTCGTCGTCGATGTAGTTGTGGTCCATCCGGTAGTAGAAGCCGGGATAGCGGGTTTCCTCGCGGAACTGGATGTGCTTCATGTGCGCCTCGGCGGCCACGATGCGGTGAAAGTTCTCCCAGGCGCGCAGCAGTTCGTGCAGATCCTTCGCGCGCATCTTCAGCGCGTCTTCCTTCAGCATCTGCAGCTTCTGTTCCGCCATCTGCAGGAGCTTGCCATTCGTGCGGTAGTAGGTACCGACGCCGGCGACGTACTCGTCCATGATCTTCTGCAGCCGGAACTGCAGCATCTTGGGCGTGATGTAGTGCGGATTGATATCAATCGCGGTGGTGTAGTTCTTGTGCTCGAGGAACGTGCGCACCGGGCGATAGACCTCGTCGACCAGGTCCTTGGTGTCGCGTTCTGGCGTCGGCTTCCAGTCCTTGTTGTCGAGCGCGAATTTCACCATCGCCTTGGCGGCAATGCGCCCCTCAGTGAAAGAGCCCGAACTGAACTTGTGGCCGGAGGCGCCCACGCCGTCACCGGCGGTGAACAGGCCCTTGACGGTAGTCATGCTGCGATAGCCCCAGCTCCATTCCTTGGGCACACCGGGCAGATCCGTCGGACCCGACACCCAGATGCCGGCGCAGCCGGAGTGTGAGCCGAGCAGATACGGCTCGGTCGGCATGATTTCCGACGGCGTCTTCTCCGGCTCGATGTTCTCGCCGGCCCAGATGCCGCACTGGGCGATCGTCATGTCGAGGAAGTCCTCCCACGCCTCCGCTTCGAGGTGCTTGACCTCCTTGGGCGTCATGTTCTCCGCGAGCTTCTTCATTGCCGCGGGCGTGTCCATCATGATCGGGCCGCGTCCGGCGATCATCTCCTCGAGCATGATGTGGTTGCGCAGGCACGTGCCCGGCACGCCCAGACCATACTTTCCAAAGCGCTTCTCGTCCTTGATGATGTCACCGCGCAGCGCGTTGTAGTCCTCGCCGAAGCCGTTCATCACGTTGGCCTTGAACAGCAGGAACCACGCGCCCACGGGGCCGTAGCCGTCCTTGAAGCGCGCCGGCACGAAGCGGTTTTCCATCATCGTCATCTCGGCGCCGGCCTCGGCCGCCATCGAGTAGGTCGAGCCCGCATTCCACACCGGATACCACGCGCGACCCGTGCCCTCACCGACCGAGCGCGGGCGGAACACGTTGACCGCGCCGCCGCACACCAGCAGGCAGGCCTTGAACCTGTACACGTACAGCTTGTGATCGCGCACCGAAAAGCCGGCCGCGGCCGCCACTCGGCTCGGATCGTTCTTGTCGTTGATCAGCCGCACGATGAACACGCGCTCCTGGATGTTGTCCATCCCGAGGGCCTTCTTCGCGGCCTCGGCGACGATCCATTTATAGGACTCGCCATTGATCATGATCTGCCACTTGCCCGAGCGCACCGGCGCGCCGCCTTCGCGCAGGGACTTGCCTTCGTCGCCCTTCGCCTTCCAGATCGGCAGGCCCCAGTCCTCGAAGTTGTGCACCGAGTCGTCGACGTGGCGGCCGACGTCGTAGACCAGATCCTCACGGATGATGCCCATCAGGTCGTTCCTGACATAGCGCACGTAGTCGGCGGGATCGTTGGTTCCCATGTAGGTGTTGATCGCCGACAGTCCCTGCGCGACCGCGCCGGAGCGTGACATCGCCGCCTTGTCGACGAGCTTGATCTTCAGGTTCGCGCCGGACGCCTGGGCCCACTTGCCGATTTCGAACGCCGCGCCGCAGGCAGCCATGCCGCCGCCGATGATGAGGATGTCAACTTCTTCCTCAATGATTTCAGGATTGCCAAAACCGTATTCCGCCATGTTCCTTCTCGCTCAAATGCGCCGACCCGGCGGCGCCCGCTGAGAATGCTTGGTTTGAAGCTAGCTGCCGACGAACTGTGACATGTCGCACGCGTGCAGGGCCTTGGTAAACAGCACCTTGTCGTCGGTGAGCTGAGCGAAGTCCGCCTCCGGCTTGCCGATGTACGGTTCCGCGCTGCCGTCCGCCGTGGTGCGGATAGGAAACTTGAAGCGCTTGACGTTGCCGTTGCGGAACTTGATGGTCCACATGATCGAATCGGTTCCGCGCCAGGGTTGCACCGATGCGCCCATCGGCACGATGTCCGCGTAGTGACGGCACTCGATGGCCTGCTGCGGGCAGATCTTCACGCACGAGTAACACTCCCAGCATTGCTCCGGCTCCTGGTTGAAAGCCTTCATCGGGTGGCCGGTCAGCGAGCCATCCGTGTCGAGCCGCATCAGGTCGTGCGGACAGATGTACATGCAGGCGGTCTTCTCCTGACCCTTGCAGCCGTCGCATTTGTCGGTTCGTACAAACGTCGGCATTGCGCCTCCTCTCGAAAATCAGCGGGCGGAATGCCCGGTCAGTTTCACTTCCACTCGCTCGTGACTGGCGAGTCCCCTGTAGTACTCGCGCAGGATCGCCAGAACCTCGGGTCGGCTGAATTCGGCCGGCACCTCGGCGTCCTCCGACAGCCATTTGCGCAACTTGGTGCCGGACACCAGCAGCCGTTCCTTGTCTTCGTGCGGACATGTGCGCGCCGACGCCATACCGCCGCATGGGTAGCACCAGAATGTCCAGTCAAGCTTGAGCGCGCGCGTTTCGAGCGATCCCTCCGGGATCTCGTCGAAAATGCGATGCGCGTCGAATGGCCCGTAGTAGTTGCCCACCCCAGCGTGATCGCGGCCGACGATCAGGTGCGAGCAGCCGTAGTTCTGACGGAACAGCGCATGCAGCAGCGCTTCGCGCGGTCCAGCGTAGCGCATGTCGAGCGGATAGCCCGCCTGCACCACCGTCTCGCGCACGAAGTAGCCGTCAATCAGAGCGCTGATCGCCTGCGTGCGCACTTCGGCCGGAATGTCGCCGGGTTTCAGCGCTCCGAGCAGCGAATGCACCAGCACGCCGTCGCACACTTCGATCGCGACCTTGACCAGGTACTCGTGCGAGCGGTGCATTGGATTGCGCGTCTGGAAGGCGGCGATGCGCGACCAGCCGAGCGAATCGAACAACTGACGCGTCTCTCTCGGCGTCATGAACAGCGCGCCGTACTTCTCGGCGAAGCCGCCATTGGACAGCACCTGCACCGGGCCGGCGAGATTCACGTCGCCTTGCTCCATCACCATCTTCACGCCGGGGTGCTCGGCATCGGTGGTCCGGAACACCATCATGCATTCGTGTTTCTTGTTGATTGCGTACTTCTCGCTCACCCGCAGGGTGGCGAGGATCTCGTCGCAATCCGGATCAATCAGCGCGATCTCGTCGCCGGTGTGGAACAAACCTGCCTGCTCGCTGCTCGTCGACAGCGTGATCGGGATCGGCCAGAACAGACCGTTGGCGAGCTTCATGCCGTCGCACACGCGTTCCCAGTCGCCGTGTGTCATGAAGCCATCGAGCGGCGTGAATCCGCCGATGCCGAGCATGATCAGATCCCCTTTTTCGCGCGAACTCACACGCAGCTTCGGGAGCCGCTGCGCGCGCGCAAGCGCCTGAGTGCGCGCCTCGCCATCAAGCAGCAGCGGTCTGAGCTTTCCGCCGCCGTGGGGACTGACCAGACCCGGCACGATGTCTCCCTCAATCGGAATGCGCGTCGCTGCGGCAATCGGCGCGCGCCCGTGTGGCTGCCCACTTTTCACTGCCTGCTGCGCTGCGAATCGACCGCGAATCCTTGACTCGAAGAGCGGTACGGTCCCGCATCCGCGTCGGCGCGATCGTCGACACGTTGACGGGGTCATGCGATCTTTAACTATTCACGCGTTCGCAATAACTCCCCACATGGGTAAGAACGGCTACCCGGTGCCGGTAGTCGGCTGAAGTTGCGACATTAGGACAAGATCGGGTACGGCTGTCGACCTGGATCGCGGCGCCGTCGATATCGGACTCAATGAATGACGTTGCAGCGCTGGTGTGCTTCCGATATTTCGCCCGCGCTGCCCGAATGCAGATCACAACGGCAGTCGCCAACTGACTTGAGAAGTTCATTGACTTGCAGAGTGCAGGGAGCCGCGATCGATGGCACTCTCGCCTTGAGGTTGGCTGCAGCGCTCGTCGTTTTTGCACTGATTGCCACGTCGGCGTTGGCGGCGCCGGAAGCCGTTTCGCTTCCGACGCAGGGCGAAACGAAGGCGTGGTGGGTATGGCCGCTTGCGCTGTTCGTGGTCTGCTTCTTTCTCGGCGTGGTTGCGGTCCCGGCCGGTGTCGGTGGCGGGGTGCTGTTCGTTCCGCTTGTCAGCGGCTTCTTTCCGTTTCACCTGGATTTCGTGCGTGGTGCCGGCCTGCTGGTGGCGCTGTCGAGTGCGCTGGCCGCCGGACCGTCGCTTTTGCGCAGCGGCCTGGCAAGCATGCGCATCGCCGTGCCGCTGGCAGTGATCGCCTCGCTCAGTTCGATGCTGGGCGCGTTGCTGGGACTCGCACTGCCGGCCTCGGTCGTGCGCGTCGCCCTCGGCGTTACGATTCTCGGCATTGTTGCGGTCATGCTGAAGGCGGGCCGATCCGAGTTTCCGGAGGTCAAGTTGACCGATCGACTGGGCGCATTGCTGGCGATGCATGGCGTGTTTGTCGATGCCGCCTCTGGCAGGGAAGTGCACTGGCGCACGCGCCGCACGCCAGTGGGGTTGGTCATGTTTCTTTTCATCGGCGTGCTTGCCGGCATGTTCGGTCTCGGTGCGGGCTGGGCCAATGTTCCGGCGCTGAATATTGTGATGGGCGCGCCGTTGAAGGTGGCCGCGGGATCATCCAGCTTCATCCTGTCGCTGGTGGACTCCTCGGCAGCATGGGTGTACCTGAACAACGGCGCGGTGCTGCCGGTCATCGCCGCGCCTTCAATCGTCGGCATGATGCTGGGCGCGAAGATCGGCGCGCGGTTGCTGGCGGTATTGAAGGCGGCGTTGATCCGGCGACTGGTGATCGCGTTGCTTCTGTTCGCCGGCGGGCGCTCGTTGCTCGTCGGGTTGGGGATCGGAACGTGAAGCGAAACGGCGGGGCAGCAGGCAAAGGCGGAGGCAGGCCGGATATCGCTCCGGAACAACTGCGCTATGCGGCGTGGCTGCAGTGGAGCGGCTGGATTGGGATGACATCGCTGGTGATCGCGTTCATTGTGTACGCGACCGGGGCGCTCGCGCCGCTCATCAGTTTCGATCAGTTGCCTCAGGCATGGCGCCTGCCGGCCGGCGAGATGCTGCAATTGACGGGGCAGTCGCCGGGTTGGGGTTGGGTGCGCCTGCTGGATCGTGGCGATGTGATCAATCTCGTTGGCATCGGGTTTTTGGCGAGTTGTTCCGCCGCGCCGCTGCTGGCGGTCGTACCGATCTATCTGAAGCGCGGCGACCGAGTGTTCGCGATCCTGTGTCTGCTGCAGGTAGCAGTCCTGATCATGGCGGCATCGGGCATCGTGAGGCTGGGGCACTGACGATGGCGGAGTCCTTGATTCTGAAACGCATCCTGCTCGCGACCGAGCGGACCGGATTCGACGCCGGCGCCGAACAGCTCGCCATCGAGCTGGCGGGCAGTGCGAAGCTCGAACTGCATGTGGTGATGCCGTTGATCGGCAACGCCGAGTATCAGATCGTGGCGCCGGAACGAGTGGCGGCGGCCGAGTCGCAGGCGCGGCAGGCGCTCGCGGCATTGGCCGGACAGGCGACTGAGAACGGCGTGACGCTGTCAGCCCATGTGCGCGAGGGAGATGAACTGTGGCGCGAGATCGTCGACGAAGCACGCGAGCGGCATGCGGATCTGCTGGTGATTCGCAGGGTGGGCAGGCGCGGCATGCTGGCCCGCCTGATGGTCGGCGAGATGGTCAGTCAGGTGGCGGCTCACGCCACGATGCCGGTGCTGATGGCAGCGAGCTCGTCACTGTGGTCGCAGCGTGTGCTGGCAGTACTCGCTCCGCATGCCGATGTCGCAGCCACCGTTCAGATCGCAGCGCGTCTGGCGGCGTTGGCCCACACACCGCTGCAGGTAACCTGCCTGACCGCAGTGGGCGCTGCCGAAGGCATCGCGCAGACCCTGGCGCGCGCGGCAGCGCTTGCGGGCGAACAAGGCGTTACATTCGAAAGCGCGACGGAGGGGGGAACACTGGCGGCATTTACGGCGGATCGGGTGCGCGCTGCACAAGCCGACCTGCTCGTGCTCGGACTTGGCGCAGCAGAGCGTGCACATGGTCGCTTGGGCTCCGCGGTGGAAGCGCTGGTCGGCGCGGTGACCTGTCCGACCGTGCTGGTCGGCGCGAATGCTCCCCGGGCCTGACGCAAGCGTCGATGTGCCATGTCGCAAATGCTCAGCCTCGCCCGCGCCGCGCAGCTCATTGGTCTGCCGCGCGGTGCGTTGCAGAAGATGGTTCGTTCAGGCGAACTGCTGACCTGCGACGGCCTGATCACGCTCGACGAACTGCGCCGCGCCTTTCCTGCCGCGGCGATCGAGGATGCCGGCGCGTTCGAGAAAGTGACGCAGATCCGCGAAGCATCATTCGGCAAACGCGTGCGCGAACGCATGCTGCCGTCGCAGGAAGTGCTGGCGCAGCGCCTGTTCGTGCAGAGCCGGGAACTGGCGGATCTGCGCCGCTACCTGAACGCGTATCACGCGCTGGTGGTCGATGGCGAGCGGCGCTTGCGTGAACTGGGGCGCGCGCGTAACGATGGCGGGCTGCAGGCGCTGGCTGACGAAATGCAGACGGGTTTGCGGCGCGCGCTCGGAACCGAACCAGCGGAAACGATGGATGCGATGGTCAACATGTTGAATGTGATCTCGGCACAGGTGACGGTCCGTCCCAGCGGGCATCAGTTCCTGCTCGAAGGCAACGACTCGATCCTGCAGGCGGGACTGAAGGCGGGCATGCGCTTCGCCTACGGCTGCGGCACCGGAACCTGCGGCTTGTGCAAAGCGCGCGTCGTCAGCGGCGACCTGCGGCAGATCGAGCACTCCGACTATCCGTTGTCGGAAGCCGAGAAGCAGCAGGGTTACGCGCTGCTGTGCACGCACACGGCCGTCACCGACGTGGTGGTGGAAACCCTCGAAGCGCACGGGCCGGCCGACATCCCGGCGCAGGACCTGGTCGCCACGGTGCGCGCGATCGATGCGCTCGCACCCGACACGCGACTGCTTCACCTGCAGACGCCGCGCAGCAGTCGACTGCGCTTTCTGGCCGGCCAGTCGGTGACGCTCGGCACTCCGAGCGAGCAAGGCGACCTGCAGCAGAGTGCAGCTCTGGCCAGCTGTCCGTGCGACGAGCGCAACCTGCACTTTCATTTTTCACGTGAAGATGAGGGCCCGCTCGCGCAGGCGCTGTTCGCGGGTCGAGTCAAGCCCGGAGCGGCAGTCAGCGTGCGTGGTCCAAGCGGCGATTTCGTGCTCGACGCCGACAGCGCGCGGTCGCTCGTGCTGATCGCCTGCGATACGGGATTTGCGCCGATCAAGAGCCTGCTCGAACACGCGATGGCGGGCGAAAATAGCGAGGCATTCGACCTTTACTGGCTTGCCACCCGTCCCGACGGTCACTATCTGGCCAATCAATGCCGCGCCTGGGCGGCGGCGTTCGATCAGTTCAGATTCCAGCTCCTGACCGATTCGTCCGCGGCGGCCGGCGCCTGGCAGGTGATCGAAGCGGCGCTTGCGACGCGCAAGGAACTGGCGCAGTGCGATGTATTCGTCGCCGGGTCGGCCGAGTTCGTCGAACCGGTGATCGAGGGTCTGCGCGGCGCCGGCGCGTTGCCTGGGCGAATGCGCGGACTTTTCACTTGAATTGATTCCAACTCAATCATGAGCGACGCACTGAATTTCCTCGTCAAGGCGCGGCCCGACGCGATGGGCCACTACTTCAAGTTCCTGAAGGAAGCGGGCAAACATCTTGACCCGAAGACACGCAACCTGATCTCGGTGATCACGAAAGTGCATGCACAGACGGAGCGCGGATTGCGGCAGTACCTGACGCGCGCGCTGCGCGAGGGCTGCACGCCGGTCGAGGTGCTCGATGCGTTGCTGATGGCCTTTCCAGCGCTGGGGTTGGCCAAGATCGTGTGGGCGGTGGACGTCATCATCGACATGGATCTGCCCGACTTCCAGCCCGACGCGATGGGCCTGCCGGGCGATTGGCACGACGTGATGACGGCCGATGTGATCGAAGTCGGGGCGACGCGGCGCATCGATTGCGACGGGCGCGGGCTGTTCGTCTATCGCGGTGCCGAGGAGTTTCGCGTTTACGACAGCCGTTGTCCGCACCAGACCACCAACATCCCGCATCTGGCTCTCGAAGGAACGCGGCTGACGTGCCCCAAGCACGAATGGGCGTTCGACATCACCACCGGCGCATGCATCGCGAAGGGGTCGACGCCGCTGAGGCGCTGGAAGTGCAAGGTCGAAGACGGGCGGTTGCTCGCATACTGGTAGGCGGCGCCATCGCGGCGCGATCCCATGGAAAACCTGCCGATCTTCCTCAAACTTACAGGCCAGCCCTGCGCCGTCATCGGCGGCGGCGAGGTGGCCGCACGCAAGGTGTCGTTGCTGCTCGACGCCGGTGCGCACGTCACCGTCACGGCGCCGTTGCTGTGCGACGCGCTGGCACAGCTTGTGACGAGGGGCCGCGTCGCGTACCGCGCAGAGAAGTTCAGTGCCGATGCGTTGGCGGATGTGGCACTGGCGATCGCAGCGACCAATGATCGCGCGGTCAACGCCGAGGTGTCGCGCCTGGCGCAGGCGCGCCGTATTCCGGTCAATGTGGTCGACGATCCCGAACTGTGTTCATTCATCCTGCCGGCGATCGTCGATCGCTCGCCGGTGGTAATCGCCGTGTCGACTGGCGGTGCGTCACCGGTGCTTGCCCGACTGCTGCGCGCGCGGCTCGAGGCGCTGATTCCCTCCTCCTACGGCGAACTCGCCAAACTGGTGCAGCGATTCCGCGCGAGCGTGAAACAGCGCTTGCCGCAAGCGGCGCGTCGGCCGTTCTGGGAGAAGGTATTGCAGGGACCGATCGCCGAGCTCGTGTTTTCTGGTCGCGTTGCGCAGGCCGAGCAGGCGCTCGAACGCGCCGTCAACGACACTGCCGACGCCGGGCCGGCGCCGGGAGAGGTGTATCTGGTCGGCGCCGGTCCCGGCAACCCCGATCTGCTCACCTTCGCCGCGATGCGCCTGATGCAGCAGGCCGACGTGGTGCTGCACGACAACCTCGTCTCGCCGGCGATCCTCGAACTCACGCGGCGCGACGCGCAGCGCATCTATGTCGGCAAGCAGCGCGCCGACCACGCGATGCGGCAGGAACACATCAATGCACTGATGGTCGATCTTGCCAGGCAGGGCAAGCGCGTGCTGCGGCTGAAGGGAGGCGATCCATACGTGTTCGGTCGCGGCGGCGAGGAAATCGAATCGCTCGCCGCTTCGGGCATCCGCTTTCAGGTCGTACCTGGCGTCACGGCCGCATGCGGTGTCGCGGCCTATGCAGGCATTCCGCTCACGCACCGCGACCATGCGCAGTCGTGCGTGCTGGTGACCGGGCACCTGAAGGATGGCTCGATGAATCTTGACTGGCATGGGCTCGCGCGGCCGCGCCAGACTGTTGTGGTCTACATGGGCCTGCTTGGACTCGAGAAGATGTGCGCCGAACTCATCGCACATGGCATGCCGCCCGACATGCCGGCCGCGGTGGTTCAGCAGGCGACGATGCCGCAGCAGCGGGTTGTCACCGCGACACTGGATGAACTGCCGCGCCGCGTGGCGGAAGCAGGGCTGCATCCGCCGACACTGGTGATCGTCGGCGACGTGGTGAGGCTGCGTGAGAAGCTGGCGTGGTACGACGGCGGGCAGGATGCAGCGCCCAAGGTCAGCGGCGCGGTGCCGATCGCGGACTGAGCTTTGAAGCCGCGATGCGGCCGCTGAACGACGGCTCGTGTCAGTGCGGTTTGGAAAAACGGCGAGTGGCTTCGACGATCGCCGCGCTGCCGCCGCTTTGCCACGCCGAGCGCAGCTCGAGCGCGGCCGCGAGCCAATCATCCCGCGCCGCCGGCACTGCGCGTTCGAGGGCCGCCGTGTCGATGCGGTTTGACTCGGCGCAATAGGCATCCGCAAGTTCCGGCGCCAACTCGCGGCGAATGCCGTCAAGCGTGGCAAACCAGAACCGCAGCGATGCGTTGGCTTCGCGCGCCAGCAGCTCAGGCAGGGTCACGAGGCAGTCGGCCAGCAGATCGCGAATTGCGCGCAGCGTCAGTTCCGCGCGCCGATCGCTGATCTCTGCAAGCATTTCCTCCCACGCCTCGCCAAGCAATTCGCCGGCGCGCAGTTCACCCAGTTCGTGCAGCACCAGCGTCTCGACTTCGCCGCGCGCCATGCGCTCGACGGCGGCGGCGGCGCCGTCCGCGACACCGTACTCGCCGATCGCGGCGATGAATGTGCGTTCGTGACTGTTGCGCTGCGCCGCTTCGGCGCGGGTCCATAGCCAGCGTCGCAGCGCGTCCAGACGAATCAGGATCGTGCGGTCGCGACTGGTGGCAGGGGCGGCGACCACGCCGCGCGCGAATTCGCGATCGGCAACGATCACCCGCGCGCCGTCGCGCATTTGCTCCGACTGCCGCGTGGCGAGGAAAAAGAGCGGCGCGCCGAACAGCCCGATTCCAGCTCCGTACACGAGTCCGTGGCCGGCAAGTTGCCGGTTGGCGCCCGCTTCGTCGAATGGATCGATCGCTTCGTCGAATGGCAAGCAAGCAAACGAAACACCGGCTTGCTCCCGCAGCTCGTCCCACACTCGTTCGCGGTTGGCGATCCAGCGGCTCAGACGCGCTTTGTCGGGCGTGGCACCAAGTGGCAACTGCTCGGACCAGCGAAAGTACTCGCGCATGCCGAGCAGGTACGTGCACAGCGATTTTTCGCGCGCATGCAGCGCGTCAGCCAGTTCGCAATTGCGCTGGACCGTGTCAACCAGTCGCGCAAGCTCGGCACGCTCCATGGACGTGTCGCCGTTCACTCGACGTAGCGCCGGGTCTGGCGGCGCCGGCCCGGTCGGTTCTTCTGGATGATCACGCCGCGCACCGCTTGCAGGTCGGGAAGATCGATCGACGCATAACCCGGATTCAGCGCCGTCAGGCGCCAGCCGTCTCTGCGACGCTGTAGCTGGCGGAAAATCCATTCGCCGTTGACGAACGCCAGCACATACGAGCCGTCGGTCGCATGCCCGTCGGGTTCGATGATGACGATGTCGCCTTGCTGGAACTCCGGCCCCATCGAGTCGCCCAGCACCATCAGCGCAAAGGATTCAGCGCCCGAACAGGTGCTGGACGCGGGCTCGGTCCTGATCGGAATCGCGGGTCGTGCTGGCGTGGGAAGCTGCGACAATGGGACAACCCTTTCCGGTTTCGGGAACATCATGCCGGCTTCGATTCTGCGAGCCGGGTGCGCTGGGCTGAATCACCCATGCGGGTAGCCGATGTCACGCCCTCCAAGTGATGTTCGTCATGGTCGCATTTTCGGGTTAATCGCTAAACTGCGCCGATCGAGCGCATGCGGTTCGGTGGCGCGGGACGGTCTTGACTGGGAGGTGCGGCATGAATTACGACAAAGAACTGGACGCGCGCGGGCTCGCCTGTCCATTGCCGATCGTGAAGACGCGCAAGGCGCTGAATGACCTTACTTCCGGGCAGGTACTGCGCGTGGTGGCGACCGATTCCGGATCGGTTGCCGACATGAAGGCATTCGCCGAGCAGACCGGCAACGAGCTGCTCTCCTCGGCGCAGGAAGGCGCCACGTATCTGTTCTATCTGAAGCGCCGCTAGCTGAAGTCCGTCGGCGCGGAGCGCGCCAGCTGCGCCGCGTGCCGTTGGCGGCCCGTGTGGTCGCGTTGTTGTCACTTGCGAGGTCTGTATGACACAGAAGAGAATGGCGTTGATCGCCACCAAGGGCACGCTCGACTGGGCCTATCCGCCCTTCATCCTTGCCTCGACGGCAGCGTCGCTGGGGTACGAGGTGCAGATCTTCTTCACCTTCTACGGGCTGCAATTGCTGCGCAAGGACATCTCCCACATCAAGATCAGTCCGCTCGCCAATCCGGCGATGCCGATGCCGGTGCCGATGCCGGTGCTGGTGCAGGCGCTTCCGGGGATGGAAGCGATGGCCACGATGATGATGAAGAACAAGATGAAATCCAAGGGCGTCGCGTCGCTGGACGATCTGCGCAGCATCTGCATTGAATCGGATGTCAAATTCATCGGCTGCCAGATGACGGTGGACCTGTTCGAGTTCAAGAAGGAAGACTTCATCCCGCAGACCCAGTTTGGCGGCGCGGCCATGTTCCTCGGCTTTGCCGGCGACGCCGACATCAGTCTGTTCATCTGATTTGGAGCGGCGGAGCGCGACGGGGGCGGTCGCGCAGCCAGATCGGAGGGTCAGGCATAACCCTTCGGAAGGAGTGTTTTTTGCGCGTGCGGCCTGCTAAATATGGGCTGACCGCAGGTGGATCGAAGTGGATTCAAGGGGCAGAAGCAATGATCGGATGCAGACGCGATTTCCTCAAACTGACCGGCGTTTTCGGCGCGCTGGCGACGATCGGTGTTCTGAGCCTGGAAGAAGCGCTGGCGCAGCAGGCCGCGTGGAACAAGGCCGCGTTCGAGACGAAGAGCCTGAACGACACGATCAAGGCGCTGGGCGGCGCAGGAGTGACGCAGAGTGCCGACATCGCCATCAACGCGCCCGACATCGCGGAAAACGGCGCGGTCGTTCCGGTTGGCGTGGCCAGCAAGATTCCGAACACGCAGGCCGTCTACATCCTGGTCGAGAAGAACCCCAACTCGCTCGCCGCCGGATTCCGCATTCCGGCGGGGACGGAGCCCAACGTGACGACGCGGATCAAAATGGGTCAGACCTCAAACGTGCACGCGGTGATCAAGGCGGGTGACAAGTTCTTCATCGCCACCAAGGAAGTGAAGGTCACCCTCGGCGGCTGCGGCGGCTGAGCACGCACCGAAACGCCGATCCTCAGGAGACAGAGATGGCAGACCCGATGCGAATCCGCGCCACCGCGCAGCCCGATGGCGTTGAGGTACGCGTTCTGATGAGCCACGAGATGGAGACCGGACAACGCCGCGACGGCAGTGGCAACCTGGTGCCGGCACATTTCATCCAGACGGTCACCGTCACCCACTCCGGCAAGACGGTTCTTTCCGCCGATTGGGGACCGGCGGTGGCGAAGAACCCATACATGCAGTTCAAGTTCCAGGGTGGCAAGAAAGGCGACGAGCTCACCGTCACCTGGGTTGACAGCAAGGGCGAGACCCGTACCGACAAGGCGATCATCAACTGATCATGCGCGCTGCGGACAAGGTCAGCCGCCCGAAAGCCACTCGCGACGTGAACGTCGTGCCATTCGGCGTCGCCGAAGCGGCGCGGTCGCAGGTGGGAGAAGGTCTGGCTTGCGATCGTCCATAAGCGGACGATTTCATTTTCCTCATCGCCGACAAGGAGTACACATGGCCGGCCGACGCTTTGCGCATCTGACGCGCGGACTCGCACTGAGCTTGCTGGCGGCCGCCAGCGTCGGTGCGTCGATGGCCAATGCCCAGGACAAGACCCTGCAGGAAATCGAGCGTTATCGCCAGATGCTCCAGGATGGCAATCCGGCGGAACTGCTGGTGGCGCGCGGCGAGGATCAGTGGAAGGAAAAGCGCGGCCCGAACAAGGCGTCGCTCGAGCAATGTGACCTGGGCCTGGGGCCGGGCGTGGTCAAAGGGGCGTACGCGCGCATGCCGCGCTACTTCGCCGACGCGGATCAGGTGATGGATTTTGAAGCGCGCCTGGTCCACTGCATGGTCAATCTGCAGGGTCTTGACCGCGCCGCGGTGACCAAGGAACCATTTTCCGGGGCCGGGCAGAGGCCGACCGACATCGAAGCGCTCACAGCGTTTGCCGTTGAACAGTCACGCGGCGCGTCGATCTCAGTGCCGCAGCAGCATCCCAAGGAGAAGGCCGCCTACGACCGCGGCAAGACGTTGTTCTACATGCGCGCCGGTCCGTACGACTTCGCCTGTTCGACCTGCCATGGAGTGGACAATCAGCGCATCCGCCTGCAGGACCTGCCGAACTTCGAGAAGTCGGAGCCGGCGCAGCGGGCGTTCGCGACGTGGCCTGCGTATCGCGTGTCCCAGGGCGCGCTGCGCACGATGCAATGGCGGTTGAACGACTGCTTCCGGCAGGGGCGCTGGCCGGAGCCGACCTTCATTTCGCAGGGAACGATTGATCTGATTACATTCCTCGGCGTGAAGGCCAACGGCGGCAAGATGGACTCGCCCGCGATCAAGCGCTAGGAGGGCCCAGGCATGAAGAACAGACTCCTGGCTGCTGTCTGCGGCGTAATCGCGGTGACCGGATGTGCGTCGCTGATGTACTCGCCACCGAACCGGGAAGAGACGATGGCGGTGATCAAGTCGAGCTTCCACGACCGGGGAATCGCCAAGGTCGAGCGGCTGAACCAGAGCGAACTTCAGCTAGTTTGCTCGGAAACGGGCAACAATCCGCCGAAGGACGTGCGCGAGCGCCTCGAAAGGGCCGCCCTTGCCGCGGTCAAGTTCCCGGCCGACGGCAATTGGCTCGGCGACCACAAACTGGGCGAGCGCGTCGCGCAGACCGGCGTCGGCCTGCAGTGGACCGACAAGGCGGACACGCCCGCCGGCGGCAACTGCTACGCGTGCCATCAACTATCGAAGGCTGAAATCTCGTTCGGCAATATCGGTCCATCGCTGTACAACTACGGCAAGCTGCGCGGCGATACCGAGCAGATACGCCGTTACACCTGGGCCAAGATCTGGAACACGCACTCGTTCAACGCGTGCTCGTCGATGCCGCGCTTCGGCGACGCAGGCATCCTGACCGAGGCGCAGATAAAGGATGTAATGGCGCTGCTGCTGGATCCGGCGTCGCCCGTCAATCAGTAAGCGAGTGATGAATGAACTTGGACGGCATTGCGTTGCGCCGCCCTTCTTTCGGCGCACGGTGGTGATCTTGGCCGCCCAACGATGGATCGCCAGCCTCGCAGTGATTGCAGCGATTCTGATGTCTGGGGGGCTGCGCGCCGCCGAGATCGGTGATCGCGTCGTGTGGTCCGACGTGACCCTGATCGACGGCCGGGTGCTGCGGGCGTCCGAGCTGGTTGGTAAAGCAGTGGTGGTCGAGTTCTGGGCCACGTGGTGTCCGTTCTGCGCGGCGCAGAACCCGCACATCCAGAAGCTGCATGCGCTGCAAGCCGGCAAGGGACTGGTCGTGCTCTCCTTCTCGATTGACAGAGACATGGATCTGGTCCGCAGCTACATGGCGGCGCGCAATTACACGTTCAGCGCGGCGATGGCCGGGCCGCTGTCGAATGCGTGGTTCGGCCGGCGCAGGGCATTGCCCGAGGTCTTCGTCGTCGACGCCGGTGGCCGGATCGTATTCAAGGAGCTGGGCGAGATGTTCGAAGAAGACGTCGCAGCGCTTGCCCGATTCAGTGTCCGGCAGTAACAAGAGCAGGAGGCAGTTGAATGCCGATGGGCCGCCGCGAATTCATGCAAGTGCTTGCGGTCGCAGCGGGGGCCGGCATGCCATTCGCAACGCGCGAGGTGCTTGCGCAGTCGCCGGAAGCGGTGGCCCGCATGTACGACTTGCCGCGCTTCGGCAACCTGCACTTCCTGCATTTCACCGATTGCCACGCGCAACTACGGCCGATCTACTTTCGCGAACCGAGCGTCAACGTCGGCATCGGCGATGCGGGCGGTCGGGCGCCGCATCTGGTCGGCGGTGAGCTTCTGAAGAATTTCGGGATCAGGCCGCACACCGCGGAGGCGCACGCGTTCACCTTCCTCGACTTCGAGACCGCCGCGCGCACGTACGGCAAAGTGGGCGGCTTCGCGCACCTGGCCACGCTGGTGAAACGACTGCGCGCAGCGCGCCCGGGTGCATTGCTTCTCGACGGTGGTGACACCTGGCAGGGATCCGGCACGTCGCTGTGGACCAATGCGCAGGACATGGTCGATGCCGGCATATTGCTCGGTGTGGACGTGATGACGGCGCACTGGGAAATGACCTACGGTCAGAAGCGTGTGCAGGAAATCGTCGAGAAGGACTTCAAGGGCCGGATCGACTTCATCGCGCAGAACATCACGACGAACGACTTCGGTGACCAGGTGTTTCCACCGTATACGCTGCGCGAAGTGAACGGCGTGAAGCTCGCCGTGATCGGACAGGCGTTTCCGTACACACCCATTGCGAATCCGCGGTACATGGTCGCGGACTGGAGCTTCGGCATCAAGGACGACACGATGCAGAAGCACGTCGACGAAGCGCGCGGCAAAGGGGCGCAGGTCGTTGTGCTGCTCAGCCACAATGGCATGGACGTCGATCTGAAGATGGCGACGCGGGTGCGCGGCATCGACGCG
>Ga0209261_10000057_pt1 | contig 27077 bp, 26 predicted proteins | sample DOMMetBare1Fresh_FD_187470 | JGI IMG/M metagenome (GOLD analysis project Ga0209261, IMG submission 187470) | Wetland sediment microbial communities from St. Louis River estuary, USA, under dissolved organic matter induced mercury methylation -... | ecosystem: Environmental > Aquatic >...
GGTATCCACTTCTCGATGGCAGCGGTCATCTCGTCGTCGCAACGACGCGACCCGAAACGATGCTGGGCGACACAGCGGTCATGGTGCACCCGGACGACGATCGCTATCGCCACCTGGTCGGCAAGCGCGCCCAGCTGCCGCTGACCGATCGCGAACTGCCGATCATTGCCGACGACTATGTCGACAGGGAATTCGGCACCGGCGTCGTCAAGGTCACCCCCGCGCATGACCTGAACGACAACGCCGTTGGCCAGCGCCACAACCTGCCGGTGATCAACATCTTCACGCTCGACGCGCGACTCAACGACAACGTGCCGGCCAAATATCGCGGCCTGGACCGCTTCAAGGCGCGCGACGTCGTGCTGGCCGACCTGCAGGCAGCGGGGCTGGTCGAGAAGATCGAGAAACACATGATGAAGGTGCCGCGCGGGGATCGCACCGGCGTGGTGATCGAGCCATTGCTGACCGACCAGTGGTTTGTCGCGATGAGCAAGCCGGCACCGGCAGGCACGTTCAATCCGGGCAGATCGATCGCGCAGGTCGCGCTCGAGGTCGTTGAGGACGGCCGCGTGCGCATCCTGCCCGAGCAGTGGCACACCGTGTATCGCCAGTGGCTGGAGAAGATCCAGGACTGGTGCGTGTCGCGCCAGCTGTGGTGGGGGCACCAGATTCCCGCGTGGTACGACGAAGATGGCAAGGTCTATGTCGCGCGCAGCGAAGCGGAAGCGCAGCGACAGGCGCCGGGCAGGAAACTCCGGCGCGACGAGGACGTGCTCGACACGTGGTTCTCGTCGGCACTGGTGCCGTTCTCCACGCTCGGCTGGCCGGAAGTCCAGCACGCGTCCGCAGGCGAAACGAAGCTCGCCTACGACCTGTACCTGCCGTCGACTGTACTGACCACCGCCTACGAGATCCTGTTCTTCTGGGTCGCGCGCATGGTGATGATGACCACCCACTTCACCGGCCGCGTGCCTTTCCGTGATGTGTACGTCCATGGGCTGGTGCGCGATGCCGAGGGCCACAAGATGAGCAAGAGCGAGGGCAACGTGATCGACCCGGTCGATCTGCTCGATGGCATCAATCTCGACGGGCTGATCCAGAAATGCACGACCGGGCTGCGCCGTCCGCAGGACGCGCCCAAGATCGCCGCGCGCGTGCGCAAGGAGTTCCCCGACGGTATGCCCGCGTATGGCGCCGATGCGCTGCGCTTCACGATGGCGAGTTACGCCGCGCTCGGTCGCCGCAGCATCAACTTCGACACCAAGCGTTGCGAGGGTTATCGCAACTTCGGCAACAAGCTGTGGAATGCGACGGCTTATGTGTTGATGAATACGGACGGCAAGGATTGCGGGCTTGACACATCATTGCCGCTCGAATTGTCCTTCGTCGATCGCTGGATCATCGGTGAACTTCAGCGCCTGGAAGTCGAGGTCGAACGTGGCTTCGCCGAATACCGGCTCGACAACGTGGCGAACGCCATTTACGCATTCGCGTGGAACGAATACTGCGACTGGTACATCGAACTCACCAAGGTGCAACTACGGCACGGCACCGACGCCCAGCAGCGTGGCACCCGTCGCACACTGGTGCGCGTGCTGGAAGTGCTGCTGCGCCTGGCGCATCCGATCATTCCGTTCATCACCGAAGAGCTGTGGCAGCGGGTTTCCGTGCACGCCGGCAAGCGGCGCGCGGACGAAGAGACCTCGGTCATGATCCAACCCTATCCGAAAGCCGATCCCGTCAAGATCGATGAAGTCGCCGACGCGCAGACGGCGCAACTGAAGCGAATGACGGACGCCGTGCGCAATCTGCGCGGCGAGATGAACCTGTCGCCCGCGCAGAAGGTCCCACTCGCCACGAGTGGGCCACGTGCACAGATCGAGGCATTTGCTCCCTACCTCGCTGCGCTCGCGCGGCTATCCGAGGTCAAGCATGTCGATGATGTCGGGGCCGCGAGCAAGGGGACCGCGGCACCCGTCGCGGTGGTCGACGATTGCCGGCTGATGCTCGCGATCGAAGTCGACCTCGCCGCGGAGCGTGAGCGCCTCGCCAAGGAAATCGCCCGCCTCGAAGGCGAGATCAGGAAGGCAGAAAGCAAACTCGGCAATGCGAGCTTTGTCGAACGCGCACCGGCCGCGGTGGTCGCGCAGGAGAAGGAGCGGCTCGCCAATTTCGGTGCGACGCTGGCCAAGGTTCGCGAGCAGTTCGGGCACCTGCCGGCGGCCTGACGGTCCGCGCTCTTTTCTACATCTCGATTTCGTCGCGGATCGCGGCAATGCCCGCTTTCGCGCACAGGTCGTCCTGGTCACCCCCCGGAGCGCCTGATACACCGATCGCGCCGACGAGATTGCCGCCGGACTGGATCGGCACGCCGCCGCCCACCGCGACGACATGTGGCAGGTTGCGGATGCCCGAACTGGGTTGACCCGGCTGCGTGATCTTGAGCAGTTCGCTGGTGTCGGTGCGGAAGCTGACCGCGGTCCACGCCTTGCCGCTCGCAGTGCGCGGCGTGTGGGGACCGGCAAAGCGATCGCGCATCAATGCCTGCACCACGCCGGAACGGTCGACCACGGCAACCGCGACCTGATATCCGCGTTGGCGGCAATCGTTCAAGGCTGCGACAACCGCCTTCTGCGCGGTCTCGGGCGTCAGGTGTCTGACGGTGAACGTGCCGCCTGCCTGCGCTACCGCGATCTGTGAACAACCGAGCAGCGCCACCGCTGCCGCGCAACGCAACAAGGTTCTCATTGATTTCTCTCGCATCGAATTCAATGGCTAACGCGGCAAAGCTAGCAGCATCGCCAGGCAAGCGCCAGCGTTTCAGCGCGCAGGCTGCGTCAGGTCAAGGCGCGGAGGCGGCTCGGCGGTTGACCCGAGCTACTTCTGCGGCGCGGGTGCGGGTTGCGGTGCCGCCGGCTGCGAAGGAACGACTACGCCGGGCGCCAGCGGAATCTCCGGCACGATGGTAAGTTTGTTCACCCAGTGGCGCGTTTCGCCGAAGCAGGAGGTCGGCAAACCCACCTTCTGTTCGTAGTGCAACGACACGCGCTGTCCCATCGCCTTGTTGATTGTCGCTGCGACTGCGTCGTCCCACACGGTGAAGTAGAACTTCTCCTGCGCCGCGCCGGGCATCGACACCATTGCAAGTTCGCCTTCCCAGGTCTTGCAGACCCAGCCCTTCCTGCTGAACTTCTGCACCCAACCCGCGCGCTCGCCAGCCGAGTAGTTCCAGCCGAGAGCAAACCACAGCCAGGCCACCGCCAGAACGATGACACCAAGCAAGACCGTCACGAACGCCTTCATCGCCTAGCGCCGTTTCAGGAAGTGGATGAATTCCGCATTCACCGTCTCCTGCCCAAGGAGTTCGTTGCCAGTCTGCTTGGCGAACGCCCGGAAGTCGCGCATCGAACCGGGGTCGGTGGCAACGATCTTCAGCACCTGTCCGCTCGCCATGTCGGTGAGTGCCTTCTTGGCGCGCAGGATCGGCAGCGGGCAGTTCAGGCCGCGCGTGTCGATTTCCTTGTCGAAGCTGATCGTGTCCTGCATTCGATTTCCCTCTGGTCTATCCGCCAAGCGGCAGGAAGTTTACTTCCAGCCCGCGGGCGCGCATCCAGTCGGCAAGCGCATGTCCGGTTCCGCGCGGCCAGGGGCGAACCGCGGCCGGCTCAAGCAGCCGGTACTCGACCAGTTCTTCATTCAGTCGAACCTCGCCCTGCGCGGTGACGTGGTACGCGATGATCAGCTGATTCCTGAGCGCGAAGTCGTACACGCCGATCAGCCTGGCCTCGACCGCGTCGAGATTCGTCTCTTCCTTCACCTCGCGCATGACCGCATCGCGCGGGTTCTCGTCGCGTTCAAGAAAGCCGGTGACGAGCGCGAACATCCTGGGTGGCCAGGCCGCATTGCGCGCGAGGAACACTTTGCCGTTGTATTCGATCACGGCGGCGACGACGGGCGTCGGGTTGTCCCAATGCACCCAGCCGCAGGCGGAACACGCGCTGCGCTCGCGTTCGCCGTACGTGCCGCGCACCAGAGGCGATGCACAGGCGGGACAAAAGCGCCAGGGTTCCGTCAACGGATCGACTCAGGCGCGCGGCAATTGCGGCGGATTCGGATGCAGCCGCGCCATGGCAAAGGCGTCGATCAGAACACCATCACGCAATGCGAAAGCGCGATTCGTTCCTTCCGTCACAAATCCGAACTTTTCGTACAGACGCACCGCGTGCTTGTTGTCCGTGTAGACCGTCAATTCCAGCCGCAGATACCCGACCCACTTGTCCGCATAGTCGAGCAAGCGCCGCATCAGCTCGGTTCCAACTCCTCGACGCTGCCAGCCCTTTGCCACCGAGAGACCAAGGCCGGCAACGTGACGGCGGCGCGGCGTCCACGCGAGCGGAAACAGCCCGCCGCTGCCGATGATCTCGCCCTTTGCGACCGCCACGAGGTTCAGTGACTCTTCGGCGGTGGCGTTCGCCTCGAGTTTCTTGCGCCAGTGTTCGGCGGTCGGATAAGGCAGCTGCAGCAGCCCCGCGAAAACCTCTTCGTCAGCCATCAGACGCGCGAAGGACTCCGCATCGGCCGGCACCGCGCGCCGGAATGTCACGCCCTTCAGAGCCGTTGCTCGGCCCATGCCTGCACGCTGGCCAGTGCTTTCGGCAACGCGGCGGCATCAGAGCCACCGGCCATGGCCATGTCAGCCCGTCCGCCGCCCTTGCCGCCGATCTGTTGCGCGACGTGGTTGACGAGATCGCCCGCCTTGAGCCGTCCGGTGGCATCCGCCGTCACGCCAGCCGCGAGTTGCACCTTGTCGCCATCGACGACCGCCAGCACGATCGCGGCGGACTTCAGCTTGTTCTTCAACTGATCGACTGTATCGCGCAGCACCTTGGCGTCGGCGCCTTCGAGCATCGCCGCCAGGATCTTGATGCCTTTGATGTCGATCGCTTTCGAGGCCAGGTCATCACCCTGATTCGAGGCAAGCTTGCCCTTCAGTCGCGCCAGTTCCTTCTCCAGCGCTTTCACATGGTCCTGGATGTGCGCGATCTTGGCCGTGAGCTCCGCCGCAGGCGCTTTCAGGGCAGTGGCGACTTCATTCAACTGGGCATCCAGCGACTGCACATGCGACAGCGCGCCGGCGCCCGTGACCGCTTCCACGCGCCGCACGCCCGCGGCCACGCCGCCCTCGGCGACGATCTTGAAGAAGCCGATGTCTCCGGTGCGGCTCACGTGCGTGCCGCCACACAGTTCGGTGCTGTGCTCGCCCATGGCCAGCACGCGCACCTCGTCGCCGTACTTGTCCCCGAAGAATGCCAGTGCACCGGACTTGATCGCGTCGTCGAACTTCATGTTGCTCGCCGTCACCTGCGCGTTGGCGCGGATCGAGGCGTTGACGATTTCCTCAACGCGGCGGATCTCGTCCGCCGTCAGCGGCTTGTCGTGCGCGAAATCGAAGCGCGTGCGGTCGGCATCAACCAGCGAGCCTTTCTGCTGCACGTGCGCGCCGAGCACTTTGCGCAGCGCGGCGTGCATCAGGTGTGTGGCCGAGTGGTTGTGCATCGTGCGTGAACGCAGCGTGATGTTCACGCGCGCGGTGACCTTTTCGCCGAACTCGATTGAACCCCGGGCCAGGCGACCGTGATGCCCGAATACATCCGCCTGGATCTTCTGGGTGTCCAGCACCTCGAAGGTGCCGCCGCTGCCGACGATCTCGCCGCGATCGCCGACCTGGCCGCCGCTCTCGGCATAGAACGGCGTCGTGTCGAGGACGACGATCGCGCGCTCCGCCCCGTGCTGGCCGGCGCGCACCTCGTTGACAGCGACCCCGTCGACGTACAGTCCAACCACCTTCGCTTCCGCCGTGAGGTGGTCGTAGCCGACAAACCGGGTCTTGCTGCCGGAGTACTCGACTCCGGCCGCCATCTTGAATCTTCCGGCCGCGCGTGCCTGCTCGCGCTGGCGCTCCATGGCCTGCTCGAAGCCGGCGTGATCGACGCTGATCCCCCGCTCGCGGCAGATGTCGGCGGTCAGGTCAACCGGGAAGCCGTAGGTGTCGTACAGCAGGAAGACGGTTTCGCCATCGAGCATGCGCGCGTCGCCTGACTTCATCTGGCCGAGCGCGCCGTCGAGGATCTTCATCCCATGCTCGAGCGTTTCGCCAAAGCGTTCTTCCTCCTGCTTCAGCACGCCCTCGATGCGCGCACGCTGCTCCACGAGTTCCGGATATGCGGCGCCCATCTCCTGCACGAGGTCGGCCACGACGCGATAGAAGAACGGCTGCCTCTGTCCCAGCTTGTAGCCGTGACGCAGCGCGCGGCGGATGATCCGGCGCAGCACGTAGCCGCGCCCTTCGTTGCCGGCGATCACACCATCGGCGACCAGGAATGCGCAGGCGCGGATGTGATCGGCGATCACTTTCAGAGAATTGCTGGAGAGGTCCTTCGTGTGCGTCTCGCGCGCCGCGGCCCTGATCAGGTTCTGGAAGAGGTCGATCTCGTAATTGCTGTGCACGTGCTGCAACACAGCCGCCAGCCGCTCCAGTCCCATGCCGGTATCAACGCACGGCTTGGGCAGCGGAGTGAGAACCCCCTTGTCGTCGCGGTCGAACTGCATGAACACGAGATTCCAGATCTCGATGTAGCGATCGCCATCAGCGTCCGGCGCACCCGGCGGTCCGCCGGCGACTTCGGGTCCGTGGTCATAGAAGATTTCGCTGCATGGCCCGCACGGGCCCGTATCCGCCATCTGCCAGAAATTGTCCGACACGTACTTGGGCTGGCCCGTCTTGTCGCCGATGCGGATGCAGCGTTCCTTCGACACGCCGATCTCACGCGTCCAGATGTCGTACGCCTCGTCGTCATCGATGTAGACCGTGGTCCAGAGTTTTTCCCGCGGCAGCCGGTACACCTCGGTCAGCAGTTGCCACGCGTACTTGATTGCATCGCGCTTGAAGTAGTCGCCAAAACTGAAGTTGCCCAGCATCTCGAAGAACGTGTGATGGCGTGCGGTGTAGCCGACGTTCTCCAGGTCGTTGTGCTTGCCGCCGGCGCGCAACGACTTCTGCGCTGTGGTGGCTCGTGTGTACGAGCGCTTCTCGCGGCCGGTGAACACGTCCTTGAACTGGACCATGCCGCTGTTGACGAACAGCAGTGTCGGGTCGTTGGCCGGCACCAGCGACGAGGCGCGCACGATCGTGTGACCTTTGGACTCGAAGTACTGCAGGAATTTGGTGCGAATCTCGGCGCTTTTCATGGGGTTCACAAACAGCTGGCGCGGCGCGCAAATGCGCGCCGCGCCCTGGTTTTTCTCTCGAAAAGATCATATCAGGCGGGCTCGCTGTTCCACGCTGCCGATCAACCACGCGTCGATCCGGACGACTTGAAATCGCACGCAGGTCCTCTATCTTTCCGTCTGTTCCGCTACGATCGCGCTGCACATGTCTTCCTTGCCTTCCCTGACTGTTCGACCCGGCTCGCTCGACGCGTGGGCGATGGCAATGCGACCACGCACGCTGTGGATCGCCATGGTGCCGGTCCTGGTCGGCACCGCACTTGCCTGGCTCGACAGCGGCAGCGTCGACTGGGCGGTCGCCCTGCTGGCGTTGCTGGGCTCGCTGCTGATGCAGATCATCAGCAACTTGCAGAATGATGTCGGCTACAGCGCACGCGGCGTCGACAGTTCGTCCCGCCTCGGGATGCCACGCGCAACTTCGAGCGGCTTGCTGACGCCGCATCAAGTGCGGGCTGCGATCGCGGTCTCAATCGTCGTCGCAATGATCGTTGGCTGGCCGCTGGTGCAACGCGGCGGCTGGCCTGTGCTGGCGATGGGATTCACCTCGATCATTGCGGCACTGGCGTACATGGGCGGGCCGAGACCGATTGCATACACACCACTGGGTGAGCTGATGGTTTTCGTGTTCTTCGGCGTGGTTGCCGTGGCCGGCAGCGGTTACGTGCAGATTGGAGCGGTGACACCCGCAACCTGGGCCGCAGCGTGCGGCGTCGGCCTGATTGCCGCCGCGGTGCTTGCGGTCAACAATCATCGAGACATCGCACACGATGCGCGTACCGGCCGTCATACCTTCGCAGTGCAGTTCGGCGCGCGGCAATCGACTCGCCTGTACACGGCGCTGATCCTCGGCGCGTTCGCTCTGGTGCTGGTCGCGGCCTGGTTCTCCAGTCATGTCGCGCTGCTCCTGCCCTTGCTGGGGCTGCCGGTCGGTTGGCGCCTCACGCGGGAGCTGAACGTCGCCGCGCCGGGACCGACGATGAGCAATCTACTGTTGCGGACCGTGAAGCTCGAACTTGTCTACGGCGTGTTGTTCACGCTCGGCGCCGTGGTCGCCGGTCTTCGTTGATTTCTCCTCGCGCCCGCCAGGTTCGGGCACAGCCGGCGGCGTGCGCCTAGCGATGACAGATCGCGGCCAGAGCGGCGATCGCTGGATGATTCGCTCCCGCCACTCGTGCCGCGTGGGCGAGCCCGGATAGACCGAACACCAGGATCACCGCGCCTGCCAGCGGTCGCAGCCACGCGCGCGACGCCGACACCGTGCCCGCGCCCGTTGCGCCCAGTCTCACCGCAGCCGCATCGATCAAGGCAAGATTGGGCAACGTCCCGAGCCCGAACGCGAGCATCACGAACGCACCCTGCAAGGTTCCACCCGCGACGAGCGCCAGCGGCAGTGCCGCATACACCATGCCACAGGGAATCCAGCCCCAGGCCAGTCCGGCGATGATCGCCTGTCCTGCCGAGCGTGGCGGATACACGCGCCGCGCAAGCGGTCCAATCATGCGCCACACCCACGCGCCCAACGGCTCGATGCGTTTCAACCAGGCGCTGCGGCCAAACAACGTCGCGCCGATGGCGAGCAGCATCGCACTGCCGATCACCAGCAAGGCAACCTGCAGTGGCAGCACTTCGGCTGCGAATAGCGAGCCGCCAAGGGCGCCGACCAGCGTGCCGGCGATCACATAGCTCGCGATCCGCCCGGCGTGGTACCCGATGGCAAGATGAAGTGCTGAGACATCCCGCGGCCGGCTGACCTGCAGCGCGCCGATGAATCCTCCACACATCCCGGCGCAGTGCAGCCCGCCGAGCAATGACAGCGAAAAAGCAGCAAGCACCTGGGGAAGCATGAGATCAAACATGGCCGGTAGTCTGCCTCAGAGAACTCGCACGGAACTGAGCGTCGCCTCAGCGTACGCTCGAGCGAGGTGAGGCTGGGGCGACGCCCGGGTTTCCGCTTCAGACGATCTTCGAATACTTGCGGATCCGCTCATCGTGCCGCAGGTAGCGGTCGAAGCACATCGCCACCGCGCGCACCAGCAGTTTGCCTTTCGGCAGCACGTTGACCCACTCCGGTGTGACCTCGACCAGCCCGGCTTCCTCGAACGGTTTGAGCTCCGCCAGTTCGCGCTTGAAATATTCGTCAAACTTGATGAGGTGCGCGGTCTCGATCGCTTCTTTCGACACCTCGAAATGGCACATCAGCGCCATGATCACCGAGCGCCGGACCAGATCGTCCATATCGAGCAAAACACCGCGTGCGGTGGGCAGCATGCCGTTGCGGATACGGTCGTAGTACTCGTCCAGTTCGCGCACGTTCTGCGAGTAGGTTGGCCCGACCTTGCTGATCGAAGACACGCCCAGCCCGATCAGGTCGCAATCGGGGCGCGTCGTATAGCCCTGGAAGTTGCGATGCAGCCGGCCCTGGCTCTGCGCCCGCGCCAGATCGTCGGCCGCCTTGGCGAAGTGATCCATGCCGATATAGCGATACCCGGCCTCCGTCAGACGCTGGATCGCATCGAGCATGATGCCCATTTTCTCCTGCGGCGAGGGCAGTTCATCGGCTTCGATGCGACGCTGCGGCTTGAATCGCTCCGGCAGGTGGGCGTAGTGGTACAGCGCGATGCGCTCGGGGCTGAGTACCAGCACCTTGTCCAGCGTCTTGGCAAACGTCTCGCGCGACTGCTTGGGCAGGCCATAGATCAAGTCAAGATTGACCGACTTGAAGTTGTGCTTGCGCGCAGCGTCGATGGTCGCCTGCGTGATCTCGAAGCTCTGCAGGCGATTGACTGCCTTTTGCACGGCTGGATCGAAGTCCTGCACGCCGACCGACATCCGGTTGAAGCCAAGTTCTCCAAGCGTGCGCACCTTGTCCGGCGGCGTCGAGCGCGGATCGACCTCGATGCTGAATTCCCCTTTATCTGCCAGGGGAAAACGCGCCGTCAGGATCGTCATCAAGCGGCCCAGTTCATCGTTGCTCAGGAAGGTCGGCGTGCCTCCGCCGAAGTGCAACTGCTCCACCTGCCGCCCGCCAGTCAGACGAGCACTGACCATTTCCGCCTCGCGCTCGATCGCATCGAGGTATTCGGCAGCGCGGCCCTGATCCTTCGTGATGAACTTGTTGCAGGCGCAGTAGTAGCAGACCGTCGCGCAGAACGGGACGTGAACATACAGCGACAGCGCTGCGTTCGGCGTGTCACCGCGCCGCGTGAGCCAACTTTCAAACGCCTGGATATCGAACGCTTCGACGAAGCGATCCGCCGTTGGATAAGACGTGTAGCGCGGTCCCGGTACATCGAACCGACGCAAAAGCGCCGGATCAGGCAACGCGACTTGATTTCGGACTACCATCAGCATTTTCGTGTACCCCTTATAGTTACACGTCCGGCGCAAGGACAGCCTGGGCCCCGGGTCTGGAGGGTATTATTCGGACACGCTTGGGTTGGTCGTTGATACGGATCAACGGGGTCCGAGCGTACTTGGGCGATTCGAAACGCCAACGGCGGGCCCCTGACAAGGCAACCCGTGCCGGCGACTGGATCTAAACCGCGCTGCCAACGTTGAAATTGAGCGATCAACGTGAGATCGAATGAGATGAATGCGCCTGCCTTTTCCGTCACGCACCTGAAGGTTGCCTGCTCGAACTGCAACCTGCGCGAGCTATGCCTGCCGTTGGGCCTGTCGCTGAACGACATCGAACGTCTGGAAGACCTCGTCGCGACGCGCAAGCGCGTCAAGCGCGGCGAAAGCCTGTTCCGCGCCGGCGACAGGTTCGAATCCCTGTACGCGGTGCGCCTTGGTTTTCTGAAGAGTACGGTCATGTCGAGCGATGGCCGCGAGCAGGTGACGGGTTTCCACATGGCTGGCGAGCTGGTCGGCATGGACGGTATCAGCAACGACACGCACTCGTGCGACACGATCGCATTGGAAGACACCGAAGTGTGCGTGATTCCGTACGACCGCATCGAGGACGTGGCGGCATCGGTGCCGGTGCTGCGCAATCACTTTCACAAGGTGATGAGCCGTGAAATCGTGCGCGAGCATGGGGTGATGCTGCTGCTGGGCAGCATGCACGCGGAAGAGCGGCTGGCGGCTTTCCTGCTCAATCTGTCGCAGCGCTTCGAGTCACGCGGCTATTCGCGCTCGGAGTTCGTGCTGCGCATGACACGCGCCGAGATTGGCAGCTTCCTTGGTCTGAAGCTCGAAACGGTCAGCCGCGTGCTGTCGCGGTTCGCCAGCGAGGGGCTGATCGAGGTGAACCAGAAGCACGTGCGCATCCAGTCCACCGAAGGGCTGCGAGCGATCGTCGGCGGGCAGGCCGGCGCGACCGCCGACCGCTAGCTGTTCCGTTCCAAGCCGCGCGCTCACGTCGAATCCGAGCCGCACTTTGCACTCGCTGCGCCGTCTGCGCGCTTGGGGCATCCAGGCGGTCGGTCCTGGGCTTCTACCGGACAGCGGTTGACCTCGAAGGGCGAGCGCTGAAGGAAGACCGTGAGCGCACTCGCGGCCGATGTCATCGCCCAGAAGAAGAAGAAGCCGATCGTGTAGGCGGGCATGCGATCCAGATCGATCGGCACCCCGAACAGGTGCAGGTCGCGCGGATCGAACATCGCAAAGACCACCAGTTCCGCCACTGCCGCGACCAGAAATGACGGCCACAGCACCCAGAGCACCCGTTGCGAGAAGCTTTGCGTCACAAAAGCCTCCTGCGCTTGCCGCGCCTGATCGTCATGGCGCATTGTCCAGTCGAAACACCCGCCCTTCCTGTGCGCTGATGCGGCCATCGAGCCGCCAGGTCGACGCTTCGATCGCGACCTGCCAGGCAACCGTTCGCAATGGCGCCACGATTTCGCCGAATTGACCAACGTATTCAGCGCGGTCGACATCGCCCGTCACACGCGTGAGCAGTATGACGCGATCAGCACCGTCACGACCCGGATGGAAGAAGGATAGACGCAGCGTGGGATCGGCAGGAAGCGCTCGATCCGAGGCCAGGCGCACGCGAACGCGGTCTCCGCTGTTGAAGCCGGCCATCTCGACGTCGGCCCGCAAACCAAGCACCGTCGCGTGCTGGGAACGCGTCAATTCGGCGTTGATCGACAGGCCGCGCTTGTAGTAGTCGGCCGCGACGATGCCGTCGGCGCTGTGCAACGCGAGCCAAAGCGTGATCGCGCAGCCGACGATCGCCAGGCCCGGCAACGCGATCAATATCCATGGCCACGGCTCGCGGTACCAAGGTAGTGCGCGGGGATCGGAAGCAGCCGTCGTCACGTTCACCTCGTTCATCGTCGCAGGCCCAGAAACGTCGAGTGCTCGTGCACGCTGATTGCCGTGTTCGCCTGCGCCTGCACATCGATCGACACTTTATGCGATCCGGGCGCCACCTCTGCCGCCGGCGCTCGCAGGCGCAGCACCACCGAACGGGTCGTCGCGGCCGGCACCTCGAAGGACTGCTCCGACGCCACCGACAGGCCCGGCAGCCCGCCCGCAGTGATCGAATAGGTCTGCGGCGCCTCGGTGGTGTTCATCACCTGCAGGCGGTAGACATTCTCGACCCGGCCGTCCTCGACCTCTCGTGCAAGCGCGCCGCGATCGCGAATCACGTCGACCTTGAGCGGCACTCTCAGCACGAGCGATGCCACCAGCGCAGCCACGATCGCCAGTAGCGCGCCCGCATAGATCAACACGCGCGGCCGCATGACCCGACGCCACATCTGCGCGGTCGTCAATCCCTCCTGCAGCGCCTGCGTGGTCGTATAGCGAATGAGCTGGCGTGGCAGTCCGGCCCGCTCCATCACGTAGTTGCACGCATCGATGCAGGCAGCGCAACCGATGCACTCGTATTGCAGTCCGTTGCGAATGTCGATGCCGGTCGGACAGACCTGAACACAAAGCCCGCAGTCAACACAATCGCCCTGGCCTCTTGCCCGGCGCTCGGCACGCTGGTTGCCATCCTTTCTCGACAGATGACCGCGCGGCTCGCCGCGCCCGACGTCGTAAGTCACAATCAACGTATCCTGGTCGAACATTGCACTCTGGAAGCGCGCATACGGACACATGTAAAGGCAGACCTGCTCGCGCATCCAGCCGGCGTTGCCGTAGGTGGCAAAGCCGTAGAACAGCACCCAGAACGCCGACCAGCCGCCGATCTGAAGCGCCAGAATCTCAAGGCCCAATTCGCGGATCGGAGTGAAGTAACCGACGAAGGTGAAACCGGTCCACAGCGAGAGCGCGACCCACAGCAAGTGCTTGACGCTTTTCAACGTGAACTTGCGCGCCGACATCGGCTGCCGGTCGAGCACCATGCGCCTGGCGCGATCACCTTCAATACGCCGCTCGATCCACATGAAGATTTCCGTGTAGACGGTCTGCGGACAGGCGTACCCGCACCACAGTCGCCCGCCAACGGCGGTAAACAGGAACAGAGACAGCGCGGCGATGATCAGCAGCGCCGACAGGAAGATCACGTCCTGCGGCCATAGCACCAGGCCGAAGATGTAGAACTTGCGCGCGGCGAGATCGAACAACATCGCCTGTCGGTCGTTAAGCGTCAGCCATGGCAGGCCATAGAACACGATCTGGGTGGCCCAGATCGTCGCCCAGCGCCATTTCTGGAACCAGCCGAGCGAATCGCCGATCTTCGCGCGCGGGTAGATCTCCTTGCGCTTCTGGTACAGCGACTCGACGATCTCGATGCGCTTGCCCGCGGTCACTGGCGTGCTTGACTGGTCCACATCGACCTTTCGCGGCGGCTTGGCTTCTGCAATGCTATCCATGAATCGACGCGGCTACGACTCGCGCCGGGTGAACGTCACGTGTGACCGATGCGGTCACACGTGACCGGCTGTCGCGTACATCCCGTGTCCGACTTTAGCGCGGGTCAGTCGCACGAAACCGTGCGGTCCGTCACAAGACCTGTTTCGGCACGCTCGGCAGCCGGAATCCGCAGTCCACCCTATTTCTTCGCCGATTCCGGCGTCGGAGCGGGCGCTCGGCCAGTGGCGGGTTGATTGCTGAGCGACCAGACATACGCGGCGACGAGGTGTACCTGCGCCGCGCCCAGCGTGTCCTTCCATGCCGGCATCGCACTCTGTCCGGGCGTCATTGTGTTTGATCCACGGCCTTTCGTGATGGTTTCCGTGATTGATTCCACCCTTCCGCCATAGAGCCAGATCTTGTCGGTCAGGTTGGGAGACCCCAGGGCCTGGTTGCCCTTGCCATCGACGCCATGACACGCCGCACACGCTGCGAATTTCTCCTTGCCTCGCGCGGCGCGCGCTGAGTCGTGCGCGGAATCCGACAGCGAAAGCACGTAGTGAGCGACATCAGTCACGTCCTCCGCACTGCCGACCGCGGCTGCCATTGGCGGCATGACACCGTTTCGCCCATTTGCGATCGATGTTTCGATGGCTTCGGGTGAGCCGCCGTACAGCCAATCGTTGTCGGCAAGACTGGGGAATCCCTTGTTGCCACGCGCGTCGGCGCCATGACACTGCGCACAGTTGTTGAGGAAGATGCGCTCTCCCATCTGACGCGCTCGCGGATCGGCGGCCACTTTCTCGAGCGGCTGCGGTAGGTACGCGTTGAAGATCGGGTCGAACTTGGCGCTGGCGACCTTCACCTCGTCCGCATGCTGCTTTTCCTGGCTCCAGCCCAGCACACCTTTGAACTGCGTGCCCAGTCCGGGAAACAGGATCAGGTAGATGACGGAAAAGACGATCGTGATGTAGAAGAGCAGGATCCACCAGCGCGGCATCGGATTCTGGTACTCGCGCAGATCGCCGTCCCAAACGTGGCCGGTCGTGTCCGGTTGCTGCCCCTCCACGATCGTCACGCGCCGTTTTCCCTGGCTCCAAAGCAGCAGCGCACACCCGGCCACGCTGACGATGGTCAGGATGGCGACGTAGTAGTCCCAGAAACCGCTGTAGAAATCGCTCATTTGAGTGTCCGAATTCAGTGTTTACCGGGCTGCGTGTCGTCGGCAAACGGGAGTTTCGCGGCCTCGTCAAAGCCCCGTTGGCTCTTGCGGTGATAGGCCCACCAGACGATGCCGACAAAAGAGAGGAATGCCAGCAGCGTGCTGATCGAGCGCAGCGTGTTGATGTCCATTTCTTCCCCCTACCGGACGTTGCGCAACTGCACACCCAACCCCTGCAGATACGCGATCAGCGCATCGAGCTCGGTCCTGTCCTTGAGCGCGGCCGGCGCCTTGGCGATTTCATCCGCGCTGTATGGCACGCCGACTCGGGCGAGCGCTTTCATGCGCGCCTGAACGTCGATGCCCTCGACGCTGGACTTTGCGAGCCATGGATAACCCGGCATGTTCGACTCCGGCACCACATCGCGCGGATTGTTGAAATGAATTCGATGCCACTCGTCCGAGTAGCGGCCGCCAACGCGTGCCAGATCCGGCCCCGTGCGCTTGCTGCCCCACTGGAACGGATGGTCGTACACGAATTCGCCCGCCACCGAATAGTGGCCGTAGCGCAGCGTCTCGGCACGGAAGGGCCGGATCATCTGCGAGTGGCAGTTGTAGCAACCCTCGCGGATGTAGATGTCGCGGCCAACCAGCCGCAGCGGCTCGTACGGCTTGATTCCCGCCACCGGCTCCATGGTCTGCCGCTGAAAGTAAAGCGGCACGATCTCGACCAGGCCGCCGACCGCCACCACCAGCACGATCAGCACAATCATCAGCCAGGAGTTGCGTTCAATAAAGTCGTGGGTGAGTTTCATTGTGTGCTTTCAACGGTAAGCGGTCGGCAGTCAAGTAGTTCCGAGCACTCGAAGTTCACTGCCGACTGCCTACTGCGGACTGGCTCTCACGCATGGGCCAGCGCCGCCGGAATTGGATCGGACACGGCCTTTCCAACCGCGACCGTCTTGAACATGTTCCAGGTCATCAGGCACATGCCGCCGAGATAAAGCAGGCCACCTGCGAGGCGGATCAGATAGAACGGCATGGTCGCCTTCACGCTTTCGACGAAGGTGTAGGTGAGCGTGCCGTCATCGTTGACTGCGCGCCACATCAACCCCTGCATCACGCCCGCGATCCACATCGCAGCGATGTACAGAACGATACCGATCGTGGCGACCCAGAAGTGCACCGTGACCAGCCGCATCGACCACATCTCGGTGCGGCCGTATAGACGTGGCAGCAGGTAGTAGATCGCGCCTATCGAAATCAGCCCGACCCAGCCGAGTGCACCGCTGTGGACGTGGCCGATCGTCCAGTCCGTGTAGTGCGACAGCGCATTCACCGTCTTGATCGACATCATCGGACCCTCGAAGGTCGACATGCCGTAGAACGACAGCGACACGATCAGGAACTTGAGGATCGGATCCTCGCGCAGCTTGTGCCACGCACCGCTCAGGGTCATGATGCCGTTGATCATGCCGCCCCACGACGGTGCGAGCAGGATCAGCGAGAACAGCATGCCGATCGACTGCGCCCAGTCGGGCAGCGCCGTGTAATGCAGATGGTGCGGACCAGCCCACATGTAGGTGAAGATCAGCGCCCAGAAGTGGACCACCGACAGCCGATACGAATACACGGGCCGTCCGGCCGCCTTCGGAATGAAGTAATACATGATCCCGAGGAAACCCGCGGTCAGGAAGAATCCCACCGCATTGTGGCCGTACCACCACTGCACCATTGCATCCTGCGTGCCGGCGTAGGCCGAATAGGACTTCCAGAACGACACCGGGATCTCGGCGCTGTTGACGATATGCAGCAGCGCCACCGTGATGATGAACGCGCCGTAGAACCAGTTGGCGACGTAGATGTGCTTGACTGTGCGCGTCCCGATGGTGCCGAAGAACACAATTGCGTAGCTGACCCAGACGACAGCGATCAGGATGTCGATCGGCCACTCAAGCTCCGCATATTCCTTGCCGGTCGTGATCCCCAGCGGCAGCGTCACGGCCGCCAGCACGATGATCAGCTGCCAGCCCCAGAACGTGAACCACGCCAGGCCCGGCAGAAAGAGGCGGGTCTGCGACGTGCGCTGCACCACGTAGTAGCTGGTGGCGAACAACGCGCAGCCGCCAAATGCGAAGATGACCGCATTGGTGTGCAGTGGGCGCAGTCGACCGAAACTGAGCCATGGCAGATCGAAGTTCAGCGCCGGCCACGCCATTTGCGCCGCAATGATCACACCCACCAGCATGCCGACCACGCCCCAGATCACGGTCATGATCGAAAAGGCGCGGATCGCGCCATAGTCGTAGGTCCTGGCGCCTGTCGCCTGATTCATGTTTCCCTCTCAAGTGCCGAACGGCGAATCTGCAGCGCTACCGCGAATCGCCCGGCTCAACTGTCTGACGCGTTGCTCCGCGGTTGCCATCGCAACCCTGCGATGCCGGTCCCTCTACCGGCGCGGCGCGGCGCGCCATGAAAAAGACCTGCGCTGCTGACGCCAGCATTCATACATACCGCCGCGCATGGTATTGACGCGATCGCCGCACACGATTGACACAAGTCAACTCGGCAGATCGGTCGATCCACCGCCCGCTTTCCTGCGTGATCTTGATCGCTCTGCCGGCAGCGGCAGATCATCGTCGAGCACGCGCCTTCCTTCGGCGTCGAGATCATCGAATTGTCCGGACATGACGGACCACACCAGCAACCCGCCGATCGCCAGCACCAGCACGATCGACAGCGGGATCAGAAGGTAGAGCGAGTCCATGTCAGCCGGCCCTGGGCGATTGGCCTTCGGCAGATGGCAGGCGCCCGGCGCGCAGCCCGTTGCCAACCACCAGCAGTGAACTCGTCGCCATGCCGATGGCTGCGAGCGCTGGGGTCAGGTAGCCAAATGCGGCCAGCGGGATCGCAATCACGTTGTAGACAAAGGCCCACACCAGGTTCTGGTGCACGATCCGCATGCAGCGGCGCGCCGCCTCGAACACGGCCGCCACCTCACCCAGTCGTGCCGAGGTGACGACGAAATCGGCGCGCGCCTGCGCCAGCGATGCGCCGTCAGCCAGCGCAATCGACACATCGGCCTGCGCCAGCACCGGCGCGTCATTCATGCCATCGCCGATCATCGCGACCACACGGCCGTCACGCTGCAACTCTGCGATCAGCCGCCGTTTGCTCTCCGGTGTCTGGTTCGCAAAACCGTTCTCTATGCGCAATTCACGCGCGATGCGCTCGACCGGCTCGCGTCGATCACCTGACAACAGAATGAGATCGGCCCCGCCCGCACGCACGCGATCCGCGAACGCGACAGCATCGCTCTTCAGCGATTCGGCAAACACGAAGACCGCGAGCAGGCCGGCCTTGTCAGACAGGACCGCGATGCCGGCGCCGTCGACGCCATAAGCATCGATCAGAACCGGCCGCCGCATACCTGCAGCACCAGCAGGTGTCTTCACCATTGCCAGCGCGTAATCAGGCCGGCCCAGCCGATAACGCTCGCCGTCGACCGTCGCCTCGACACCGGCGGATCCGTCGACGCGCGGATCGCTGACCGCGGCGGCTTCGATCTTTGCCGCGGCCGCGTGTGCCGCGAGCGCGCGCGCGTAGGGATGCATCGAAAGTGTTTCCATCCCGGCTGCGATGGCAATGATCTGGTGCAGCGGAAGGTCGCGCAGCAGGACGATCCGTACTACTGCGGGCTGCGCCGAGGTCAGCGTGCCGGTCTTGTCGGATGCGACCACGTCCACCTGCGCTGCCGTCTGCAGCGCGGCCGAACGCGCCGTCAAGATGCCGTAGCGCGCGAGCGCCGATTGCGTGGCGGTCAGCGCAGCCGACGCAGCCAGCGACAGCGCACACGGGCAGGTCGCGACCAGCAGCGCGATCGCATTGGGAAGCGCCTGTGTCGGCTCGATCGCGAGCCACGCCAACACGGTCAGCGCGGTCAGTACGATCAACGTCCAAAGGAAAACGAGGGCAACGCGGTTCGCCAGCTCGACCACGCGCGGCCGCTCGCGGCCGGCGTCTTCAACCAGCCGGCGCAGCGCCGCCAGGGACGTCGCCGGTCCGGCACGCGTGACTTCGACCACCAGTGGCTGGTCGAAATTGACGCTGCCTGCCAGCACCGCTGCACCGACACTCTTCTCGATCGGCGTCGATTCCCCCGTCAACCATGCCTGCGACAGCGTGGATGATCCGCGCGCGACCACGCCGTCAGCGGGCACGGTTTCGCCGGGCGCGACGAGCACGTGATCCCCGGGCTTGAGTTCGTCGGCCGCGACCGAGTCCAGCGCGCCTGACGCTGGGTATGCGCGCAGTCGTTGTGCGGTCAAAACCGCGCGCCGCTCGGCCTCATCGATGTGCTGCGCGGCGCGCCGCAGCGCACGCCATTGCAGCCAGCGCGCACCCAGTACCAGCGCGACGAACATCGCGATCGAATCGAAGTACACGGGACCGCTCGCGGCGAACACCGCCCAGACGCTGGCGCCGAAAGCCACGGTCAGTCCGAGCACGATTGGCAGGTCCATGCCGATCTGTCCTGCACGGACCTGGCTCGCCGCCGCGCGCATCAGCGGCCATCCGGAGAAAAGCACGACGGGCAACGTCAGGATCAACTGCCCGATGCGCAGCAGTTGTTCGATATCCGGCGCGATGTCGCCGGCGCTGGCGAAGTACGAGGGCACCGCGAGCATCATCACCTGCATCATCGCCAGCCAGGCGATCAGCAGCCGGGCAAGCTCAATGCGCGCGGCTTTTGTATCAAGCGCCTCGCTCGATCCGGTCCGGTAGCCGCAGCGTTCGATCGACCGCACGATCTCGGCCGGTGTCGTGTGCTGCGGATTGAAGATCACGTGCGCACGGCGGGCTACAAATTCGACCTGCGCGGCTACGATTCCCGGTTCGCGCCGCAGCCGATGCTCGATCAGCAGCGCACACGCAGCGCACACCATGCCGCGCACTTCGACCTGCAAACGCGCACTGCCAGCGGTCCGTGGCGCGGTTGGCGGGACTGATGCTTCCAGTGCCGCACAGTCGCGGTTCGAAATCCGCGCGAGGAAGAGCTGCTCGGCGATGAAGGCGCATCCCAGGCAGCAGAACGCGCGGCCACGCGGCTCGCCGACAAATGTGCGGCGCACGACCTTCAGGCCTGCGAGCGAGTCTCCGCAGTGATCGCAGTTGCCAAGTTCGCGTGTCGTGACCAGTGCAGCGGCCCGATTCAGCTCCTTGGCTTTGCGAAGAACGGGCGCGGCAGACATCGGTCGTGAATCAGGTCAACCAGGAAAAAGGCGGCAACCGCACAGGCTCCGCACGTGCGGCAGCGCTACTGCGCTGCAGGCAGGCACGGTCTCTCTCGTGCGGCGCCACTGCGTGGAATCGACGACCGCAGGTTACGCAGAGGGTTACACCCGCGCTTGATGGAGGTCAACCACCCACTGCGCGCGGATGCGTGATCCATGGCATCAGGCGAAATCCGGACCGATCAGATCGATCCGGTCGGTGCAGAAGGCGTCCACGCCCCACCCGAGGATTTCTTGCGCGCGTGCCGGGTCATTGACCGTGTAACAGAACAGCCAGTAGCCCGCGGTCTTGATCGCGCTTGCCTGCGCTCGCGTCAGCAACGCATGATCGGCGTGCAGCGAAACACATCCGAGCGCCTCCAGTTGCTCGCGCCAATCGGCCGGCACATCGTCGACGAGATAAGCGCGCGGGAGATCCGGCGCAGCGCGCCGCGCGCCGACCAGCGCGGCCCGGGAAAAAGACGACAGCAACGGGGCCCGCAGCTCGATGTGCTCCGCCTGATCACCACCTCTTTGCATAACATCGTGGTAAAGCGTCGCCACGACGCGCGCGACGACTTCGCCAACGTGTTGCTCGGTTCCTTCCACCTCTTTGATCTCGATGTTCGGCCACACGTCATGGGCGCGACAGTGCCCGATCACCGCTTCAAGCGTCGGCACCGACGCACCGGCAAATCGCAGTGCGCGCCAGCTGCCGGCGTCCAGGCACGCCAGTTGCGCGGCGGTATGCGAGGCCACCGTGCCTGCTCCGTTCGTGGTTCGCTCAAGCGTTGCGTCATGAATCACCACTGGCACTCCATCCCTGGACAGCCGGGCGTCGAACTCGACCGCGCGGAATCCGAATTCGCGGCCGACGTCAATCGCAGCGATCGTGTTTTCCGGCGCCAAAGTACCGCCACCGCGATGCGCCAGCACGCAGGCGTATGGCCAACGCTGAAAGTGACTCATGTCGCCGGCCTTTTGCGTCGCGCATAGACAATCTTTTCGACGCGCGCGACCACCAGGCCCTCATCGTCGACCACGTCCGCCCGGAAGACGTGCAGATGCTTGTCGCCGGATTCGGTCATCCTGCGGATTGCCGCGATGTCGTCGTCATTCAACCTGAAGGAGACCGATACCCGCGAGCGGCCGGGAGCGACGAATTCGATCGACGCGGCCTTGTCCCACACAACGTAGTCTTCGGGCAGGTTATGCAGCAACATCAACGCGAAGAACGGATCGCACATCGTGTACAGCGAGCCGCCGAAGTGCGTTCCATGATATCCGCGGTTGTACCAGCGCAGCGGCATCTCGACCTCGATCTCGCGAAAGTCCGCGCTGACATGGCGCACGCGGATACCGGCGCCAAGGTACGGTGGCCACCAGTTCACGCGCAGCTTGAGCCCCCAGGGAGAGAATCGATGTGCCATGCCGCGAGTCTACAAAGGGTGCCTTGTTATCCTGCGCGGCCATGAAGCAGACGAAGAAATCCCTTGGCCACATTCGCGTCCTCGACCTGACGCGCGTGCTGGCCGGACCGTGGTGCACGCAGATACTCGCCGATCTCGGCGCCGACGTGATCAAGGTCGAGCGTCCAGGCACGGGCGACGACACGCGCGCGTGGGGTCCGCCGTACCTGAAGGATGCGCAGGGTCGGGAGACGACCGAGGCCGCGTACTACCTGGCCGCCAATCGTGGCAAGCGTTCGGTGACGATCGACATCTCCAAGGGCGAGGGACAGGAGCTTGTCCGCGCCCTCGCGCGTCGCAGCGATGTCGTGGTCGAGAACTACCGCGTCGGGCAGTTGGCGAAGTACGGGCTCGATTACCAGGCCCTTTCCGCGCTGAATCCACGCCTCGTCTATTGCTCGATCACCGGATTCGGCCAGACTGGCCCGTACCGGGACCGCGCCGGCTACGACTTCATCATCCAGGGCATGGGCGGCTTCATGTCGATCACCGGCGAACGCGACGATCGCCCCGGCGGCGGGCCGCAAAAGGCCGGCGTCGCCGTCAGCGATCTGATGACCGGCATGTATTCGGCGGTGGCAATTCTTGCGGCGCTCGCGCATCGCGATCGGACCGGCGCGGGCCAGCACATCGACATGGCGCTGATGGACACGATGGTCGCGATGCTCGCGAACATGAACATGAATTACCTGACCACCGGAGTCGCCCCGGGACGCGCGGGCAACGCGCACCAGAACATCGTGCCGTATCAGGTCTTCGCCGCCGCCGACGGTTACGTCGTGATCGCAGTCGGCAACGATGCGCAGTACGTCCGCTTCTGCGAAATCGCGGGCTGCCCTCATCTTGCCGCCGATGCGCGTTTCACACGCAATGCTGATCGTGTGCGCAATCGCGAGGTTCTGATTCCGCTTCTGGAGGAGGTCGTGCGTGCCAGGCCGACGGCCTTCTGGGCCGAAAAACTCGAAGACGCCGGGGTGCCTTGTGGACCGATCAATGACATTGCACACGCGCTCGCCGATCCGCAGGTCGTCCATCGCGGCATGCGGGTCGAACTGCCACACCCGCTCGCCGGTCACGTGCCGCTGGTGGCCAATCCAATCAAAATGAGCACCACGCCTCCGACATACGATCGTGCGCCGCCTCGACTCGGCGAGCACACTGACGAAGTGTTGGGTTCGCTCGCCGGCGCGAGAGCTGAATCGCTCGCCGATCTGCGCCGTCGCGGCGTGATCTGACCGTTCTTCTGCATTGAAACCGCACCCCAGCGGCTTGTGCCGTAACGCTGGGGCGTATTCCCGGATTGCCGTAATTGTGTTATCTGTCGCCCATATTCTCACCAATGAGATGTTTATTGGGCTATTTTTCCCATATGGATACAACCGCTAATCGAGTTCATGACACCCTTTCGGGTGCGGTGTTACGCATCCTGCGTGCTCTGGCCCGAGTACTGATTCGGCACGGTTTGCCGTTCGACGCATTTGTCAATCTCGCAAAGCGCGCATACGTCGACGTCGCGCTGGCCGATTTCGCGCTGCCGAATCGAAAGCCGTCGATTTCGCGCGTTTCGGTACTGACGGGCTTGACGCGCAAGGAAGTGCAGCGCCTGGCCGACCCCCAGCCCGATGCTGATCGCGAACAACTCGCGCGCCATAACCGAGCCGCACGCGTGGTCGCGGGTTGGGTCCGGGACGCCGATTTCCGCGCTGGCGATACTCCGCGCGCGCTGACCCTCGATGGCGAACACGGCTTTGCTGAGCTGGTGCGACGCTATAGCGGCGATGTGCCCCCGCGTGCGGTTCTGGACGAACTGCTGCGCGTCGGCACGGTTGAACGGTTCGACGACGGCAAACTCAAGCTGCTGTCGCGCGTGTACATCCCGCGCAATTCCGACCTGGGCAAGCTCACCATCTTGGGCAGTGACGTTGCGTGGTTGATAGAAACGATCGACCACAACCTGTCGCACGGCGACAGCACGCCGCGCCTGCAACGCAAGGTGATGTACGACAACCTGCCGGTGGAGGCGCTGCCGGAATTCCGGGCGACTGCGACTCAGCACGCACAGGAAGTCATCGAACTGCTCGACCAGTGGCTTTCGCGCCATGACCGCGATGCCAATCCGCGCGTGCGCGGTAGCGGTCGCATGCGCGCCGGCGTCGGCATCTTCTGTTTCGAAGAAAACCTGTCGAGTACTGCAAGGGAGGTTTGATATGCGCACTACTTCTCGCTCGATATGCGGCGCGGCCGCTGCAACCTGGTTGTTGATCAGCTGTGGCGGCGGCACCGACGGTACCGGCGGTTTCACCCCGCTGCCTCCGACCACGCAGTCCGTGGTAATAGGTGTAATGACCAAAGGCAGCGTGATCGTCAACGGCGTGCGCTTCGACGATTCGACGGCGACGATCCGAATCGACGGCCGTAATGGCAACGCCGCCGAATTGGGCAACGGCATGTTCGTCAAAGTGCTGGGACGTATTAACAGCGATAACGTCTCCGGAATTGCTGACCGCATCGAAGTCGAAAACGAAGTGCGTGGCATCGTGCAATCGGTCGCCGCCACTGCCAATCCGCCGTCGTTCACCGTCGCCGGACTCAAAGTATTTGTCGACAGCACGACCGTGTTCGCCAACCTCAGTGGTCTCGGCGCGCTCGTCGCGGGGTCCACGCGCGTCGAGGTGCATGGGTTGCGCGACGCCACGGGCAACGTGCGCGCTTCGCGCGTTGAAGCCTCCAGCACCGCGGTCGACGAACTGAAAGGCATTGTTTCGAACCTGACAGCGCAGACGTTTACCCTCGGCACCACGCAGGTGTCTTATATCGGCGCTACGCTTTCGCCCAGCGGCGCCACGCTGGCTAACGGCATACCGGTTGAGGTGCATGGCAGCTTCAATGCCGCCACGGGTGTGTTCACCGCCACGGGCGTCGATCGAGAAGACCTCGAAGACGCCGCGTTTCAGCCGAGCAACGGGGGCAAGCTGGAAGTCGAAGGGTTCGTCAGCGGATTCACCGCGCATCCGGGCACCTTTCAGGTCAGCTCGCGCACCGTTCAGACGACGACCACCACGCGCTTCGAAGGCGGCACCGCCGTCGATCTGGGCAATGGCATCAAAGTCGAAGCGGAGGGATCGGTCGACGCCAGTGGGACGCTCGTGGCGAGCACGATTCAGTTCAAGGACGGATCGGGCGGTTCGAGTTCCAGCGGATCGAGCGGTGTCGTCGAACTGACGGGGACCGCGAGCGCGGTCAACACCGGTACGCGTACCCTGACAATGTTCGGCAAGCCGGTTCAGATCAATGACCTGACCGATCTGCGCACGCCACTGCCCAGCATCGTCGTCGGCGTCACTCGAATCGAAATTCGCGCCACACTCGATGCCGGTGGCAACGTGATCGCGCAACGCCTGGAGAGCACGAGCGAGACCCGCGACATCGTGCAGGCGCGTGTCACCGCGAAGAACGACACCGCATTCACGCTCATGCTGCTCGACAGCATCAATGTTGCGTTCGGCAGCACATCGCAGTACCGCGATGCCAACGATGCGTCCATTACGCGCGCCCAGTTCTTTGCTGCGATAACGCCGCGCTCGGCGACCAGCACCGGAACCCTCGTGAAGATAAGAGGAACCTTCGGTGGCAACACGTTGAACGCCGAACGGGCGGAACTGGAAAACTGAGCTGGGCTTGACAGCATTGGAGGCCGTCCGCCCGGCGGCCTTTTTTTTGCCGCATTCCGACGAACGCTTCTCCGCCGTGACGGCAGATCGCGTCGGATTGGCGCGGCGCTGACTTGGGCGCGGGGACAATGGCGCGCCGGCATCCGCGATGCGGTCAACAACCCCAGCTCCGTTACGACCGCCGTGATCACCGATGCCAGCGGGAGCACGAACGGCGCCAGTGCACTCTTGCATCCAGACATCAGCCGACTCGTCGCCTCCCACATGGTCGGCATTCGCCGCAAGCCCCATGCGATCAGGATGTGGCCCGTCACATGTCCGCGCGGCGCGATCGACGACAGTGCCGTCGCCCAAGAGCCGCGCGACCACGATCGAAGCGGCGGGCGGCACGGCATGCGTGGTCAGCGCGCGCACACTAAAGGCGGGGATGGATTGAGCTGCCGCTGCGGTGAAATCATGGCCGCCGCACGCGCCGACGGCGAGAGACGTCGCCCGCTGGCGGCAACTCCCCTGGACGGCACGCCTCTGATACCGTTATCCGGAGAAGGAACTTGGCAATCGAACCCGGGAAAGTGGCAACGTCAAGTCTGCATTTGCACATTCACGGCCGCGTACAGGGTGTCGGCTTTCGCTTCTCGCTCGCCGCCGAAGCCGAAAACCTCGGCCTGCAGGGCTGGGTACGGAATTGTCGCGACGGCAGCGTCGAAGCTGTGGTGCGCGGATCGGACGCCGCGTGTCTTGCGCTCAGCCGTTGGGCACGCCGTGGTCCGCCGTCCGCGCGCGTCGACCGCGTTGACGAGCGCGCGCCCGGCACGGCAGAGCTCGCGCTGAACCCGCTGGGATTCGCGACATTGCCGACTGCCTAGCTCGACGGCGGGCCCGTCGCTGCAAAGGCCGCAGAATCAAAGCCTGGATTGTTCAACGCGACCAGCGCGTGATCGCGCCAGGCACCGTCGATGAACAGGTATTCGCGGGCAACGCCGATGTATTCGAAGCCGAGCCGCGCCAGCAGCCGCGCGCTGCGCGTGTTTTCGATTCGGTAGGCCGCCTGGATGCGGTGCAGGTTGAATTCGCGGAACAAGAATCCGATGCAAGCGGCAAGCGCCTCCTGCATTAACCCGCGCCCTTCAAATGCATGATCGACCTGGTAGCCGAGCACGGCTCCGAGCGGCTGGCCCTCGCGCACGGCGTCGAGACGATGTTCAACGGCGAGACGGGCGAGCCGTTCTTGCTCAAGATCTTCATCGGCAACCAGTATTATCTGCGCCTCAAGCACATGGTGAAGAACGGTGTGAAGACGATAGGCTTCATCGGCTTCAACGACCCGTACGGCGAAAACTGGTACAAGGTGTTCGGCGCGATGGCCGAGAAGGCCGGCATCGGCATCGTTGCCAACGAACGATTTGCGCGGACCGACCAGAGCGTGACCGGGCAGGTGCTGAAACTCCTGTCATCCAAGCCGGAT
>Ga0209261_10000058_pt1 | contig 26444 bp, 31 predicted proteins | sample DOMMetBare1Fresh_FD_187470 | JGI IMG/M metagenome (GOLD analysis project Ga0209261, IMG submission 187470) | Wetland sediment microbial communities from St. Louis River estuary, USA, under dissolved organic matter induced mercury methylation -... | ecosystem: Environmental > Aquatic >...
GAGCAACGCTACGACCGCGCGCTCGGGCTGCTGGGCATCGACCCGCGCATGCTCAGCCAGGAGGCGGGTCACGCATGAGCTGGACGCGCGACCGTGCCCGCGCACGGGCGCGCGCCTGCGAATGAGCGGCGCGTCTCGCGCCGCGCGGCCTGCAAGGCTGAGCTGGACGCGCGACCGTGCCTGCGCACGGGCGCGCGCCTGCGAATGGGCGGCTGGTCGCGGCCTGCAGGTGCTGCAGGGATGAGCGTGGTCATGGCGCACGAGCCGGCCCGCACGCAATCCTTTCTGGCTTTCGATTTCGGCTCCCGCCGCGTCGGCGTGGCGGGTGCCAACTCGCTGCTGCGGCGTGCGTCGCCGCTGCGGACAATCGACACACAGGGCGACGCGCGATTCGATGCGATCGCGGCGCTGGTGGCCGAATGGAAACCCGATGCGCTGGTGGTCGGCGTGCCGACCCACCCCGACGGCGCGCCGCACGACAATACACGCCGCGCCCAGCGCTTCGCGCGCCAGCTGCGGGGGCGGTTCCGGCTGCCCGTGCACGAGGTGGACGAGCGCTACACAACCACCGAGGCCCGTGCCGGGGGCGCAGCCGACCTGGACGCGGCGGCGGCCGGGCTGATCCTGGAGCAGTACTTGCGGAGCCTGCCATGAGCACCCTGGCCCTCGACGCGGAAGCGCTGTACGACGAGCTGCTCGCCGGCGTGCGGCCGCTGCTGCGCGGCGAGACCGTGCTGGTGGGCATCTGGTCGGGCGGCGCGTGGCTGGCCGAGCGGTTGCATGCCGACCTGAAGCTGCCCGGTGCGGCGGGCGTCATCTCCAGCACGCTGCACCGTGACGACTTCGGCGCGCGCGGCCTGACCGGCGGTGGCGACGCCACCCGCTTGCCCTTCGCCATCGACGGCGCGCGCATCCTGCTGATCGACGACGTGCTGGAGACCGGCCGCACGATCCGCGCCGTCATCAACGAGCTGTTCGACTTCGGGCGTCCGCACAGCGTCGACCTCGCGGTGCTGGTCGACCGTGGCGGTCGCGAATTGCCGATCCAGGCGTCCTATGCGGCCGCGAAGATCACGCTGCCGGCACCGCAGCGGCTGACGCTGGCCCGCGGCGACGACGGCCGCTTCGTGTTTTCACTGCGGAACAAGACTTGACGATGCTGTCGCGCCGCAACCCGCAGCTCAATGCCCATGGCGAGCTGATCCACCTGTTGTCCATCGAGGGGCTGCCGCGCGAGGTGGTGACCCAGGTGCTCGACACCGCAGGCACTTTCCTCTCGGTCAACGACCGCGAGGTCAAGAAGGTGCCGCTGCTGCGGGGCAAGAGCGTGTTCAACCTGTTCTTCGAGAACAGCACCCGCACCCGAACCACCTTCGAGATCGCGGCCAAGCGGCTGTCGGCCGACGTGATCAACCTCGACATCGCGCGCAGCTCCACCGCCAAGGGCGAGAGTCTGCTCGACACCATCGCCAACCTGTCGGCGATGCACGCCGACATGTTCATCGTGCGCCACGGCGAATCCGGCGCGCCCTACCTGATCGCCCGGCACTGTGCGCCGCATGTGCATGTGATCAACGCCGGGGACGGGCGCCATGCACACCCGACCCAGGGCCTGCTCGACATGTACACGATTCGCCACTACAAGCGCGACTTCTCGCAGCTGACCGTGGCCATCGTCGGCGACATCGTGCACTCGCGCGTCGCGCGCTCCGACATCCACGCACTCACCACGCTGGGCGTGCCCGAGGTGCGCGCCGTCGGACCGCGCACGCTGGTGCCCGGCGACCTGCGCGAGATGGGAGTGCGCGTCTGCCACGACATGGCCGATGGCATTCGCGATGCCGATGTGATCATCATGCTGCGGCTGCAGAACGAGCGCATGAGCGGCGCGTTGCTGCCGAGCGCCGGCGAGTTCGCCAAGACCTTCGGCCTCACGCCCGACAAGCTGGCGTTGGCCAAACCCGATTCGATCGTCATGCACCCGGGCCCGATCAACCGCGGGGTCGAGATCGACTCCAGCGTAGCCGACGGCAGCCACAGCGTGATCCTGCCGCAGGTGACCTTCGGCATCGCGGTGCGCATGGCGGTGATGTCGATCATTGCGGGCAACGAAGCATAGCCATGAGACCACCCCCGAAGCGGCCTGGCGGCAGCGCGCCACGCCCTCGCAGAGCTCGGACGGTTCGCGAGGCGTCCGGGCCTGCGCAGGCAGGCCCTCACGTCCACGCTCACCCCTTCGAGGGGGCAGCGGCAGCGGACCGGCGAGGCCGGATCCGCGGCGCTCACGTGGAAGAGCAACGTTGGCAGCCATGAAGATCCTGATCGAAAACGGCCGAGTGATCGACCCGGCCTCGGGGCGGGACGAAAAGGCGGACGTGGCCATCGCCGAGGGCCGCATCGCGTCGATCGGCCGCGCACCGGAGGGATTTGCATCGGCGCGCCGCATCGATGCGAGCGCGTGCGTGGTCGTGCCGGGGCTGATCGACCTGGCGGCCCGGCTGCGCGAACCGGGCCACGAACACGAGGGCATGCTCGAGAGCGAACTGCGCGCCGCGGCAGCGGGCGGCGTCACCAGCCTGGTGTGCCCGCCGGACACCGACCCGCCGCTGGACGAATCGGGCCTGGTGGAGATGCTCAAGTTCCGCGCCCGCAAGCTGTCGTCGTGCCGTCTGTTTCCGCTGGGCGCACTGACCCGCGGACTGACCGGCGAGGTGCTGACCGAGATGGCCCAGCTGAGTCAGGCCGGCTGCGTCGGCTTCTCGCAGGCCGACGCGCCGGTGCTGGACACGATGGTGCTGATGCGGGCGCTGCAGTACGCGGCCACGTTCGGCCACACGGTGTGGCTGAGGCCGCAGGACGGCTGGCTCGGCAAGGGCGTCGCGGCCAGCGGTGCGATGGCCACGCGGCTCGGCCTGTCCGGCGTGCCGGTGGCAGCCGAGACCGTCGCGTTGCACACGATCGTCGAGCTGGTGCGCGCCACGTCGGCCCGGGTGCACCTGTGCCGGCTGTCCAGCGCCGCCGGCGTGGCGCTGGTGCGCGCCGCCAAGCGCGAGGGCCTGCCGATCACTGCCGATGTGAGCGTGCAGTCGCTGCACCTGACGGATGTGGACATCGGCTACTTCAATGCCGACATGCGGCTCACGCCGCCGCTGCGCCAGGGCGCCGACCGCACCGCGCTGCGCGAAGCGCTGGCCGACGGCACGATCGATGCACTGGTCTCCGACCACAACCCGGTGGACGACGACGCGAAGAATCTGCCGTTCGCCGACGCCGAGCCCGGCGCCAGCGCCGTGGAGCTGCTGTTGAGCCTGGCGCTGAAATGGGGCGACGACAGCCGACTCGGCCTGCCCCGCACGCTGCAGAGCGTGACCAGCCAGCCGGCTCGGGTGCTCGGCGCCAGCCTGGGCGGCCTGATGGCCAGTGCCGGCCGGCTGGTCGAAGGCGGCGTGGCCGATGTGTGCGTTTTCGATCCCGAAACGACCTGGCGCGCCACGCGCGACACGCTGACCAGCCAGGGCAAGCACACGCCATTCGATTTCGCGTCCACCGGCACCGCGCTGCCGGGTCGCGTGCGGGCCACGGTGCTGGCGGGCGAGCTGTCGTTCGAGGCGCGCTAGGGCCTGTTCACACTACGGGAAGGGATCGCGTTGACAGCCAGAAAGGCCGCAGGCAAGGCGCAAACCGCAGCCGGGTTGGACACCCGGCGAGGACTTGCAACGCCGCATGCGGCCTTTCTGGCTGCAACCCTGCGGGAAGGCCCGCCGACACGGGCCAGTCGTCGTTGCACCGCTTGCCCGCACGCCAGTGCGGGCGGCGCGCTGCGCCTAGATTGGCCCGTGTCGGCGAGCCTTCGCGACCCTTCCCGTACTGTGAACAGGCCCTGATGCGCGCATTGCGGGCCGTCTGGCGCACGCTGCGTGTGGGGTGGCACCTGTTGCACGGCATGGCCGTCGTGGCCCTGCGCTTTCGCAGTCTCGACCGGGCAGGGCGCCAGGCCCGCATTGGCTGGTGGTCGGCCGGTCTGCTGGCGGCGCTGGGCGTGCGATGGCGCGTCGACGGCGTGTTCCGCCCTGGCGCCACGCTGCTGGTGATCAACCACGTGTCGTGGCTCGACATCGCGGCGGTGCATGCGGCGTGCCCGCGCGCGCGCTTCGTGTCCAAGGCCGATGTGCGCCATTGGCCGCTGCTCGGCTGGCTGGTCGGCGCCGTGGGCACCCTGTTCATCGAACGCGAGCGCAAGCGGGACGCGTTGCGCGTGGTGCACCAGATCGCGCAGGCGCTCGAGGCGGGCGACACGGTGGCGGTGTTTCCTGAAGGCACCACCGGCGACGGCAGTGCCTTGCTGCCGTTCCACGCCAATCTGTTGCAGGCCGCGATCGCCACCACGACGCCGGTGCAACCGGTGGCGCTGCGCTATTCGCAGCCCGGCCACTGTGTCAGTCCGGCGGTGGCCTGGGTGGGCGCCACTTCGCTCGTGCACAGCATCTGGATGATCGCCAGCGCCCAGGGCGTGGAGGTCAGCGTCACGGCGCTCGGCGCGCGTGGCAGCGCGCATGCCGACCGGCGCGCGCTGGCGCACACACTGCACGACGACATCGAATCGGCGCTGCGGCGGCAGGCTTAGGCGCGCCCCTGGTTGGCCACCGCGGCGGTGGCCTTGGCGATGGCGTCGGCGTCGCCGAGGTAGCGGCGCGACCGGGGGCGCAGGTCGGCGCCCAGTTCGTACACCAGCGGAATGCCGTTGGGGATGTTCAGGCCCACGATGTCGTCGTCGCTGATGCCGTCGAGGTACTTGACCAGCGCGCGAATCGAATTGCCGTGTGCCGCCACCAGCACACGCTGGCCCTCGCGCAACGCCGGCGCCAGCGTCTCGTTCCAGCAGGGCAGCACGCGGGCGACCGTGTCCTTCAGGCATTCGGTCAGCGGCACCTGATGCGCGGCCAGCTTGGCATAACGCGGATCGGCGCGCTCGCTGCGTGGGTCGTCGGCGGCGAGCGGGGGCGGTGGCGTGTCGTAGCTGCGGCGCCAGATCAGCACCTGCTTCTCGCCGTACTGGCGCGCGATGTCGGCCTTGTTCAGACCTTGCAGCGCACCGTAGTGGCGTTCATTCAGGCGCCAGTCGTTGCGCACCGGCAGCCAGGTGCGGTCCATCCGGTCCAGCGCATGCCACAAGGTCCAGATGGCGCGCTTGAGCACAGACGTGTAGGCGATATCGAACTCGAAGCCGCCCTCGCGCAGCAGCCGGCCCGCCTCGCGCGCCTGCTCCACGCCGGTGGCCGTGAGCTCGACGTCGGTCCAGCCGGTGAAACGGTTGTCCAGGTTCCAGGTGGATTCGCCATGGCGTACCAATACAAGGGTCGGCATGTCGGCTTCGCGGCCTCCAGGGTGCGGCAGGACGCGAATTCTATAATCGCCCCCGCCCGACATCTTGATGGAAGCCTGTGACGCAGTTCGTGATCGACAATTGGGTGCTGATTCTGATGGCGCTGACATCGGGCAGCCTGCTGCTGTGGCCGCAGGTCGCGCAGCAGGGCGGCTCGGCCGTCGGCACCGCCGAGGCGGTGCGCCTGATCAACCGCGAAAAGGCCGTGCTGATCGACGTGAGCGAACCGGCGGAGTTCGCGCAGGGCCACGCGGTCGGGGCGCGCAATGTGCCGCTGGCCGCGCTGGCGGGCGCGAAAGAGCTGCCATCGAACAAGGCGCTTCCGGTGGTGCTGATGTGCCCGACCGGCTCGCGCGCGGCGCGTGCGGCGGCGCAGTTGCGCAAACTCGGGCACGAGCGCGCCATCGCGGTGTCCGGCGGCAACAAGGCCTGGCGCGAAGCCAACCTGCCGGTGGAGAAGTCGGCCGCCGCGTGAACGGCGTCATGTCCTGGCTTGCGCCTGGACTTTGGCTTGTGGCCACAATCACGATCGTCTGAGCCAACCGGCCTTCGCGGCTGCGGGAACATGAACGTTGTGCGGATGTACACCACGCTGGTCTGCCCCTACTGCGTGCGTGCCAAGGCCTTGCTCAAGCAGCGCGGCGTTGCGCAGATCGACGAGATCCGCGTCGACCTCGACCCGCAGCAGCGCGACCGCATGGTGGCCCTCACCGGGCGGCGCACCGTGCCGCAGATCTTCGTCGGCGACACGCACGTCGGTGGCTGCGACGACCTGATCGCGCTCGACCGGCGCGGCGCACTGATGCCGCTGCTGGCCGGCAGCTGATCGCCCGGCGATAATCGCGATTGCACCCGGACCCCGACGGCCCGCCTGCGAGCGCGGGCCGTAATCATTTTGGAACCCATCATGGCCGAACAAGACCAGAGCCCCGTCTTCCAGATCCAGCGCCTGTACCTGAAGGACCTGTCGCTCGAGCAACCCAATTCGCCGCAGATCCTGCTCGAGCAGCAGCAGCCGCAGGTGGACATCAACCTGGCCCTGGCCGCCGAGGGCGTGAGCGAAGGCATCTACGAGGTCTGCGTCACCGCCACGGTGACCACCAAGGTCACCGACCGCACGCTGTTCCTGGTGGAAGCCAAGCAGGCGGGCATCTTCGAGATCCGCAACCTGCCGGCCGATCAGCTGCAAGGCGTGGTCAGCGTGGTCTGCCCGCAGATCATCTACCCGTACCTGCGAGCGGTGGTGTCCGACGTCTGCACGCGCGCCGGCTTTCCGCCGATCCTGCTGACCGAGGTGAATTTCCAGGCCATGTTCGAGGCCCAGCAGGCACAGGCAGCACAGGGCGGCAACGGCAGCGGGATCGTCACCGCGGCGAGCTGAGCGCGCGCCGGCCGCGATGCACATTGCCGTGCTCGGCGCCGGGGCCTGGGGCACGGCATTGTCCGTGGCCGCGTCGGCGCGGCACGAGGTGTTGCTGTGGGCGCGCGATGCGGCGCAGCTGGATGCGATGCGCCGGACGCGCTGCAACCTGCGCTACTTGCCCGATGTCGGGCTGCCCGATGCACTGCAGCTGAGCGCCGACCACTCCGCCGCGGTGGCCCATGGCGGCGCCGGCCTGTTGGTGATTGCCACGCCGATGGCCGGATTGCGCGAACGCCTCGCGGCGCTACCCGGCGACACGCCCGTCGTGTGGCTGTGCAAGGGTTTCGAGCGCGCCAGCGGCATGCTGGGCCACGAGATCGCCCGCGCCGTGCGGCCCGGCCGTGCCTGCGGCGTGCTGTCGGGGCCGAGCTTCGCGCAGGAAGTGGCCCGTGGCCAGCCGACCGCGCTGGTGGCCGCCAGCGAAGACGCGGCGCTGGTGGCGCGTGCGGTCGAGGCCTTCCACGGGCCGTCGCTGCGCGTGTACTCGTCCAACGATCCGGTCGGCGTCGAGGTCGGCGCAGCGGTGAAGAACGTGTTGGCGATTGCCACCGGCATGGCCGACGGCATGAGCCTGGGCTTGAATGCGCGCGCTGCGTTGATCACCCGCGGACTCGCCGAGATGACGCGCCTGGGCGTGGCGCTGGGGGCCCGTGCGGAGACCTTCATGGGCCTGTCCGGTCTGGGAGACCTGGTGCTCACGGCCACCGGTGATTTGTCGCGCAATCGCCAGGTCGGTCTGGCACTCGCGCAGGGCCGCGCGTTGCCGCAGATCCTGCAGCAGCTCGGCCACGTGGCCGAAGGCGTGCTGAGCGCCGCCACGGTGCACGCGCGTGCGGCGTCGCTGGGGCTCGAGATGCCGATCACCCGGGCCGTGGTCGATGTGCTGGAAGGCCGCATCGCGCCACAGCAGGCGCTGCGGCTGCTGATGCAGCGCGAGTCGCGCGACGAATCCGGCTGAGGCGCTGGCTGGTGCCTGGTCAGACGCCGCCGTCGAAGCCGCACTGGCGCCAGGCCTCGAACACCACCACGGCGACGGCATTGCTCAGGTTCAGACTGCGCTGCCCCGCGCGCATCGGAATGCGCAATCGGTTCTCGGGCGCGACGGCCGCCAGCGGTGCGGCGGGCAGGCCTGCCGTTTCGTTGCCGAACACCAGCCAGTCGGCGGGTCGGAATTCAACCCGGTGCGCCGACCGCTCGCCGCGCGTGGTGAACGCGAACACACGCTGCGGGTCGGGCTCTGCGTGCTGCCACCAGGCGTGCCACGACCGATGTCGCTGCACCTCGGCGAATTCGCGGTAGTCGAGCCCGGCCCGTCGCAAGAGCTTGTCGTCCATCGAAAACCCCAGTGGCTCGATCAGGTGCAGCGCGCAGCCGGTGTTGGCGGCCAGCCGGATCACATTGCCGGTGTTGGGCGGGATCTCCGGCTCGACCAGGACGATGCGGAACATGCGCGGTTGCCGCCTTCACGCGGGTTCGAGCGGCGTGCGCGCCACGACCCACACGTCCACGGCCCGCGCGCCCGCTCGGCGCAGCGCCAATGCGGCGGCGTGCACGGTGGCGCCGGTCGTCATCACGTCGTCGACGAGGGCCACGTGCCCACCGGCCAGGCGTCGGCCCCGGCGGTCGTCCACCCAGAACGCGTCGCGCAGGTTGCGTTCGCGCTGCTCGCGGCTCTTGCCGATCTGGTGTGCCGTGTCCCGCACCCGCTGCAACAGGCTTGCCGACGCCGGCACGCCGCGTCGCCGCCCGAGCCGGCGCGCCAGCTCCCAGGCCTGATTGAAGCCCCGCTCGCGCAGGCGCTCGCGCGACAGTGGCACGGGCAAGATCCAATCCGGCGTGGCCGCTCCGGCATCGTCGATCGCCCGGCTCAGTGCGGCGGCCAACGGGCTGGCAAGTTCGACCTGCTGCCGGTACTTGAAGCCGGCAATCAGCTCGCGCCAGGGTGCTGCATAGTCGCTCACGGTGACACAGTGTTCGAACGCCAGGTCGAGCGGCAGGCAGTCGCCGCAGCGCGCCAGCGCCGTGGCAGTGGCGCGGCCGCAGCGCTGGCAGCGCGGCTGCGGTGCGGCGAATCGCTGCAGGCATGCGGTGCACAGCCCGAGCGCACTCCAGCTGCGGCAGATCGCGCACAGGCTGGGTGCAGCCAGCCAGCGCCGCCACCGCGTTGCCCCGATCGCCGACGATGCCGCTTGCATCGGCTCAATATACTGCCGGCGATGCCGCATGACCCAACGCCCGCCGAGACGCGCGAACAGATCGACGTGGGGGCGGTGTCGCACGTGCTGTGGCGCCTGTCGCGTCAGGCGCAGGCCCCATGGCTGCACCGCGAAGTGGCACAGCGGATGGCCGAACGGCTGCCGCTGATCCGCGAGCCGCCGCAGCGCTGGCTCGACTGGTGGGCGCATCTGGGCGGCGGCGCCGCGGTCGTGCGCCAGGCCTACCCGCAGGCACAACGCATCGCTGTGGAGCCGACGCCGGCCCTGCGTGCACGCAGCGAACAGCCGTTGCCGCCGTGGTGGTCGCCGCGGCGCTGGTCGGGTGCGACCGAAACGGTGCTGCTGCAGCCGCAGGTGGCCGACGCCTCGGCCGAAATGGTCTGGGCGAACATGATGCTGCACGCGTGCCTCGACATGCCGGCCATGCTGGCGAATTGGCGCCGCGCCCTTGTGGTCGACGGATTCGTGATGTTCTCGACCCTCGGACCGGCGACCCTGCAAGAATTGCGTGCGCTGTACGCGCAGTTGGGCTATGGCGCGCCGCACGCGCCGTTTGCCGACATGCACGATGTCGGCGACCTGCTGGTTCACGCCGGATTTGCCGACCCGGTGATGGACCAGGAGATGCTGACGCTCACCTGGTCGACGCCGGCGGCCGCGCTGGATGAGCTGCGCGCCCTGGGCGGCAACGTGCACCCGCAGCGCCATGCCGGCCTGCGCACGCCGCGCTGGCGCAACCAGCTGCTGCGCCAACTCGAGCGGCGCGCCGACGCCGATGGCCGGGTGGCGATGACTTTCGAAGTCGTCTACGGGCACGCCTTTCGGCCGCGGCCACGCGCCCGCGTGGCCGCCACCAGCACCGTCTCGCTGGCCGACATGCGCGCCAGCTTGTCAAGCGGGCGACCCTCGGGGTGACGCGGGCGACACTCCGCTAGAATTTGCCGGCTTTGCTGCGCGCCGCCGGCCGTGGCGCGGCCACGCTACCCAGGATCCATGACCGCCACCTTCGCTCCCAGCCCATGGCCGGCAACGCCCCCGATGCGTGGCGCGCCGGCATGGCGTTTCGGGCGCGAGCTCGAGGGTGCGGTGCCGCGTGCCGTGCAGTGGGTGCTGCGACGCAACTGCTCGATCACCCCGAAGCAGCTGCTGGGCTTCTACCTGTCGCTGGCGGCGGTGTCGCTGACCATCGCGTTCGGGTTCTGGTGGGCGGGGGCGCCGGTGGTGCTGGCGTTCGCCGGGTTCGAGCTGGTGATGGTGGGCCTTGCGCTGGCGGTGTACGCGCGCCATGCCACCGATTGCGAAACCATCACGCTGTCGGGCCGCGAGCTGGCGATCGAACACCGCTATGGCGCCGGCGTCGACGCGGCGCGATTCCGTGCCGAGTGGGTGCGCATCGAACCGAGCGCCGACGACGGCTCGCTGGTCGAGGTCTCCGGTGAGGGGCACCGCGCCCGGATCGGTCGGTACCTGCGGCCCGAATGGCGGGCGCAGCTGGCACAGGAAATCCGCGCGGCGCTGCACCGGCAGGGCTGAGCTCCAGTCTCGTATTGACGAATCGACAGACCAACGATACCCATGAAACACACCATGACGCCCCGGCAACGACTGTTCAGAGGCCTGCTCACGCTGGGCACCGCCTGCGCCGCGCTGCCGGCGCAGGCCGTGAAGGACCTGCCGGGCGGCCCCGCCGTGAACCAGATCGACCTGCACCCGCCGGCGACCCGCCTCGCGGCCGATGTGATCACGCTGCACAACTGGATGCTGGTGGTGTGCCTCGTGATCTTCATCGCGGTGTTCGGGGTGATGTTCTATTCGATCCTCAGGCACCGCAAGTCGGTCGGCCACAAGGCGGCCAACTTCCACGAGAGCGTGGCGGTGGAGATCGCCTGGACCATCGTGCCGTTCATCATCGTCATCGGCATGGGCCTGGCCGCCACCAAGGCGGTGGTCGCGCAGAAGGACACCAGCAACGCCGACCTGACGATCAAGGCCACCGGCTACCAGTGGAAGTGGGGCTACGACTACATCAAGGGTGAAGGCGAGGGCATCGGCTTCCTGTCGATGCTGGACCTGACCCACCGCGAGATGTCCGATTCGGGCCGGCCGCAGGGCGAGGATTACCTGCTGAAGGTCGACAACCCGCTGGTCGTGCCGGTGGACAAGAAGATCCGCATCATCACCACCGCCAACGACGTGATCCATGCCTGGATGGTGCCGGCCTTCGCGGTCAAGCAGGATGCGATTCCCGGCTTCGTGCGCGACGCCTGGTTCCGCGCCGACAAGACCGGCGACTTCTACGGCCAGTGTGCCGAGCTGTGCGGCAAGGAACACGCCTACATGCCGATCCACGTCAAGGTGCTTTCGCAGCCCGACTACGCCAAGTGGGTCGACGGCAAGAAGAAGGAGATGGCGGCCAAGGCCGACGATCCGAACAAGGTATGGGCGCTGCCCGACCTGATCGCGCGCGGCGAGAAGGTGTACGTCGCCAATTGCGCGGTGTGCCACCGGCCCGACGGCAAGGGTGCGGGCCCGATCAAGGCGCTCGACGGCTCGGCCATCGTGACCGACGCCGACAAGAGCAAACAACTGAATGTGGTGCTCAAGGGCGCGCTGAACGGCGCCATGCCGTCGTGGAAACAGCTGTCGGATACCGAGATCGCCGCGGTGGTGACCTATACGAAGAACAACTGGGGCAACAAGACCGGACAGCTCGTGCAGCCGTCCGAAGTGCTGGCGGCCCGCAAGTAATCCCGGCGAACGGAAAAAGGAATCCTCATGAGCGCAGTCCTCGACCACGGCCCACACGCCGGCGATCACCACGACGACCACGCCCACGGTCATCCCTACGGCTGGCGGCGCTGGTTGTTCGCGACGAACCACAAGGACATCGGCACGATGTACCTGGTGTTCAGCTTCACGATGCTGATGGTCGGCGGCGTGCTGGCGCTGGGCATCCGCGCCGAGCTTTTCAGGCCGGGTCTGCAGTATCTGAACCCCGAGCTGTTCAATCAGTTCACCACGATGCATGGCCTGATCATGGTGTTCGGCGCGATCATGCCGGGCTTCGTCGGCTTCGCGAACTGGTTGGTGCCGCTGCAGGTGGGCGCGGCCGACATGGCCTTCGCGCGCATGAACAACCTGAGCTTCTGGCTGCTCATCCCCGCGGCGGGGCTGCTGGCGGCGTCGTTCTTCGTGCCGGGCGGCGCACCGTCGGCCGGCTGGACGATCTACGCCCCGCTGACGCTGCAGATGGGCCCGTCGATGGACATGGCGATCTTCTCGCTGCACATCATGGGCGCCAGCTCGATCATGGGCTCGATCAACATCATCGTCACCATCCTGAACATGCGCGCGCCCGGCATGACGCTGATGAAGATGCCGCTGTTCTGCTGGACCTGGCTGATTACCGCCTACCTGCTGATCGCGGTGATGCCGGTGCTCGCCGGCGCGATCACGATGACGCTGACCGACCGCCACTTCGGCACCAGCTTCTTCAACCCAGCCGGCGGCGGCGACCCGATCATGTACCAGCACATCTTCTGGTTCTTCGGGCACCCCGAGGTCTACATCATGATCCTGCCGGCGTTCGGCATCGTCAGCGCCATCATCCCGACCTTCGCCCGCAAGCGGCTGTTCGGCTACACGTCGATGGTCTACGCCACCGCGTCGATCGCGATCCTGTCGTTCATCGTCTGGGCGCACCACATGTACACGACCGGCATGCCGGTGACCGGGCAGCTGTTCTTCATGTACGCGACGATGCTGATCGCGGTGCCCACCGGCGTGAAGGTCTTCAACTGGATCGCCACGATGTGGCGCGGCTCGATGACGTTCGAGACGCCGATGCTGTGGGCGGTGGGCTTCCTGTTCGTGTTCACGATGGGCGGCTTCACGGGGCTGATCCTCGCGATGGCGCCGATCGACCAGCAGCTGCAGGACACCTACTACGTGGTGGCGCACTTCCACTACGTGCTGGTGGCGGGCTCGCTGTTTGCGATGTTCGGTGGTGTCTACTACTGGGGCCCGAAGTGGACCGGTGTGATGTACAACGAGACCAGCGGCAAGATTCACTTCTGGCTGTCGCTGATCTTCTTCAACCTGACGTTCTTCCCGATGCACTTCCTGGGGCTGGCCGGCATGCCGCGTCGCTATGCCGACTACCCGCTGCAGTTCGCCGACTTCAACGCGATCGCCTCGGTCGGCGCCTTCGGTTTCGGCCTGGCGCAGGTGTACTTCTTCTTCGCCGTCGCGTTGCCGATGATGCGCGGCAAGGGTGAGAAGGCGCCGCAGCGTCCCTGGGAAGCCGCCGAAGGGCTGGAATGGGAAGTGCCCTCGCCGGCGCCGTGGCACACCTTCGAGACGCCGCCCAAGCTCGACCCGACCGCAACCCGCGTGATCGGCTGAACGCCATGTCGGCGCCGTCGCCACACGACTCGCAACGCCAGCAGGCCAATCTGCGCCTGGCGCTGATCCTGGCGTCGGTGGCGGTCGTCTTCGCACTCGGCTTCATGGCCAAGATCTGGCTGCTTGCCCACTGAAAGCCGGTCGCATCGTGTCAGCGCCATTGCACAAGTCAGGCCTCGCGCTGCTGCGCGCCGACAACCTGCGCATGACGGGCAAGCTGGCGGTGATCGCCCTGCTGATGTTCGGCTTCGGCTACGCGCTGGTGCCGATGTACAAAGCGATCTGCAATGCGTTGGGCATCAATGTGCTGTCCGTGTCGGAGCAGCGCAATGGCTACGCGTCGGGCACCCGCGAACGCCCCGCCAACACCCAGGTCGACCTGTCGCGCACCGTGACGATCGAGTTCGACGCCAATGCGCGCGGCCCGTGGGATTTCAAGCCGGCGCAGCGCTCGGTGCAGGTGCACCCCGGCGAGGTCGCCACCGTGATGTACGAGTTTCGCAACACGCAGAACCGCACGATGGCGGCACAGGCGATCGCCAGCTTCGCGCCGATGAACTCGGCCGCGCACTTCAACAAGATCGAGTGCTTCTGCTTCAACGAGTACACGCTGGCGCCGGGCGAGAGCCGCCAGTGGCCGGTGGTGTTCTATGTCGACTCCAGGCTGCCGAAGGACGTGACGACGATCACCTTGTCGTACACGTTCTTCGAAGTCGGCGGCAAGGTGCCCGCCGCGCCCACGGGCAAGCAGGCGGCGTGGGTGGCGCCAGGCAGTCCGTCATGACGAACCCCGGCGAACACGAACCGGCACAACCGGCGACGCGGCGAAAGGGCTCGCTGCTGCAGACCGTGCAGGCCGTGGCCTGGTCGTTCCTCGGCATTCGCCGCCGCGCCGATTACGCGAAGGACGTGGCGCAACTCAACCCGGTCCACGTGGTGATCGCGGGCATCGTGGGTGCAGCCTTGTTCGTCGGCGCGCTGGTCCTGCTGGTGCGGTGGGTGATCGCCAGCGGCGTGGCCACCTGATGGGCGCGGATCCGGATTCAGTTCAACTCAGCATTTCGGGACTACGAGGAGAAGCTTCAACATGTCTGCTGTGACGCACAAGGGCTCGACGCCGTACTACTTCGTGCCGGCACCGTCGCGCCATCCAGCGATGGCGGCGCTCGGCCTGTTCTTCGTGATCTTCGGTGCGGGCCAATGGGTCAACGGTGCGCTCTGGGGCAAGTGGTCCGTGCTGCTGGGCCTTGCCATCTGGCTGTCCACGCTGTTCGTGTGGTTCAAGGATGCCATCGCCGAGAGCGAAAGCGGCCTGTACTCTGAGCGGGTGGACGTGTCGTACCGCTGGAGCATGAGCTGGTTCATCTTCTCCGAGGTGATGTTCTTCGCCGCGTTCTTCGGCGCGCTGTACTGGGCCCGCGCGTTTGCGCTGCCGATGCTGGGCGACATCGAGCATCAGATCCTCTGGCCCGACTTCAAGGCCGTGTGGCCGAGTTCCGGCGTGGGTTACACGGCCTCGCCGGCCGGGGTGGTCGAACCGTTCCAGACGATGGGCCCGTGGCCGATTCCGACGCTCAACACCGCGATCCTGCTCACGTCCGGGGGCACGCTGACGATCGCCCACCACGCGCTGCTGGCCAATCACCGGGCCAAGACCATCTTCTGGATGTGGGTCACCGTGCTGCTGGGCATTACCTTCATCAGCTTCCAGGCCTACGAGTACATCCATGCCTACACCGAACTGAACCTCAAGCTCAGCTCGGGCATCTATGGCTCGACCTTCTTCATGCTGACCGGCTTCCACGGGTTCCACGTTTTCGTCGGCATGCTGATGCTCACCTTCATCACCTTGCGCCTGATGAAGGGTCACTTCACGCCGCAGCGGCATTTCGGATTCGAGGGCGCGGCCTGGTACTGGCATTTCGTCGACGTGGTGTGGCTGGGCCTGTACTTCCTGGTGTACTGGCTCTAGCGCCGGCGCGGTCAACTGCATGGTGCCGCAACGGGCGGCGCCATGCAGTTTGTGGATCGGCCGTCTTCGGCCGCACGATGTGGTCGACGCGCGCGCCGCCGAGGGGGCGGTTCGTTCAGCCCGACAACGGCAGGCCGCTCGGCCTGATCCAGCCCATGCGCCAGCTCAGCAGGATGAACAGGAACAACGCGATCGACAGGCCCACGCGCCATGCGAGGGCGCGTGCCATGCGCGTGTCGGCCCGGTCGGGATCGCGCTTGGCGCGCAACATGGCAAATCCGGCGCTTGCCAGTACCGCCACGATGACGATCAGCGCGATCACGATCAGAGCCTTCATCCGGGCCCATTATCAAGTGCCTGCAGGCCAGGGCCGCGCATGAGGTTTTCGCGCGACGCGGTGCTGACCTGGCTGGGAGCGGTGGTGGCCGTGACCGCCACGGTGCGCCTGGGGATGTGGCAGCTCGACCGCGCGGCCCAGAAGTCGGCATGGGTGCACGACCAGGCGCAGCGGGCACAGTTGCCGGCGCTGGCGCAGTCCGATCTGGCCCGGACACCCGAACTGGCGATGGCGCAGTGGTTCCGGCAGATCACGGTCAGCGGGACGTGGCTGCCTCAGCTGACGCTGTTTCTCGACAACCAGCCCTTGGACGGGCGCGCCGGCTTCTTGGCGGTGACTCCGTTGCTCATCGCGCCGGGCGACGCCGTGCTCGTACAGCGGGGCTGGGCGCCGCGGGATCCGGCCGACCGCACACGCGTCAGCCCGCCGCCCTCCGCGCCCGGTGTGGTGAGCGTGACGGCGCGGGTGGCGCCGCTGCCGTCCAAGCGCTTCGAACTGGGCGACACCGACGACGGCCCGATACGGCAGAATCTCGATGCGGCGGCGCTCGCCCGACAATGGGGCATCGAGCTGCGGCCGCTGTCGCTGCTCGAACTGCAGGCGTCGTCGCCCGACGATGGCTGGATTCGCAAATGGCCTGCGCCGGTTCAAGACATCGGCAAGCACCATGGCTACGCGTTCCAGTGGTTTGCGCTCGCCGCGCTGATCACCGGCCTGACCATCTGGTACCGGATCGTTCGACCTCGACCGTGAAGACAGACGCTGAACCGCTGACGATGACCGTGCACTCGCTGCCCGACGCGGCGTTGCAGGAGCAGGCGCAGCGCACCTGGTCCGGCCGCGTCAAGATGACGCTGATCCTGCTCGTCTGCGCCGCGCCGGTGATGGCCAGTTACTTCATGTATTTCGTCTGGCGGCCATCGGATGCGGGCACCGCCTACAGCAGCTTGATCCAGCCGAGCGTCGGCCTGCCCGAGGTGATGGCGCGCGACTTGGATGGGCAGCCACGTTCGCTGCGAACGCTCAAGGGACAGTGGCTGCTGGTCGTCGTCGGTCCCGCCGCCTGCGACGCCGCGTGCGAGCAGCGGCTGTTCATGCAGCGGCAATTGCGGGAGATGACGGGCCGCGAGCGCGAACGCATCGACAAGGTCTGGCTGATCACCGACGACGCGCCGCTGCGGCCGCAGCTGCGCCAGGCGCTTGGGGGTCCTGCCCCCGTCACCACGCTGAGGGTGGCTCGTGCCGCGCTCGAGCAGTGGCTGCGGCCGGCCGCAGGGCAGGCGCTGGACGACCATCTGTACATCGTCGATCCGATGGGCGAATGGATGATGCGCCCGCCCGCGCAGCCGGACCCGGGCAAGCTCAAGCGCGACCTGGATCGCTTGTTGCGCGCCTCCGCCTCGTGGGACCGGCCCGGCCGCTGACGCGTGATGAATCCGGTACCGGCCATCAACCTGGCGCCCGCGCTGCAACTGCTGGCGCTGGCGACGATCATCGCCGCCGTGCCGCTCGCGCTGTGGGCCTGGCGCCATCGCGGTGAGGGGTCGCGGTCGCGCCTGCTGGCGTTGAGCGCGCTGACGCTGTTCCTGACGGCCGACCTGATCGTCTTCGGATCCTTCACCCGGTTGACGGACTCGGGCCTGGGCTGTCCGGATTGGCCGGGCTGCTACGGTGCGGCAAGTCCGTTGGGGGCGTCGACCCACATCGCCGCGGCCGAGCAGGCCCAACCGACCGGCGCGGTGACGCAGACCAAGGCCTGGATCGAGATGGTCCACCGCTACCTCGCGATGACGGTCGGCGCGCTGATCGTGGTGCAGGCCCTTCTGATGTGGCGCGCGCGCGGCACGCTGGGCCGAGTCGGCGTCTGGTCGATCGCAGCGGTGGCGTGGGTCGTGGTGCAAGGCCTGTTCGGCAAGTACACCGTTACGCTGAAGCTCTACCCGGCCGTCGTGACGCTGCACCTGCTGGGCGGCATGGTGCTGTTGTCGCTGCTGGTGGCCCAGTTCGAGAGTCTGCGCGGCGGCGAGCCGATCAACCGGCAGCGCTGGGTCGGCCCGGTGCTTTTGTTGCTCTTCATGCAGATCGCGTTGGGCGGCTGGGTCAGCACGAACTACGCGGTGCTCGCGTGCCGCGGCTTCCCGCAGTGCAACGGTCAGTGGTGGCCGGAGATGGACTTTGCGCAGGGATTTGCGCTGCTGCGCGAGCTCGGGCGCGACGACCAGAACGCCTACCTCGCGTTTCCCGCCCTGGTGGCCATCCAGATGGTGCACCGTCTCGTGGCCTGTGTCGTGACGGTCGCTCTGGCCGCGCTGAGCCTGCGGCTGTGGCAGCGCGGCGACAGCAGCAGCCGGCGCTACGCCGCGACGATCGCTGCCGTGTTGCTGCTGCAATGGGCCAGCGGCCTGAGCAACGTGCTGCTGGATTGGCCGCTCGCGGCGGCCCTGGCGCACAGCGCCGGCGCCGCGGCGCTGGTCGGACTGCTGATGTCGCTGTGGTGGCGGTGTCGCGGCGTGCCGGAATCGGTGCATGCCCATCCCGAATCGAAGTTGCGGGGCCGGCTGGCATGAAGGCCGGGCCTTCGATGACCAGCGTCGCCGCCGCCGTCGCGCCACGCGCCACGTCGCGGTGGTCGCAGTACATGGCGCTGACCAAGCCGCGTGTGGTGCAGCTGATCGTGTTCTGCGCGGTGATCGGCATGCTGCTGGCAGAACCGGGCCTGCCCGACTGGCGGCTGGCCATCCCGGCCACGGTGGGCATCTGGCTCGTCGCCAGCTCGGCTGCGGCATTCAACTGCCTTGTCGAGCAGGCGATCGACCGCAAGATGGCGCGCACCGCCTGGCGGCCCACCGCGCGGGGCGAACTGGGGGACGCCCAGGCGTTGATCTTCTCGATGCTGCTCGGCGGCGCGGGCTGCGTGCTGCTGTACGGCTGGGTCAATCCGCTGACGATGTGGCTGACGCTCGGCACGTTCGTCGGCTATGCGGTGATCTACACCGTGATCCTGAAGCCGATGACGCCGCAGAACATCGTCATCGGAGGGGCATCCGGAGCCATGCCGCCGGTGCTCGGCTGGGCCGCGATGCGCAACGACGTCGGCCCGGAAGCGATGATGCTGTGCCTGATCATCTTCCTGTGGACGCCGCCGCACTTCTGGGCTCTGGCCCTGTACCGCGCCGAAGACTACCGTCGCGCCGGGTTGCCGATGCTGCCGGTGACCCACGGCGCCGAGTTCACGCGCCTGCATGTGCTGCTGTACACGCTGGTGTTGTTTGCGGCCACGTTGCTGCCGTTCATCTACCGCATGAGCGGGTGGATCTACCTCGCGGCGGCCGTTATGCTGGGTGCCTTGTTCATCGCCCATGCGTGGCGGCTGTGGCGGCAGTACAGCGACCGCCTCGCGCGACGCACTTTTCGATTCTCGATCCTGCATCTGTCGCTGCTGTTTGCGGCGCTGCTGCTCGACCACTACCTGATGCCGTGGATGTGATGAGAGGCCCGCGAATGCGAATCCTGGTGCTGTCGGCCATGTTGGGACTCGTCCTGCTGGCGGCCTGCGACAACAAGACCAAGTCGGCGCCGCCTGCGGCGCCGGTGTCGAAGGCCTCGTTCCGGTCGATCGATATCACCGGCGCCGAATACGCGCGCACGCTCGAATTGCCCGATGCCGACGGCAGGCCGCGGTCGCTGGCTGAATTCAAGGGGCGGGTGGTGGTCGTCTTCTTCGGCTACACGCAGTGCCCCGACGTGTGCCCGACGACGATGGCCGAGCTGTCGCAGGTGCGGCGCGCACTGGGCGTCGACGGCGCCAAGCTGCAGGGCGTGTTCGTCACCGTCGACCCGGAGCGCGACACGCCCGCTGTTCTGAAGAGTTATGTCGAGAACTTCGGCGCCGGCTTCGTCGGACTGCGTGGCTCGGCAGAGCAGACGAAGCAGGCCGCGCGCGAGTTCAAGGTGTTCTTTGCCAAGGTGCCCGGCCGCACGGAATCGAGCTACACCATCGACCACACCGCCGGCGCCTACATCTTCGATCCGCAGGGGCGCATCCGGCTGTTCAGCCGTTATGGCGCCGGGCCAAAGGCACTCGAAGAGGATGTCCGCGCGTTGCTGGCCGAGCCAGGCGCCTGAGGCGCGCACCTGCGCCTCGCCGCGTCAGGCCATCGTCTCGAGGGTCTTGCGCATCTTCTTCAGCGCAGCGACCTCGATCTGCCGTACGCGCTCGGCGCTGACGCCGTACTCGGCCGCCAGCTCGTGCAGCGTCATGCCACCCGACGCGTCGTCGTTCACCGCGAGCCAGCGCTGCTCGACGATGCGGCGACTGCGTGCGTCCAGGCTGTCCAGGGCTTCGCCGATGCCGTGCGTGACCAGACGGTCGCGGCGCAGCGACTCGAGCACCTGGGTGGGTTCGCCGGCTTCGTCGGCCAGGTAGGCGATCGGGGCAAAGCTCTCTTCACCATCGTCGGTCTGTGGTTCCAGCGCGATGTCGCCGCCGGAAAGGCGGGTCTCCATCTCGACCACTTCTTCGGGCTTGACCTTCAGTTCGGTGGCCATGCGCCGCACTTCGGCCGGCGTGAGCGTGTTGCGATGCGTATCACCGTCGGCCGCATCTTCCTTCATGTTCTGCTTCATCGAGCGCAGATTGAAGAACAGCTTGCGTTGTGCCTTGGTGGTGGCCAGCTTCACCAGGCGCCAGTTGCGCAGAATGTACTCGTGAATCTCGGCGCGGATCCAGTGCAGCGCATAACTGACCAGCCGAACACCCTGGTTCGGGTCGAAGCGCTTGACTGCCTTCATCAGGCCGATGTTGCCTTCCTGGATCAGGTCGCCATGGGGCAGCCCGTAGCCCAGGTACTGCCGCGAGACCGAGACCACCAGCCTCAGGTGGGAGAGCACGAGCCGACCGGCGGCCTGCACGTCCGCGTGCTCGTGCAGCCGCTTGCCGAGTGACGCCTCTTCATCGGCGGTGAGCATCGGAATGCGGTTCACGGCCGAGATGTACGCATCCAGGTTGCCGAGAGACGGCACCAGACCCCAAGGGTCACGTACAGCCAGAGCGGTGGAAGCTTGCGTAGTCATTGGCGCGTCAGAGCCTCGTTGCGTCGTTTTGGTTCCGCCATATTAGCACTCCAACGAAACGAGTGCCAATCCGAGTTCATGTTGAGTTTATCAACGAATATTAGAGTGTGTGTATTTACTAACTACAGAATAAACGGTGGCACTTCCATCGCTCAGACGTTGAACAGGAAGTTCATCACATCGCCGTCCTTGACGACGTAGTCCTTGCCCTCCGAACGCATCTTGCCTGCGTCCTTGGCACCCTGCTCGCCGCCGTGGGCGATGAAGTCGGCGTAGGCAATGGTCTGCGCCCGGATGAAGCCGCGCTCGAAGTCGGTGTGGATCACGCCGGCTGCCTGTGGAGCCGTGTCGCCGATGTGGATGGTCCAGGCGCGAGCCTCCTTCGGGCCCGCGGTGAAATAGGTCTGCAGGCCGAGCAATCCGAAGGCCGCGCGCACGAGGCGGTTCAACCCGGGTTCGTCCTGGCCCATCTCGGCCAGGAACAGCGCCCGGTCTTCGTCGGCCATGTCGGCGAGTTCGGCCTCGGTCTTGGCGCAGATCGCCACAACCGGCGCCTTGTGCGGCGCGGCATATGCGTTCAGGCGGTCCAGCAGCGGGTTGCCGTTGAATCCGTCCTCGGCCACGTTGGCGACGAACATCGCCGGCTTGGCGGTGATCAGGCACAGCGGCTTCAGCACGGCGAGTTCCTCGCGGCTGAAGGTGATGCCGCGCACCGGCTTGGCCTCGTTGAGCGCGGCCATGCATTTGTTCAGCACGTCCACCAGGCGCTGCGCCTCCTTGTCGCCACCGGCCTTGGCCAGCTTGACGTTGCGCTGCAGGCTCTTCTCCACAGTCGACAGATCAGCCAGGCACAACTCGGTTTGGATGACTTCGATGTCGGCCACCGGGTCGACCTTGCCGGCGACGTGGATGACGTTGGCGTCCTCGAAGCAGCGCACCACGTTGACGATGGCGTCGGTTTCGCGAATGTGCGAGAGGAACTGGTTGCCCAGCCCTTCGCCCTTGGACGCTCCAGCCACCAGTCCGGCGATGTCGACGAACTCCACGATGGCCGGCACCACGCGTTCGGGCTTCACGATGTCGGCCAGCGCCTTCAACCGCGGGTCGGGCAGTTCGACGATGCCGACGTTCGGCTCGATGGTGCAAAAGGGGTAGTTCTCGGCCGCGATGCCGGCCTTGGTGAGCGCGTTGAACAGGGTGGACTTGCCCACGTTGGGCAATCCCACGATGCCGCATTTCAGGCCCATGGGGGTGCTTTCGGTTCGGTGGAGCCGCGCCGGGCAAGCCGGCGGTGGGCGGACCGCGATTCTACGGGCCGGGCCCTAGTCGAACTTGACGTACGCCCGGCCTGCGGCGCCGACCGACAACTCGATCTCTTCGCCTTGCTCGATCACGGCGTTCATGCCGAACGTGACCTGACCGTTCAGGCGTGGGTCGGCGCGGTAGGACGCCAACACGGCGCCCACCGCACCGTCCGCTTCGCCGCGCGCGGGGTCGACGTCGGGGATCGAGCAGCGAGAGCAGGGCTTCACGACCCGCAGCACGGCCTGGCCGTCCGGCATGTCGAATTCGATGCGGTCGAGCCAGTCCTCGCCGTGGGCATCGAGCCCATCGAGCAGCAGGTTCGGACGAAAGCGTTCGTCGCCGACCGCCGCGTGGCCAAGCAACGCCAGGCGGCGGTTCAGTTCGGCCACCGCAGCGGTCGACACCACCAGCAGCGGAAATCCATCGGCGAATGCCGTGGTCGCCTCGACCGGCCCCGTCCATTGGGGATCGACGCGTCGCCTGGCGTCGGGATCGAAGCGAGCCAGCCGCACCGTCTGTCCCAGGTAGTCACTGAACCATTGCGCGGCCAGGTCGCCCATGTCGTAGGCCTGGACGGTGTCGTTCCACACGCGCGCGCGCAGCGGCCCCTCGACCGCATCGAGCGCCACATGCAGCGCCAGCATGCCGGGCGCGCGCAGCACCATGTCGTGCAAACGGATGGTGGGCCGCACCAGCGCCAGGCGGGGCAACTCCCGCTGCGAACAGAAATCGCCCTCGGCATCCACCACCATCCATTGGCGATCCCATTCCAGACCCGTGTCGATCAGCCGTGCACGGTCGACCGCAACCCGCGCGCACGACTTCACCGGGTGGACGAACAGTCCGGCAATCGAGACCTTGTGATGGGACATCAGCGCAGCGATTGTGCAGCGAAGGGACACCCATCCCTACAATGCCGCATGAACCGGGTGGACGTCCAGATCCGCGGCAGCGGTGCCGTGGCCAGCAGCCTGGCGCTGTCGCTGAGCCAGCAGGGCCTGCGCGTGGCGTTGAGCGCACCGCGCTGCGCCGAAGGTGGCGGCGACGTGCGAGCCTACGCGCTCAACGCGGCCTCGCGCGAGCTGCTGCAGCGCCTGAAGGTCTGGGATGCGATGCCGGGCGACGCAGTGACACCGGTGTACGACATGCGGGTGTTCGGTGACCACCACGGTTCGACGCTCGAGTTCTCGGCCTGGGAGCAAGGTGCCGACGCGCTGGCGTGGATCGTCGACGCGGCGGCGCTGGAGGCTGCGCTGAGCGATGCGCTGGGCTTCGCGGCAAACGTCGAGCGCGGCGAACGGGCGGCCGACGCCCCACTGACGGTGCTCGCCGAAGGCAAGGATTCGATGGCCCGCGCCGCCTTGCACATCGGCTTCGACCGGCACGCCTACGGTCAGCAGGCGATTGCCGCGCGCCTGGTCAGCGATCGGCCGCACGATGGCGTCGCGACCCAGTGGTTTCGCTCGCCCGACGTGCTGGCCCTGCTGCCATTCGATCGGCCGATGCCCGGCCGCTCGTTCGGCCTGGTCTGGTCGCTGCCGCTGGAGCGTGCGTCGGCCATGATGGCCCTGGACGACGCCGCATTCGACGCGCAAGTGAACCAGGTGACCGGCGGCCAGTGCGGCGCGCTGCGGTTGTCGGGGCCGCGCATGGGCTGGCCGTTGTCGCTGGCGCTGGCGCAGCAGGTCTGCGGCCCGGGCTGGGTGCTGGTGGGTGATGCCGCCCATGTGGTGCACCCGTTGGCCGGGCAGGGCCTGAACCTCGGTCTGGCCGATGTGCAGGCACTTGCGTCGGTGCTGGCGGCGCGCGAGCCGTGGCGACCGATCGGCGACGAACGCCTGCTGCGCCGTTACGCCCGGAGCCGTGCCTGGCCGACTCGGGCGATGGCAGGCCTGACCGATGGATTGCTGCACACCTTTGCAGCTGACAGACCCCTGTTGCGGGAACTTCGCAACCGCGGGCTTACTCTGGTGAATCGTGCGGGGCCGGTCAAACGCTGGCTGACTGCGCGGGCGCTGGGCCAATAGAGGATCTGACGATGTTAACGAACGTATGGCGAGGGTTGGGCGTGCTGCTGTTGCTGCCCCTGGGCGCGATGGCCGACGAAGCGGCAATTCGCAAGAACCTGACCGAGCGGCTGCCCAACTTCCCGCCGATCGACGAAATCAGCAAGACGCCGATTCCCGGCCTCTTCGAGGTGCGCATCGGCGCCGAGGTGCTGTACACCGACGAGAACGGCAACTACCTGATCCAGGGCCACGTGATCGACACCAAGACGCGCGCCGACCTCACCGAGGCGCGCATCGCCAAACTGACGCAGGTCGACTTCGCGAGCCTGCCGCTGCAGGACGCGATTCTGATCAAGCAGGGAAGCGGCAGTCGCAAGCTGGTGGTCTTCGGCGACCCGAACTGCGGCTATTGCAAGCGCCTGGAGCGCGACCTGCAGTCGCTGAAGGACGTGTCGATCTACACCTTCCTGTACCCCATCCTCGGCCCGGATTCGAACGTCAAGTCCAAGGACATCTGGTGCGCCAAGGATCCAGGCAAGGTCTGGCGCAGCTGGATGGTCGACGGCGTGGCGCCGCCGAAGATGATGGGCAAGTGCGACACCGCCGCGCTCGAGCGCAACCTCGCGCTCGGCACGCGGCACCGCGTGCAAGGCACACCCGCCGTGGTCTACGAAGACGGCACGCGCTCGCCGGGTGCCGTGCCGGCCGACCAGATCGAGTCGCGCCTGGCCGCCGCCGCGAAGAAGGGCTGAGGCCGGACGTGAGACAGCCCACTGCGGGCTGTCTCACGCCTGCCGAAGCGGCCCGGCCTGCGAGCCGGGCCGTGGGTGCGGTGGCACGCGGAGCCCGGCCTGCGAGCCGGGTCGTGGGTGCGGTGGCACGCGGAGCCCGGCCTGCGAGCCGGGCCGTGGGTGCGCGGGCCATGACGGGCCTTGACCGGGCGCGCCGGGCCGCCACAGCCGACGCGCGACAATCGATCGCCATGATCGAATACCGCATCGAGCCCGCCGACCGGCATGCGCACCAGTACCGCGTGACCGTGACGGTGCCCGATCCGGTGGCCGAGCAGCGCCTCAGCCTGCCGGTGTGGATACCCGGCAGCTACATGGTGCGCGAGTTCGCGCGCCACCTCTGCGGCCTGCAGGCCGTGCAAGGGCGGCGTCCGGTGGTGCTCGATCAGATCGACAAGGCCAGTTGGGTGGCGCGATGCAGCGGTCGCGCGGCGCTGCGGGTGAGCTACCGTGTGTACGCGTTCGACACCTCGGTGCGCACGGCATTCCTCGACCAGCGGCGCGGCTTCTTCAACGGCACCAGCCTGTGCCTGCGCGTCGAGGGCCGCGAGTCAGAGCCTCATGCGATCGAACTCGGCCCGCTGCCCAAGGGTTGGGCCGCGGCGACCTCGATGAAGGCCGTGACCACCGACTCCGTGCGACGCCTGCGGTTTCAGAGCCCCGACTACGACGAGCTGGTGGACCACCCATTCGAGCTGGGCACGTTCTGGAGCGGCCGTTTCGTGGCTGCGGGCGTCGAACACCGGATCGTCGTGGCCGGCGCGTGGCCGGGCTTCGATGGTCAGCGCCTGCTCGACGACACGCGGCGCCTGTGCGAGGCCCAGGTGGCGTTCTGGCATGGCTCGGGGCGACGCGCCAAGCCGCCATTCGATCGCTACCTGTTTGCGCTGAACGTGGTCGACGAAGGCCACGGCGGGCTCGAGCATCGCGCCAGCACGGCGTTGCTGTCCGCGCGCCGCAACCTGCCCCGGCTCGGCATGGCGGCGGCGGAGGACGGCTATGTCGACCTGCTCGGGCTGATCAGCCACGAGTACTTTCATGCCTGGAACGTCAAACGCCTCAGGCCGCGCGAGCTGACCGAGCTCGACTACACGCGCGAGAACTACACGCGTCTGCTGTGGTTCTTCGAGGGCGTGACGTCCTACTACGACGACCTTCTGCTGCTGCGCGCCGGCCTGATCGACTCGCCGCGCTATCTGCGCCTGCTGGCCAAGAGCGTCAACGCGGTTCGCACGACGCCCGGCCGACAGGTGCAGAGTGTGGCCGAGTCGAGTTTCGACGCCTGGATCAAGTACTACCGTGCCGACGAGAACACCAGCAACGCCACGGTGAGCTACTACGCCAAGGGTGCGCTGATCGCGCTCGCGCTGGACTTGAGCCTGCGCCGACTCGACAGCTCGCTCGACCAGGTGATGCGTGCGCTGTGGGAATCGAGCGCCGGCGGGCCCATCGACGAAGCCGACATCGCGCAGGCCTTGCGGCAGGCGAGCGGGCAATCGTTCGACCGCCTGCTTCGTCGCTGGGTGCACGG
>Ga0209261_10000059_pt1 | contig 26297 bp, 27 predicted proteins | sample DOMMetBare1Fresh_FD_187470 | JGI IMG/M metagenome (GOLD analysis project Ga0209261, IMG submission 187470) | Wetland sediment microbial communities from St. Louis River estuary, USA, under dissolved organic matter induced mercury methylation -... | ecosystem: Environmental > Aquatic >...
TCTCCGGCACCTCCAACTAACGAGTAGGTGAAAGTATTTCCTGAATCGGGATCGGTTGTACTTAATGCTCCAACCGTGGAATTGGCAGCCACATTTTCATTGATGGAAGTGGCCGACAAAGCGATGTTCGTTGGTGCATTGTTTGAAGAAATTCCACCCCAGGTAAAATTATCGATGCCACAGTAAATTGCGGATCCACCAAGATTTATCTCCAGTTCATCAATGGTAATATTGCTATAGCCGGGCGTTGCAAAATTGACAAGCGTGAATCCTCTGTTGCTGGTGTTGTCATAACTGGCTGCAGTAAAATCGGAGGCTGGTGGACTATAGGTAAATTTAGTTGTTCCGGCAAGTTTGCCAGTGAATGTAACACTTACACCAACGGTCTGATTACTGCTGCCTTCAACATTGGTTGAGGGATATAAATAAAGGCTTTTTACAGAGAAGGAGGAAGTTGATTTAATCTGAAAAGAGGTATTTGCTATTCCATAATTGTCGACAAACCTGTTACTGCTTCCATACCCGTATCCTGCCATCACATCTATTGCAAACTGGCCAGTGGGATGGAGTGTAAAATTTACACCGTTGCTTGTAAAAGCTGAAACGCCACTGGCTGTTGTTTCAAATGTTTCAGTTGTTTGCGAATAGGTTTCATTGATGGCACCAAGACAAAATGATATGCTTAGAAAAACCATAAAAAGTATGTGCTTCATAGATTTGGATCTAAATTTTTTACAAATTGCTTAATATTTTATTTGGAAGAATCTGATCAGGAAAAGCGAGAGAACATATACTTCTTTTCCAAAATAAAATGATGACTTATTTAAATACCAACAAAATATTCTCCGTTTACTTTTCAGGATTTTAAGTCCATTTAAACTTTATACAATCATTGTTTCCGTTGCTTTCCGGTCATGTTTTCGTTAATTTCCAGAGTGTTAAAATAGCAATTAGAAATTTAATTATCGCTTGTTGCCAATAAAAAATCCGAAGCTTTTATGGCTCCGGATTAAATATATAAGGATTACTTATACTTATAGTTGTGCAAACAGCTTTTTCATGCTTACTTCACCTGCTATCAGGTTTTTCAGATCACCAATTGCAACCCTGTCCTGAAGCATGGTATCACGGTAACGGATTGTTACAGTTCCATCTTCGAGGGTGATGTGATCGACAGTTACACAGAATGGAGTTCCAATAGCATCCTGACGGCGGTAACGTTTCCCAATCGAATCTTTTTCGTCGTATTGACAGTTGAAATCAAATTTCAGATCGTCGATAATTTCGCGGGCTTTTTCAGCAAGTCCATCTTTTTTCATCAATGGCAGAACAGCCAGCTTGACTGGCGCCAAAGGAGCCGGAATGCGAAGCACCACACGAATATCTTTTTTACCATCTTCGCTTACCACTTCCTCTTCGGCATATGATGCAGCCATAATTTGCAGGAACATGCGGTCGACACCAATCGAAGTTTCAACTACAAAAGGAACGTATGATTCGTTCAGTTCAGGATCAAAATAGGTGATTTTCTTTCCGGAGAATTGCTGGTGTTGCGACAAGTCGAAATCGGTGCGAGAGTGAATTCCTTCCACTTCTTTAAACCCAAACGGGAAACGATATTCCACATCTACCGCTGCATTGGCATAATGAGCCAGTTTATCGTGTTCGTGGAAACGGTAGTTTTCCTTACCAAATCCGAGTGCCTGATGCCAGTTCATACGGGTTTGCTTCCATTTCTGAAACCATTCCAGTTCGCTTCCGGGACGAACGAAAAACTGCAATTCCATCTGTTCGAATTCGCGCATGCGGAAAATAAACTGACGGGCAACAATTTCGTTCCTGAAAGCTTTTCCAATCTGCGCAATTCCAAACGGAATTTTCATGCGGCCAGTTTTCTGCACATTCAGGTAATTCACAAAAATTCCCTGAGCCGTTTCGGGGCGAAGGTAAATTTTTAAAGCGCCGTCGGCTGTCGAACCCATTTCAGTCGAAAACATCAGGTTAAACTGACGGACATCGGTCCAGTTGCGGGTACCGGAGATCGGGCAAACAATTTCCTGATCGATGATGATCTGTTTCAGTTCGTCCAGATTACTATCGTTCAGTGCTTTTACAAATCGGCCTTGAAGTTCGTCCCATTTTGCCTGATATTCCAATACCCGGCCATTGGTTTCACGGAATTGTTTTTCGTCGAACGAATCGCCAAAACGTTTCTTCGCTTTCTCAACTTCCTTATCGATTTTATCTTCGTATTTAGCCAATTGCTCTTCAATCAGCACATCGGCACGGTATCTTTTTTTCGAATCTTTGTTGTCAATCAACGGATCGTTAAATGCGTCAACATGGCCCGATGCTTTCCAGATGGTAGGGTGCATAAAGATGGCAGAATCAATTCCAACCACATTTTCGTGCAGCAGAACCATTGAATCCCACCAGTATTTCTTGATGTTGTTTTTTAGCTCAACTCCATTCTGACCGTAATCGTAAACTGCTCCCAGCCCATCGTAAATTTCACTCGACTGAAATACAAACCCATACTCTTTACAATGTGCAACGAGCTTTTTAAAAACATCTTCCTGAGCCATACTTATATTATTGGTGATTTATTATTGATGATTGTTGTTCCAAATTTCAAGTTCCAAGTTTCAAGTACCCTGGAATTTGGAACCTGGAATTTGGAATATTGTTAGTCTATTTCTTCGAAATCGACGTATTCGCCCTCGGTATTGCGAGTGCGGGCCTGATCGCGACGATTCTTTTCGACCGTGACTTCGCCTTCCTGTTTGCGTTGTTGCTGCCGCTGATACTGTGACTGCCGTTCCTGCATATTATTGACTGCCTTTTTAACCACGATTGGAAAAAGTAAACGCCCGACAAATTTGAGCACAAAATAAAGGACAACAATAATACCGACAGTCCTTAAAAAATTTGCCAGCATTAAAATGACAAATAACTGATCCATAGCTTTTCAAAAATTAGAGCGGCTAAAATTAGTAATTTATTGGGAAACGACCATGATTTATTGGCTGACTGGTAATGTTATAATAACTCTCTCAAACTGAAAGAACTGGTTTAGAACCTGAATTAATAAAAAAAGGGAGTTGCCTCCCTTCTCTTCCCTTGATCACAGATCTATTTCAAATCAGGTTCTTTCTGATAATGCTTTCTTCCGAACAAAAAATTCATTCCAAAACGTGCATTCACAAATTCAGCTTTGGCTGGATCGTTCAAAGCCATTAAATTATCGCTAACTAAATACATCTGAAGAAAACCTAAGCGAACAGCCATACCAAGACCAAGATTATTGTATGAATTTCCAATGGCTGAATACGTACCCGTTAAACTGAAAAATTTTCCCAGTAATGCATTGGCCGATAAAGTGATTGTGTTTTTACTGATCGTTCCATTTTTATAGAGACAATCAAGGATTCCAACTCCGAAATTTTCGTTGACCGAATAGGTTCCGCCCAAATAGATTTTGGTTGGAAGACTCATATCAAACGCTTTGGTGTTAAATTCGCTTTTTTGAGGCTTAAAGGCGCCTTCAAGCTTTTCCAATTCAGCATCCATCAAATCTGAAGGATCAACATAATCGGCCTTTGACTCGTCGAGTGAATGTGAAAAATCGATTCCTTCCCATTTATAGCTCGAAACATGACTCAGGTTGTGATTGTCGTTTTTGAACGAAATTTTCCCAATATCCACAATACTTCCCGAAAAGGTAATCTTTGGGGTAAGTTTATATACCGCACCAAGATCGAAAGCCATTCCCATATTTCCTTTTTTCATGAGGTAAGTTCCCGGCTCCATGTTATCGGTATTCAAATCTGTAAAATAATTGTCCGCGTCAAATTCAGGTGTTACCGGTCCGGATACGTTTATTTTCATGTCTGAATTCAAATTCAGGTAGGAACCGTCGGCTGCTGTTTCAACTCTCAGGTTTAGGTTTTCTGTTTGAACAGCGAATTTCCCGTACAGCAGTTTAGCTTTTACACCCACCGTAAGTTTATTTTTATCAAGCTCTTTCGAAAAGCCAAATGCAAATTCCCTGTAATGATAGGCATCCATATCCAGATTGCCCAAATCAAAATCCTTACCCATGTATGGTGCATTTCCATCTTTAATGAAAGTAATGAGGCTTTTCGCGAAGGTAAAACGGGCTACTTCCTTTTCTGTGATTCCGAAACTGAAAAATGAACTTTTATTCCGGATTCCCAGATAAAACATAGGAATACTCATATGTTGCTGTATGGAATTTGACTCACTTAACGAATTATGAAACCCGTCGATATCTAAAACCAGTGAATCTGCCAGACTCCCGGTACCTTTATGTATGAGGTTGCTGACAGCAAAATCACTGCTGAAATCAAAATACATTCCGGATAAACCCGGAAAACCAATGACCACTTTGCTCGAGTCATTATGCAAAGCTGGATTTTGCAGAGTCGACTGTGGCAATCCCTTCATAAACTGCATGGTCGTGCTTTCCTGTGCCGAAACGTAGGAAATGTTTATCAGTAATATCAAAGTTGTTATTCCTGCTATATATTGTAATTTTTTCATTTCTAAGGTTTTTACAGGTTAATTTTTGATTTCATGACCACGTTCAACTCGAGTTTACTGTCGGAGTAAAGCGAAGATACTCCCGTTCCTCCTGAAGGAGAATTTATTGTACCAGTGAATACGATTCCGTTCGCTTTTCTGAGATTTTTCATTTCATTGGTGTCAAGGCCAAAAGGCTGAGAAGTAACAGTCGGAGTAATAACGCCGGTACTACTTACCTGTGCTCCGGTCAGTACTTTAAGTTTTTTGGAAGATCCATACTGGATTTTCGAAATGGTATCGATAAAGAAAAGTTGTACATCCACATCCAGCGGAATCCCGTTTCTGGCATTGATGGTCAATTCTGCGTTTTCGATATCATTAAAATTATCACCGGTAATTCCTGTTGTGTCTCTAAATGTCAGATTGTTTACCTGAAGTTCAATTGGAAGTTCCATTGCCAGATCGATAGCAAAGGTCGCATCGAGGTCCAGAAAATTGGGATTTATCGGTGTTACCACATTATTCTTATTAAAATCGGCTTTCCCGCTATACGTAATCTTTCCGTTTGGAGGCAAAGCCACAAAGTTTACAATATTCGAATTCTGCTTATCGAATACCATACTACCAGTTGCAATTCCAGCATTAATATTGGCCGGAACAGGAATATCAAATGAGGAAGGATTTCTGGTCAACAGTAATTGCTGTCCTGTTTTGTTGGAAGCTTTTAAATCGAGCGCTACTGCAGCAGGCATCCCGATTGAATTATGGAAAATAAGTTCCAGCTTTGGATTGGTGAGTTTAAAGTTGCCTTCAATTTGATCAAGCAAATCCATATTTAAGTCAAATGTTCCCGGATCAATCTGGATGGATTGTTTTCCAAAATCCCCATGAATTGACTTGAACTCCAATCCGGAGAGCGTCATATCCACCCTAATTATATCGGTAGATGCATAATCGACATAGCCGGTGGATGTATTCACCTGAACATTATATGAATATGGGACACGGTTATATGGCAACAGCGGATCGGAAGCAAAATTCAGATTTGCACCGGCTAAATCGATAATAACAGGAGTGCCGCTTAATGGAACACTTGCCGAAATAGGAATTCCGCTTTTCTTGAATTCTGGCAGATTAAGATTAATAGAACCGTTCACTTTTGATGTGTTGCTGATTTTAACGGAGATGGTACCCTTTTTAAGAACAGAGGCAAAAGCTTTTAAATCTGGTTCAGGAAAAACAAAACTTACAACACCCGAACTACCCGGTACTGTTTGTGTGCTGACTTTCAGGTTTCCTTTTGAAACGCTTGCATTTTTAAGGTCTCCGTTTATTTTTACAAAGTCTGCCTTGTCGATATAAACCGGAGTAAGTGAACCTGGTGTGGAAAAACTAGCTAACCGGAATTCAATATTATTGGATAACTGCACACCTGCCATATCAAAAGAAACTTTTGAAACAGCATTTGGAGCAATGTTGGTAAAAACAATATCATCCTTTATTTTCCGGTTAAAGACCAGATCAAACAAACTTCCTTTCAGTGTAACGGGTATTCTCAGCTTGTTTTCAAAGGTAATTTCAAGGGTGCCTTTTGATAATGTGACGTTTGTAAAATCTGTTATCTGATCAATTTTATATGAAACAGATGGTCCATTAAATGAATATGGAGGAAAAGGAACAGTCATCCCCTGAAATATCGCCAGGTTGATCGGACCTCCTCCGGCTAATCCGCTTAGATCCTGAAGAGTAATGCTTCGGGTCACTGAAACGGTTCCGGGCTGAATTTCGCCCAGAGGTTTGTCGCCGGAAGAAAAATTCTGCTGAACAGGGAAACTTAACAGATCACGCACATTGTATTTGAAGAGATCGTTCTGTTTGTACATAATTTTAACAAGGCCATTTGCATCTTTCGAAATCAAATCCTTGTTATCCTTATTAACAGACTGCAATAAATCCCAAACACTAATGTTGGCCTTTGCAATTGGCCCAACAATTTCAGGATTCAGGTTCACTTCATCTGAGAGTTTATTGAAATCAAAACTATCCAGATTACAACTATTTATAACAAATAGAAGCACCAAAGAACAAATCAGAATTACAGACTTTTTCATTTTGAATATTTTGTAAATATTTATTTCCAAAGTAATTAGTACGGTACAAAAACGATTTCAGGTTTTATAATTTTAAAAAGAAATAGCCTGAATTCTCCGCCATTTCAAAATTAATAAACCAGTAGTCATTAACTTTAGTATTCAGCCACATTTATTTTTTATAAATCATCTGCTATTTGAGCAATCATCTTACATTGAATTCCTTGAATAATTACCAATAATGAAACTACCCGGAAACCGAAGGTTTTTTCAAAACACATGCCGCAAAGAAGTTTATCTTAAATAACACTCAACAATAAAATGCATCTATCTTATATTTAGGCCTTTAGAGTTTTACTGTACTTAATGAAATATGCATTCGATGAATAGCTCAAAAAAAATGAAGAATTTTATTATTGTAAAATCGCATAGTTGAGCGAAAATAGGGTAAGTTTTTGGTAAACTCTCAAAAATAAAAAATCCCGATTTCACTAGTAAACCGGGATTTGATATGGTTAAGAAAAATGATTATCCGTTCAACGCTTCCGCTGCATTGGTTACTTCCAAAATCGCGTTGGTAACAGAAGCCTGTCGTGCTTTATTAAAGTTCAGGGTGAGTTCGTCGATCAATTCCGAAGCATTGTCGGTGGCCTTGTGCATGGCCGTCATACGGGCGCCGTGTTCGGCAGCATGTGAATCGAGTAATGCTTTGTAAAATTGAATTTTAAGTGACCGGGGAATCAATTCTTCAACGATACTTTCCAGCGTTGGCTCAAAGATATAATCCCGGTTAATCTTTTTTTTCTGATCAGTTACTGCAGGTAAAACCGGTAAAAACTGCTCGCTCACAAGCTCCTGTGAAGCGGCATTGATGAACTTGTTATAAACCAGTTCGACCCTGTCGTATTTGCCATCCAGAAAATCTTTCATCACCGATTTGGCCACTTCAGAAACCTGATCGAAAGTTAGATTATCGTACAAATAATTTTTATCTCCAACAGAATGAAACTGGTATGAGCGAAGTACTTTACCACCTTGTTTACCAATCACTAAAAAATGTACATGTCCGGCTTCCAGTTGTTTTTTATAGGTAGTCCGGGCCAGATATATCGCTTTTTTTGTAATGTAGGAGTTGAATCCACCGCAAAGTCCACGGTTTGAGCTGACCAGCACAATCAGTACTTTTTCCGGAATACGCTGTACTGTATAAACTGAATTATCGGAATCGTCAAGAGTGGAACTTAAAGACGAAAGCAAATCAGACAGCTTCAGGGCATACGGACGAATCTGCAAAATGGCATCCTGTGCCTTTTTCAGTTTCGCAGCCGATACCATTTTCATAGCACTGGTTACCTGCCGGGTTGTTTTTACCGAAGTTATGCGTGTTCTTATTTCCTTTAAGTTGGCCATTTCATGCAATCAATAAGTTTTCAAATTTGTCAGGTATCTTTACAGTTTTTCTGAATACCTGGAAGCAACCTCAGCAGCTGCTTTTTCAATTCCTTTTGTTTCACTGTCCGACCATTTTCCAGTTTTCAACTGATCAAGAACATCACGATACTGCATTTCCATCAGTTCAATAAAATCAGCTTCAAAGGCTTTTACCTTATCAACAGGAACATCACGTAACAGCTCTTTAACTCCGCAATAGATAATTGCAACCTGATGTTCAATTTTATATGGAGTATACTGGGGCTGTTTCAGGATTTCAACATTTTTTCGGCCTTTATCCAACACACGCATCGTTGCAGCATCCAGATCGGAGCCAAATTTGGAGAAAGCTTCCAGTTCACGGAACTGGGCCTGATCGAGTTTCAGTGTTCCGGCAATTCTCTTCATCGATTTAATCTGAGCATTTCCACCCACACGGGAAACCGAAATACCTACGTTGATAGCAGGGCGAACTCCCGAGTTGAATAAGTTGGATTCGAGAAAGATCTGACCATCGGTAATCGAAATTACATTGGTAGGAATATAAGCCGAAACGTCACCTGCCTGTGTTTCAATAATCGGAAGCGCTGTCAGTGAGCCGCCACCCTTCACTTTGTCTTTCAAACACTCGGGCAAATCATTCATTTTAGCAGCCATTTCGTCAGAGGCTATGATTTTAGCAGCACGTTCAAGCAGTCTGGAGTGCAGATAGAAAACATCACCCGGATATGCTTCGCGGCCTGGTGGACGACGGAGCAACAAGGAAACTTCACGATACGAAACGGCTTGTTTTGAAAGGTCATCATAAATAATCAGAGCGTCGCGACCGGTATCACGGAAAAATTCGCCAATGGCGGCTCCGGCATATGGAGCATAAAACTGAAGGGCCGCCGGATCGGAAGCGGTAGCCGAAACAATGACTGTATAAGCCATTGCACCATGCTTTTCAAGGGTATGTGCCAGATTCGCCACGGTGGAGCCTTTTTGTCCGATGGCGACATAAATGCAATATACCGGTTTCCCGTTTTCAAAATTATCGCGCTGGTTTATAATCGTATCAATTGCTACTGCTGTTTTCCCGGTCTGACGGTCACCAATAATCAACTCACGCTGACCACGTCCAATGGGAATCATCGCATCGATTGATTTGAGACCGGTTTGTAATGGCTGAGAAACAGGTTGTCTGAAAATTACTCCCGGAGCCTTTCGTTCGAGAGGCATAACAAATTTTTCACCTGAAATAACACCTTTCCCGTCAATGGCTTCACCTAAAGTATTAACAACGCGTCCAAGCAATCCTTCTCCAACCTCAACTGAAGCCGTACGACGAAGTCTCTTTACAGTATCACCTTCTTTAATTTCCTTGGTAAGACCCAGAATTACTGCACCAACATTATCTTCTTCAAGGTTTAGTACGATTCCTTTTACTCCGGAATCAAACTCGATCATTTCGTTTGATTCTACATTCGAAAGGCCATAAATACGGGCAATACCGTCTCCAACCTGAAGTACAATTCCTACTTCCTCCAATTCAGCCTGACTCTTAAAGCCTTCAAGTTGTTGCCTGAGTATCATTGAAACTTCAGCAGGTTTTATATTTGTCATGTTATTCTGTTTTTTCTTTTGTTATCTATTTCAATTCTGTTTGCAGCAGTTTTTCTTTTATTTTTTTCAATTGTGTTGATATGCTTGCGTCATATTGTTTATCGTCAACCCGAAGCACAAACCCTCCAATTAAATCCGTATTAACTTTCTGACTCAATTCCACTTTTGAATTGAATTCCTTTTCAAGTATCTGGCTGATTTCACTGAGGACAGAATCTTCCAAGGATTTTGCGCTTGTAATTACCGCCGTTTTAATTCCTTCTTCCTTGCGATACAAGTCTTCCAGATACCTGAAAATGCCTGGAATGTTTTTTTCGCGATTGTTTTCGGTAATCAGTATCAGGAAATTTAACGACAGTTCGTTTATTTTTCCGGCAAAAATACTTTTTACAGCTTTCAGTTTTTGGGATGTTTTAACGATCGGACTTTCGAGCAGTAAATTAAAATCAACGCTTGAAGCACATACATTGGCAATAAGCCCGGCATCCTTTCTAAGTTCTGAAGTAAGGCCTTTATCTTTCGCTAACGCGAAAAATGCCTTGGCGTACCGGGTATTTATTTTACTTTGATCCATACAATTATTTCAACTTCAGGTCTTTTAACTGATCTTCAACCAAACGTTCCTGTTCTTTGGGATTTTCCAACTGCTTTTTGATTATTTTTTCAGCAATCATGACTGAAAGCTCGGCAACCTGCTGTTTGATATCATTAATGGCAGCTGATTTTTCGGCATTAATCTGCAGTTTGGCATTCTCAATGCTTTTTTGTGTTTCTGCATTGGCCTGAACTCTGGCATCTGCCACAATTTTATCTTTCATGTCACGGGCTTCCTTCAGAATAATGTCTTTTTCTCTTCGGGCTTCAGCAATAATCTGGTCGTTACTGGCTTTTAATCCGGCAACTTCCTTTCTGGCTTTTTCGGCAGAATTCAAGGCATCAGAAATCGATTTTTCACGATCTTTTAATGCTTTCAAAATGGGTACCCAGGCAAATTTTTTCAGGATAAAGAGAACAATCCCGAAAATGATGAGCATCCAAAATATTGTACCGTAATCCGGAGTTACAAATCCCATAATGGTGTGATTGTTGGTTAATTAGCAGTCCGAACTCCCGGCAAACCCGGGAGTGGACCACAAAACAAAAATTTCTTAAATAAAAATTACCAAAGCACAGATGATGACGGCAAAGAATGCAACGCCTTCAATAAATGCTGCAGAAACGATCATGTTGGCACGAATGTCACCAACTGCTTCCGGTTGACGGGCAATTGCTTCCATAGCGCTGGCACCAATACGACCAATACCAATACCGGCACCAATCGCAGCTAAACCTGCACCCAATGCAGCTCCCATTGGTCCGAGAGCTAATTCTGCTAAAAGGATAAATAATGCAGTCATAATGATTAATTTAATATATAATAAAAACTAATGATGTTCTGGTGAAGCCATTCCAAAATACATGGCTGATAAAAATGTAAAAACATAGGCCTGCACAAACGAGACCAGGATGTCGAGCATAAGCATGAATACGGAAAATAAAACAGATACAACCGAAATACCCAGGCCCGCTTCAACTCCAAACAACCGCGCAAAAATAAATATTAAACTTACAAATACGGTAACTATAAGGTGACCGGCAAGCATGTTGGCAAAGAGACGAATCATTAAAACAAAGGGTTTTGTAATTACGCCGGTTAGCTCAACAATTGGCATCAGCGGAACCGGAAATTTTAACCACCATGGCACATCCGGATTATAAATTTCTTTCCAGTAATGTTTATTGGTGCTGAAAGTGGTTATAATAAATGTAAATACAGCCAGCACTAAAGTAACTGCTATATTACCGGTAACATTGGCTCCAAACGGAAAAACAGGAATTAATCCAAGCAGATTATTAATCAGGATGAAGAAAAATACGGTTAAAAGAAAAGGCATAAATTTCTCAAACTTTTTCTCACCAATGGCCGGTCTTGCAATGTCATCACGCACAAACAGGATGATGGGTTCGAAGAGATTCAACATTCCGGCAGGTGCCCGGTTTGCACTTTTTTTTGCCGTTTTGGCAATATTCAAAAAAATCAGGAGCAGAATAATAACGCTGACCAATATTCCGGCTACTGTTTTTGTGATGGATAAATCGATTGGTAAATCAATGATTTCGCCATTTGCATTTAACTCAACAATTTTCCCTTCGTATTGGTCTTTTTCTTTTACCGACTCATTTTCTGCCTGTATGACTTCTTCCTTTTCAGGACTTCCAATTCTAAAATTTTTGTAGGCATCGTGTCCATGATGAAATTTGGAAGACATGAAAAAGTTCCAGCCTTGTTGCTTGCTGTATAAGATTATGGGTAGTGGAATGCTGATATGTGTATGACCAAAAGTTGCAATATGCCATTCGTAAGCATCCGAGACGTGCTCGATTACAAATTTTCCGGCATCAAATTTTTCTGCATGTTCGCTTTCTTTAACCGGCGTTTCAGCTTCCTGAGCCCGGATGCTTCCAGTACTTAAAAAGATGATAAATAGGATAATTAGGAAGGATTTTATATTTCGTGTCATTTTAATCACTTTGAATTCTAGCTGCAACAAAATTAATTTTTTTAATGATTAAACCGGTTACTACTTAAAGGATTTCGTTTAGCTCTTCTGTTTAATTTTCTTCAAAAATTCATTTACCTCAAATATAGTATATATGATATACAGAAGTAAAAAATTGGCCACAAAAACTTTGGCAATTTCTTTGTTTAAAACCACAAAAACAATGGCCGCAAGCAAATAAAAGAACATTTTAATATAATTTATTGCCATATATTTCGATGTAAATCTGGTATTAGATTTCCCGGAAATGCTTAAAAAATAACTGTGAACAAGATTTGTTACTCCATAAAAGAACAAAACAACAAGAGGTAGCAGAGTAAAATAATACGGTTTCAAAATGGTGGTATACAGGGCCGTTCCAATTATGAAGACAATAACTGTCAGTATGGAGGATTTAATTAGGAATTGTTTCATAGATTGATCGGTTGATTTATTCACTGCATTGATTGTTATAAAAATTTTCGGATAACATGATAAACTGCTCCAATAACTGAAAGAATCATCAGGCAAAGTGTAAAAACAGGGTAACCCATACTAAGCCACTGGTCAAGTTTTACACCCATCCATACACCGGCACCCATAATAGCCATCATTTCAACAGCCAGGCTGGAATAACGGATAAAATGATCAAATTGTTTCTTCGGTTTCTGAAGGTTATCTGGTTTCATTTTCTGCAGGTTCTTCACCCATCGTGCAGGTTCCGGCAAAATAAGCCCCAGGTTCAATCGATAATTTCCCGGTCACAATATCACCGGTAACTGTAGATGATGCCTTCAGTGAAAGCTGTTCATAGATAAGGAGTTTGCCCTTTTGTGTTCCTGCTATTTCGCTGCTCTTACATTTAATGTCGCCTATTACTTTTCCTGAAGCTCCAATGACCAGTCTTCCCTTAGTATCAATATTCCCGGTTAATTCACCATCAATACGAATATCGCCGTCAGAAAGTATATCACCGGTAATCCGGGTTCCTATTGCGATCAGGTTTATGACCTGAGGATTTATTTGCTGGGTTTCTTTTGCCATGGATTTTTGTTTTTTATGATCGATCTTCAAATATAGCTATTGAAAAACTTTGTTTGCCAATTGACAATTTAAAAAATTGGGATGCCACCCAAAAAAAACGCATTTCATTTAGAAATGCGTTGAATATCTCAGAGAATATGAATTCCTATTTTATAAAATGGTACAGAAAAGTCATCGTACCTTCAAAAGCTGGCTTACGGTTACCTTCAATTTCCATACAAATATCCAGCTGAATTTTGGTAATTCCCCTAAGGTTTGTCACTGAACGCAATATCACTTTTGTTCTGATTCTGCTGTTTACCAGCACCGGTTGATTAAACCTGAAATTATCGATGCCGTAATTCACCAGCATTTTAATATTTTCTACCTGAATAATTTCGTCCCACATGTAAGGCAGAAGGGAAAGCGTAAGATACCCATGAGCAATGGTACCACCGAATGCACCTTCTCTTTTTGCCCGTTCTTCATCGACATGAATCCATTGATGATCGAAGGTGGCGTCAGCAAACTTGTTGATCTGCTCTTGAGTTACGGTCATGTATGAAGAAATGCCAAGCTCGCGGCCTACATGACTTTCAAATTCCTCGTGACTTCTGATAATCAGTTTTCCCATAATCAGATTGATTTAGAATTGTGTGAAACAATGCACTATTTAGGATCGTAGGCCCATTTCAGATAAATGCTGCCCCAGGTAAAGCCAGCTCCAAAAGCGGCCAATATGATTTTATCACCCTTTTTAAGTTGATTTTCGTAATCGTATAAACAAAGTGGAATAGTGGCTGCAGTGGTATTTCCGTAGTTCTGAATGTTCACCATAACCTGATCCTTGCTAATTCCCATTCTACGGCCAACCGCATCAATAATCCGCATATTGGCCTGATGAGGTACAAACCATGCCAACTCTTCACGTTTGACCTCATGTTTATCCATCATTTCAACAGCCACATCAGCCATATTCGAAACTGCGGTTTTGAACACTGTCTGACCTTCCTGATAGACAAAATGCTCGTCATTATCAATGGTTTCGTAGGTTGCCGGACGAAGTGAACCACCACTCTTTATCTGAAGGAACTGACACCCTGCCCCATCAACACGATTAATGTGATCGATAACACCCAAATCTTCGGTAGTAGGTTCAAGTAAAACAGCAGCTGCACCATCACCAAACAACGGACAGGTTGTCCGGTCTTTGTAATTGGTAATGGATGACATCATATCGGCACCCAAAACAATTACTTTTTTATATTGTCCGCTCTCAATAAATTTTGATCCGGTAGTTAAAGCATAAACAAATCCGGAACAAGCTGCAACCAGATCAAAACTCCAGGCATTGATTAAACCAGCTTTATTACTGATTATGTTCGCAGTTGCAGGGAGGGGATTATCGGGAGTGATGGTTGCACAAATCAACAAATCAATTTCTTCTGGTTTTGTACCGGTTTTTTCGAGTAGTTCTTTAATTGCTGCAGTTCCCATATCAGAGGTTGCCAAACCATCTTCTTTCAATATTCGACGCTCTTTAATGCCGATACGCTGCATTATCCATTCATCAGAAGTTTCAACCAGCGTGCTTAACTCTTCGTTGGTTAAACGATACTCTGGCAGAAATGCTCCAATACCTGTAATTGCAGCACGAATTTTATCCATAACTATTTTTTTAAATCAAATCTATTTAAACCAATTCTTCCGGAAACCTGCATAAAATGACAAAATATAACTGCACGAAATCCGAAAAATTAATTGCGCCGCAAGTTAGAATGAAAAAACTGATTAGCAAAGTAAAATCAGGCAAAATATCGCCTAACTCCTTTTAAAACAATTAATTAAATTGTTCAAATATTAAATGGGAGGGTAAAAAAAGGGTCAGAAGAACCTTAGCTCTTCTGACCATAATAAGGGAGTTTTAAACTGTAACGTCTTTTTCGATTGCTAACTTACCTCTGTAATATCCACATTCCGGACATACGGTATGGTATTTAACAGTTGTGCCACAATTTGAACAAGCTGCCAGTGTTGCCGGAGTTGCCTTGTAGTGTGTTCTTCTTTTGTCTCTACGGGTTTTTGATACCCTGTGTTTTGGATGTGCCATCTTAACTTATCTTTATTCGTTATCTAATAATTTCTTTAAATCATTCCAGATTGGATTGCTTTCCTCTTCTCTGACAATATATTTATCCAGCTTTTCGATCATTTCAGGTTCACAGGTGGTGTTGCCATTTTCATCATCAGGATGAATCTTTTTAATCGGTAATGCCAAACAGATAAATTCATAAATCAACTGTGCCACATTCAATTGATAATCGTTCACGCTGACCCAAATAACATCATCGCCTGCATTAAAATCCTTTTCACCGAATTTCACAAAAATTCGTTCCTGGCTTTTAATTGGCTGATCATACATTTCAAGACAGCGATCGCATTGAACATGAACACTTCCCTCCACTTCAAATCCAAGGATCATCAGTGAACTCTGCTTTTCAAGCGTAATACGAACATTTACCTTTCCCTCATCAACGATTCCACCTTCAAACTCAGCAAAGAATTTATCCCCGACCTCGTAATCAAAAATGTGCTTCCCTTGTGAAAGACCTTTGAATGCAATGTTATAGAATGATAGTATGCTCATTGCCTGAAAAAAGTTTTGCAAAAGTATAAAAAATATACAAACGTGGAAAATATATTGATTTTTTTAACAACGAATCGAGGTATTACCTTTTAGTGAAGTTAAATTATTTGTAATCAACAGCTTAATACAGAAGCGAATTGTTAATAAGTTGTCACTTGTTCAATATGATCCTAAAGGTGGTGCCTTTGTTAATTTCAGACTGTTTTAAAAATATCTTCCCCTTATGATAATTTTCAACAATTCGTTTGGCCAATGAAAGACCAAGGCCCCAGCCTCTTTTCTTTGTTGTGAAACCTGGCTGAAAAACAGTTTTAAAATAGGTTTTGGCTATCCCTTTTCCTGTATCAGAAATGTCAATGATGATCTGGTCATTTTTCTCTGCCATAGATAGTTGAATGGTACCACTGTTATTCATGGCATCAATCGCATTCTTACACAAATTTTCGATCACCCAGCTAAACAATGAAGCATTCATCGGGGCTTCATAATTTTTCTGCCGGTCAAAATCAAGAATAAATTTTACCTTCCCCGAAGATCTGGTTATCAGATAATCAATTGTTGATTGTACTGTTTCCGCAACATCTGTAGGAAGAAGTTCAGGAACTGAACCGATCTTTGAAAATCGTTCCGTAATTTTCTGGAGTCTTTGGGTGTCTTTCTCAAATTCATTCACCAGGTTCTCGTCGATGTTTTGCATTTTCAACAACTCGACCCAGGCCATTAACGAAGAAATCGGTGTTCCCAACTGGTGAGCGGTTTCCTTCGACATACCTACCCATACCTGATTCTGTTCGGCATTTCTCGAAGAACTGAATGCCAGATAGGCAACAAAAATAAAAAGGAAAATTACGGCAAACTGAACCAACGGATAATATTTCAGATTCTCCAGTAAAATGGAATCACGGTAATACAAATATTGATGAGAAACTGAAATGATAATGGGTTCATTTTGTTCCTTCATTTTATGCAATTCGCGTGTCAACACTTTTTCTTTATTCTCCGGAGTGTAGGAAATGTTTCGGGTATCACCGATCTGTCCCAGACTGTCGGTTATAATAATCGGAATGTTTGTATTGCGGTTGATGATGTCTAACAGGAAAGTAATATCCTGATTGGAATTAATGTCCGAATTGGCAAGCTTTTGGGTAGCCTCTGCCCATAACTCAACGCTTTTCCGTTCCTCAACAGCCATTTTTTTTACCAGCCAGTGGGTGTAAAAAAATGAGCCAATTCCAATTCCTACTGCCAGCAGCAGCAAAAGGATTTTCCAGCGACGCTTCTTAAAATAAAATTCCAAGGTGAGGATGTTTAAATTATATGCCTGATAAACGCATCAGCTTTATAAAAAGTATGGCTAAATTATCCTTTCTGCAGGAACGATTTAATTGACTGATAAATTCCCTGTTGATCAAGTCCCAATTCACGATAAAGCTCATCGGTTGTCCCATGATCGATAAATTTATCAGGAATCCCGATTCTTCTGAATTCTGAATTGTACTGATGATCGGCCATGAATTCCAGAATTGCACTTCCAAATCCTCCCTGTAAAACCCCATCTTCAATACTCACAACATGTTTGTACTTTTTGAAGATATTGTGGAGCGCATCTTCATCAAGAGGTTTTACAAACCTCATATCGAACTGAGCTGCATTTATTCCATCCTTTTGAAGCATTTTTACGACTCTTCCGGCCTGAATACCAATTGTCCCGATTGATAAAATGGCCAAATCACTTCCTTCAGAAAGTTGTCTGCTTTTCCCAATCTGAATGGCTTCCATCGGTTGTCTCCAATCAATTACACAACCACAACCTCGCGGATACCTGATTGAGAATGGTCCATGATTTTCGTTTTGTGCAGTAAACATCATATGCCGTAATTCGATCTCATCCATGGGGGCGGTTACAATCATATTAGGAATCGACCGCATGTAGGCCAGATCAAAAACCCCGTGGTGAGTAGGTCCGTCAGCTCCAACCAGTCCTCCGCGATCGAGGCAGAATACCACCTGAAGATTCTGCAGGGCGACATCATGAATAATCTGATCGTAAGCACGCTGCATGAATGTTGAATAAATATTGCAGTAAGGCAGCATTCCCTGTGCAGCAAGGCCAGCTGAAAAAGTTACGGCATGTTGCTCTGCAATTCCGACGTCAAAAGTGCGGTTTGGCATCTTTTCCATCATCAGATTCAAAGAACAGCCCGATGGCATGGCTGGCGTAATACCAACAATTCGTTCATTCATTTCGGCTAGCTCAATCATGGTGTGCCCAAACACATTCTGAAATTTGGGAGGCTTATTAACCACGCATTCACAATCAAGCATTTCGCCGGTCACTTTATCGAATTTTCCGGGAGCATGATATTCGGTCTGATTGATCTCGGCAAGCTTAAATCCTTTTCCTTTTTTAGTACTTACATGCAGAAGTTTTGGTCCGGGAATATTACTCAGACTTTTAAGAACCTCAGCCAGATAAACAACATTGTGTCCGTCAACCGGTCCGAAATAGCGAAAGCCCAACCCTTCAAATAAATTAGATTGTTTGAGCAACATGGTTTTAATTGCGTTTTCCGTTTTTTGCACCAGTCTGCGGGCTTTGGGTCCAAAACCGTTTAATTTACCAAGAACGTCCCAGATATCATTTTTAAGACGGTTATAGGTTTGAGATTTGGAGATTTTCAGTAAATAATCGCTCATTCCGCCAACACTCGGATCGATGGCCATATTGTTGTCGTTCAGAATAACTAACAGGTTTGAATTGTTGACAGAGGCATTATTAAGTCCTTCAAAAGCCATTCCCCCCGTCATTGCTCCATCGCCAATAATTGCTACAATTTTTCTGTCTACTTCTCCCTTTAGTTGCGATGCAACAGCCATACCGAGGGCAGCCGAAATGGACGTGCTTGCATGACCAACACCAAAAGAATCATAAATACTTTCTGAAGGTTTGGGGAATCCACTAATTCCTTTGTATTTCCGGTTGGTATGAAATACGTCTTTTCTGCCAGTAAGTATTTTATGTCCATAGGCCTGATGACCCACATCCCATACTAATAAATCGTAAGGAGTATTAAAAGCATAGTGCAGTGCAACGGTTAGTTCAACAACGCCTAAACTGGCACCAAAATGACCGGGATTGGTTGAAACCACATCTATGATAAAATCCCGTAGTTCGGTGCAAACTTCCGGCAACTGCTCAACTTTCAGTTTTCTTAACTCCGATGGATCTTTAATCTGATCCAACAAACCTCCCACATGTTCAACCATCAACTTTTAATTTTGAATCCAAATATACAACTAATGACCTGTATTCAGAAAAAATCATGAAATCAAAAATTAAAACTCAATTTTGATTTCCCGGCAATATTCTGCAAAAAAATCAGATAATTTACTTTGCAGAATCATCCTCTTCAATCATTTGAATAATCTATTCACTTTCCAAAGATTGCTCAAAGTTCCATATATTTATCGGTCTAAAAAATATTCAGCCATGAACAAATTAGGTTACATTTTTTTCATTCTGCTCATCACTTCATGTGTTTCCTCAAAAAAATTCAATCAAGTTTCCGGAACGCTCAGGGAGTGTGAACAAACAGCTCAATCCCTCAGAGAACAGAATCAGATTCTGAAAGTTCAAAACACTGAGCTTCAAAGTAAAATCGAAAGATTACTGAAAGAAGTTAACATGCTTAAGACCAATTTAAATGAGGTCACTAAAAACATGGAGAACACAGCATTAAGCAATCAGAAACTTGTCCTTATTAACGCCGAACTGGAAAACCAGCTTAAAAGCCTGAAAACAGGGAGTTCGGTTGAAATCGCCAATCTGATGGAAAAACTTCAGCAAGCTCAAACCGACCTTCTAAAACGTGAAGAAATTCTGCGGTCTGCGCAAACAGAGCTGGAAAACAGAAGTCAGCGACTTCAGGAACTGGAACTTGCACTTCAGCAAAAAGATGAGGCCGTAAAACAGCTCAGGCAAAAAGTGATGGAAGCTTTGGTTGGCTTTAACAACAAAGGATTATCCATTCAGGAAAAAAACGGAAAAGTTTATGTGTCGCTCGATGAGCAATTGCTTTTTAAAACCGGGCAATGGGAAGTTGATCCAAAAGGGCAGCAGGCATTATCAAATTTAGCGGAGGTTTTAGGACAAAATCCTGATATTAATGTATTAATTGAAGGACATACTGATAATGTTCCTTTGCGCGGAACAGGTTTGCTCAAGGATAATTGGGATTTAAGCGTTATGCGTGCCACTGCTGTAACCCGGATTTTGCTTAAAAACAAAGGGATTGATCCGAAACGAATCACCTCGGCCGGACGCGGAGAGTTTTTTCCGCTGGACGAAAATAACACTCCGGATGCACTCCAGAAAAACCGGCGCACGGAAATTATTCTTACTCCAAGGCTTGATGAAATTTTCAGGATATTAGAAAACAACTAAATCGTTTTGGCAGATAAAAACGACATAATTATTAAATTCAACTAATTAACTAATTACAGTCTGATAATCCGACGGATCCGGTTGTTGAATCCGGTAATTTCCTTGTAACCAGTTTGGGAAAGAACTTCAAGGGCCAAATCGTAATGACGGGCTATCTGTACTTTCCGGTGAGCATCGGAACACAGCGTCACCGGGATGTTGTATTTGTAGCAAAACTCCAGCAATCTTGGTCCCGGTGAAAACTCAGCACAAGGACGGTCAAGCATGCCGGTATTCAGTTCCACCACCAGATTGTGCTCTTTCATCACTTTTATGGTGTCTTCAAAAAGGATGTCCTGGTTGGTTTCCGGATACACTCTGAACTTCTTAATGATGTCGATATGACCGATAATATCAAACAAATCAGATTTGGCAGCCTGTTGAATCAAACGAAAATATTTTTCATAGAGCTTATCGTTTGTCCACTTTCCGTACATTGACATATCGGTGTCAAAGTTCCAGTTTCCAATGAAATGAACTGATCCGATCACATAGTCTACCGGAATGCTTTCGATTATTTCCCTTAATTCATCTTCACGTCCTGGGAAATAGTCCAATTCAATGCCGTACCTTATTTTGATCTGACCAGCATATTTCGATTTAAGAGCCAAAATCTGACTGGTCATCACCGGAATATCCTCAATCCTGATGGACCAGTCAACAGGTTTTAGACAGATGTGTTCGCTAAATCCAATTTCATCCAATCCTTTTGCTATGGCAGCTAAAACCATGTTTTCGTAGGAATCCTGTCCGTCCGACAATACTGTATGCATATGATAATCGACCATTCCAACCATTAGCTGCTTCATTATTTGATTTCTAAATTTCCATAAAACGTAAAAATACAGCCTACGAAAAACTACCTGAAATTATTAACTTAAAACGAATTGCGCAAGTGGGGATAAAAATCATTTTCCTGCTTTTCATTCCGTATTTAAAAAAATAAAAAGGAATAAAGATTCGGTGGAAATTTGAATGGCTGAGATACAGAATGGCTTGTAGATATTTACTGGTATTACATCTGGTATAATTCTTCATTCGATGTACCTGAAAAATAAGCCTGAAATTTACTTAAAAAGCTATGTGAAGAAATTGGATAAAAAAATTGAGGCGGCTTCAACAAGCCGCCTCAAAGCCATGAAAACAATTAAACAATGTTCAGAAAACAGAAAACTAGAAACAATTATATCGTTAAAATCTCGTGGTTTTTATCCTCGAGCATTTTGTCTATCCTTTTACTGAAGTCGGTGATCATTTCCTGAACGACTTCTTCAGCATCTTTTTCCATGTCCTCTGAAAGGCCCTCCTTCAGGAGTTTTTTCAGATTATCATTGGTTTCTTTACGGGCACTTCGTAAACTTACTTTTGCAATTTCACCTTCTTTATTCACGGTTTTCACCATATCCTTTCGGCGTTGCTCGGTTGGTGCCGGTACGTTGATCCGAATAATTTCACCATTATTATCAGGATTGAACCCCAGATTTGAATTGATGATTGCTTTTTCAATAGGGCGAATCATGTTTTTTTCCCATGGTTGAATAGCAATTGTTCTGGCGTCAGGTGTATTAATATTTGAAACTTGCACAATTGGAACCATGCTTCCATAATAATCAACCATCACTGAGTCCAACATTCTTGGAGAAGCTTTTCCTGCGCGAATATGAACCAATTCTTTGTCAAGATGGCTAATTGCGTGTTCCATTCTCTCCCTGCAAATATCCAAAATCATTTGAACCTCTTCCTGCATATGAACTAACTCTTTTCGTTTATTAAAAGTGCTGGCAACAAATATAGAAAAAATTAAATAAATATAAAATTTATAAAAAAATTATAAATTATTTCTAAAATGTTAGCTATGTACATATGTACCAATTGGTTGACCTTCCAGAACTTTTTTCAGATTACCTTTTACGTCCATATTAAAAACGATGATCGGTAAATTATTTTCTTTGCACATAGCCGTGGCGGTTAGATCCATAACTTTAAGGTCTCGCTGGTAGATCTCATCAAAAGAAATTTTTTCAAACCGGACTGCTGTTGAATCCTTTTCCGGATCGGCCGTATAGATTCCATCCACTCTGGTTCCCTTCAACATCACATCAGCTTCAATTTCTATTCCACGCAATGAAGACCCAGTGTCGGTCGTAAAATATGGATTTCCTGTACCTGCTGAAAAGATGGCTACTTCGCCTTGATTTAGAAGTTCCAACGCTCTGTCTTTGGAATAAAACTCACCTATTGGTTCCATCCGGATGGCAGTTAACACCCGTGATTTACAACCAACGCTATGCAGTGCTGAATTTAATGCCAGACTGTTTATTACCGTTGCAAGCATTCCCATTTGGTCGCCCTTTACCCTGTCAAAGCCCTTTGTTGCACCGTTCAGACCTCTAAATATATTACCGCCGCCAATGACGATTCCTATTTGTACTCCAAGATCAGCAATTTCTTTAATCTGTTCAGCATAATCAGTTAATCTTTGCTGATCAATACCATACTGCTGCTCTCCCATCAACGATTCTCCGCTCAGTTTGAGCAGGATTCTTTTAAATTTCGGCATATCCATGATTTTGAACAAAAGTATATTAAAAGTTTTAAAGTTGAAGAGGAATGCTGCCCTGTAAAATGAAAAAAGTCGCTCAAATAATTGAACGACTTTCCTTTTGTGCTCCTGAGGTGAATTTGCACTTTTAAAACGCATTATTTATGAAATAGAACTTCTTCTCTGTCTTACAAAAATATGCACTCAAGAGAATAATGCATAACGAAAAAGTAGAATTTTATTAAACTGGCTAAAAATGGTTATGAATGATGCCTTTTTGCAAATGAAAGGTCAAAATGAATAATTTTTCAATGTGTAAATTTGACTAAAAGACAAGTTTAAACACAAAAAAGTGGTTCCCGTTTCTTCTGAGAAGCTATTTTAGGAATTGAATTATCCTAACTTTTGGGATTTGCATTCTATGAAAAGAATAATGCTGGTAATCATCCGACTGAACAAAATACCTGCCTCCTGTAGTGGTAGTAATATTCTATTTTGATTTGAAGCACTCTATTCCAGACAGGCCTTTTTATTTACCATTTCCAATGTGTCATTCACCAGGGAAAGATTTCGAATTTCCTGATCTTCGAAGCGAATTTTGAAGAATCCTTCAAGGTAATAAGTGAACAGCACCCAATCGAGCTGGTCAAAATTCAGATCTTCATTAAAGGAAGCATCAAGGCTTATCCGTTCACGCCTTACTCCTGTTTTTCTAAGCACCTTATACAAGGTCCGTTGAATTGTCTTGTTTTCCATTGTATCCTGATTAAGTCCAAATAATTTATGGCTAAAGAATTTGGAACAACGGCGCAAATGTATAAAATTAAATATTCGACCAATTAATTATTATAGTCTAAAATCAGTTTTAAAGCAAGAAATAAGGATTATTAACACTTTTACTGAAGATAAAAGGAAAAGAAGGCTATAACAATCAAATAGTCTGACACATATAACCTGAAATGAAGTAATCTTTCATCTTGAATTTTCACACATTAACTTAACATTTGGTCAGAATTGATTTAAAAGAGCGTTTCTGCCCATTCACGTTTAAGCAAACTGAAAACTTCCAGATCAATATAGGAATGATTATGCCGTTCGCCGCTACGTTCAACTCCTTCATAAATGAATCCAAGCCTCTTTGGGATTGCTGAACTCTTCAGGTTGCCAACTCCGCACTTTATCTGAACCCTGTTCATTTCCATATTTCGAAAAGCCAGATTCACCATTTTTCGGGCAGCTGCAGTTGCGATCCCTTTTCCGGTCAATTTTTCAATCAGCCAATAGCCAATTTCAATTTTATCATTAATCCTGTCAATATCTTTAAATCCAATGAGGCCGGCAAAGGTATGCTTATACCATATCACATATACTTCATCACGATTGGCTGATGTTTTTTCGAGTACCGATTTTACAAACCGTTCGGTATCAGAAACCTTAAATGTGAAGTCAACAAAAGGCAGCCACTTTCTCAGAAAGGCCCGGTTCTGATCAACGGCATTGAAAATAGCTTGAACGTGCGACAGGCTTAATCTTTCCAGAAACTGATGTTCATCTATGGTTAGTTTTTCCATAATAAAAATTAGCGATCTGTTTACAATGGATAATCAAAGCCAAAATACGACAAAAACATGATTTTTTGTTCAGTATATGATTTGATTATCTTTGTTTCTTTCTTAAAAACCAAGACCCATACCCATAAACTCGGAATATAAGTTTTTAAAATATCACATTATGAAGATAAAGAAAATTGTGTTACTGCTTGTTGGTTTATCTGTATTTGTGAGCACTTCCTTCAGCTTTCAGGCAAGAAACCGCGAGGCTAAGTTTCAGATTGTTACCGAATTCGGCACTATTAAGATTAAGCTTTACAATGAAACACCTCTTCACCGCGACAACTTTATCAAACTTACGAAAGAAGGTTTTTACACCGATTTGCTTTTCCATCGTGTAATTAGCCGGTTTATGATTCAGGGCGGTGATCCGGATTCGAAAAATGCAGAACCCGGTAAACTACTGGGAAATGGCGATCTGGGTTATACCATTCCGGCTGAATTTAATCCGAAATTCTTTCACCACCGGGGCGTTCTGGCTGCTGCCCGGGAAGGCGATCAGGTTAATCCTGAAAAAAAATCATCAGCTTGCCAGTTTTATCTGATGCAGGGACGAGTCTTCAGACCGGGAGAGCTTGATTCGTTGCAGACAAAGCTTGAAAATAACAGGAAAATGAACCTGATGCAAACTAAAATCAAGGCTATTGAAGCAGAACTCAACCAACTTGGCGCCGAAGGAAAACAAAACGAAATCAATACCAGAATCAATGCACTTCGTGAAGCCGTTGAGAATGAAAGCAAACAGTTGCCCCCCATCAGGTTTACAGATGAACAACGGAAAGCTTACACAACCATTGGAGGATATCCCTCGTTGGATCAGAACTATACCATTTTTGGCGAAGTCATTGAAGGAATGGAAGTCATCGATCAGATTGCACAGCAGCAAACCGATAAAAACAATCGCCCTCTGAAGGATATCAAATTCACCATTTCCAAAATAAAAAAATAACCCCATTCAAATTGACAAGGCTAAAAACTGAATCATTATCTTTGTCGCTCAAATTATAGCATGGAGATGTTAGACAAAATCAAGTCATTAAAGGAAGAAATTGAAAAAGCTTCGGTTTCGGCCAAAGAAGAAGTGGAAGAACTACGTATTAAATATATCAGCAAAAAGGGTCTGGTTGGGCAGCTTTTTAACGAATTTAAAGATGTGCCTGCCGAACTGAAGAAAGAAGTTGGACAGGCCATTAACGATTTGAAAGAATTCGCTGTAACCAGAATTAACGAGCTGAAAGAAAATTTCGAGTCTGCCGACCAGGGTGAATCGGGCATCGATTTAACCATGCCGGGCGAACCTATCCGGTTGGGAAGCAGGCATCCGCTGTCGATCGTGAAAAATGAAATGATCGACATTTTTTCCCGGCTTGGATTTACCATTGCCGAAGGTCCCGAAATTGAAGATGACTGGCACGTTTTTTCGGCCCTGAATTTTCCGCCGGAACACCCGGCCCGTGACATGCAGGACACGTTCTTTATTGAAAAAGATCCGGATGTTTTGCTTCGCACCCACACTTCAAGTGTGCAAATCCGTGTAATGGAAAAAACACAGCCACCCATCCGGGCTATTTTCCCCGGACGTGTGTTCCGCAACGAAGCCATCTCAGCCCGCTCGCATTGCATCTTCCACCAGATTGAAGGATTGTATGTGGATGAAAACGTTTCGTTTGCCGACCTGAAACAAACACTTTTGTATTTTGCCCGTGAGCTTTTTGGTGAAAAATCACAAATCCGCCTGCGCC
>Ga0209261_10000061_pt1 | contig 26235 bp, 28 predicted proteins | sample DOMMetBare1Fresh_FD_187470 | JGI IMG/M metagenome (GOLD analysis project Ga0209261, IMG submission 187470) | Wetland sediment microbial communities from St. Louis River estuary, USA, under dissolved organic matter induced mercury methylation -... | ecosystem: Environmental > Aquatic >...
ACAATGCACACCGATTGATGACTACCGGTCACGGAGCACTCACCTCGCGAAACATGATGGGTGGCGGTCAGGGGCCCTTCTTTGATTCCCTTATCTCTTCTTTGATCTCTTGCTTGACGTCACCCAACTTTGCCTGGGCTTCGCCGGCAATCCTTTCAACTTTGCCTTTTACTTCAAGCGACTTGTTGCCAACAAGTTTGCCGGCAACTTCCTTGATCTTGCCTTTCATTTCCTTGACTCGGCCTTTAACCTGGTCCTTGATCGCGCTCGTGACTTGCTCCTGATCACTTATGCCAGTAAACGGCCGGCACGCCGCAATTGAAGATTGGGAAGACCGGGGCGTGGTGCCAGGGTCTTCCTTTTTGGCTTGCCCATTCGCCAGGGCGTCACAGCGCGCGTCGCCCGCTGATGAGGTTTATCAGCACCATCACGATGGCGACCACCAGAAGAATATGAATGAAGCCACCCATGGTGTAAGAGCTGACGAGTCCAAGGACCCACAGGATGAGTAGCACAACAGCAATCGTATAGAGCATGGAATCCACCTTTCGTAATTCGGTTGCCCGGTTGTCAGCCGACGCAGCTTCCAGCGTGGGCTGGCTGAAACGTCATCTGGTGCCGGCCCGATCTGAAAAACGCGCCAGTTCTGCAAATCGCAAGTGGCATCAAGTGCGGTGCGCCTTGCGACCAAGCACGAATTTGAGCTACTTCACGTTCGCCGTCTGTTCGGCAGCGCACAATGCATTCGCATAGGCAACGGACAGGAGCGGCGCGTGCCCGCCGCGTCCGTCGTATCTGGCCACTGATCCAGCGGGTATTGAACCGGCGAGCCACGGGTCAGAACGGTAAGCAATACCCCTTATGTAGCTGCCGGCATCGCTTGCCGACGATTGGAGTTGGATTCGGTACCGAATCCGTTCGGTTGCGCACAGACGGCGCCAACGCCCGCTCCGTAAGCTGACGGTTTCCAAATGAGGAAACCATCGTGAAATCCACAATCCATCGCGATCGGGCCGGTACCGGACGCAAGTCAATTCCCTTCCTGCGCTTGTCGGCATTTGCAGTTGGCGCCATGCTCGTTTCAGGCATTGCCGCTGCAGCGGCGTTAAACATGTCGGACGCTCAAGCGCGCTATCGGCAAGAGCGCGCCACCTGCATGAGCGGCCAGTCGCACCAGGATCGCGCCACTTGTCTGCAGGAGGCGGGTGCTGCACTCCAGGAGGCCAAACGCGGACACCTCGACGACGGCCAGAGTGCATACGAACAGAATCGGCGGATGCGCTGCGAGGTCCACCAGGCGGGAGACCGCGACGACTGCCTGCGTCGGATGCGCGGTGAAGGGACGATCACTGGCAGCGTGGAAGGCGGTGGCATCTACAGGGAGCTTCGCACGACAGTGCCGGCACAGTAGGGCAATTGCGAGCACCATTGCGGCCGATAGGCCTGCGCTGCGGCTCACGACACGCTACGGGATTTGCGGTGAATTACCTCAACGCAAGCGGGCCGCGATGAGATCAAGCCTTCATCCCACCGCATAGACCCCGCATTGACCCCACGAGAGCCGGGCGTAGAGTGGCACCTCGGTCGTCGTGGCGTGCTCTGCGCACCCGCTTTGAATTGAACTGACGCACACGCGCCGTTGCGCTGCGCGCATCGGCGTGCGGTTGACCAACTCCATACGAACCGGATCGAGCAATGGATCTTGCGGGCCGGGAAATCCTCGGTGAGATTCTTCCGATCCAGGCGTCTCGCGCGGACCTGGCGGCAAAGCCCGCGCTCCACTTCGACGACCAGATCTACACGTACGCCCAGTTGGACGCGGCATCCGCGCGGGCAGCCGCTTCGCTGCAGGCCTGCGCGATCCGGGACGGTGATGCGGTTGGGCTGATGCTGCCCAATGTGCCGGCGCTGGTCGCGCACATTTTCGGCACTCTGAGGATCGGGGCGATTGTCGTTCCCCTGAATCCCAAGCTCACTGCGCGCGAGCTCTCGCTGCTGGTTCAGGACTGCGGTGCGCGCGTCATCGTCACGACGACAGAACTGGCCCACCGAATGCAAGCCACGCTTGCCGACGGTCCAACCCTGCCGCACGTGATCACGGTGGATTCACGCCAGCAACTCGACTGCACGGCGACGGCGGAGGACGCCGGCATCCGCGGCAAGCCGGACCAGACCGCGTTCCTCATCTTCACCTCGGGGACCACTGGCCGACCCAAGGCGGTCATGCTGACCCACCGCAATGTTCTCGCCAACACGGCGCAGGTGGCTGAACGCACGGCTCTCACCTCCGCAGACCGCGTCCTGCACGTGATGCCGCTCTTTCACGTCAACGGGCTGATGAACAACACCATTCTGCCGTTGAGAGCCGGAGCCTCGATCGTGCTGCGGCCGCGGTTCGACCACAACGAGTTCTGGCGCGTGGTGAAGCAGTTTCGTCCTACCTACTTCACCGCCGTGCCAACCGTGTTCGCGCGCCTGATGGATGCATGGGACGGTCAGGCGGATACATCTTCACTGCGCTTCGTGCGCAGCGGCGCGGCGCCGATGACCCCGACGCTCCAGCGCACGGTCGAAGAGCGGATCGGTGTCCCGGTGGTGCTCTCCTACGGCCTGTCGGAAGCAACCTGCACGTGCACGATGAATCCGGTCGGCGTGTCGCGGCGCGCAGGTGCAGCCGGCCTTGCGCTGGTGGACGAGATCGTGTCCGTCCTCGACGACGAAGACCAGCCAATGTCGGCTGGTGAAGTGGGTGAAATCGCGATACGGGGCCCCAACGTGATGGCTGGATATCTGAACGCGCCGGAAGCGACGGCCCACGCGCTTCGGAATGGTTGGCTGCATACCGGCGACATGGGATACCTCGACGCGGACGGCTTTCTTTTTCTCACCGACCGCAAGAAGGATCTGATCATCCGCGGCGGCGAGAACATCTCGCCGCGCGAAGTCGAAGAGGTCTTGCTGTCGTTCCCGGCAGTGGCCGAGGCCGCGGTCGTCGGCGCGGTCGATCGTGAATGGGGCGAGCAAGTCGTCGCGTTCCTCGTCCCGAGGACGGGCCAGAATCTCGTGACGGAGGAACTTCAGGGTTTCTGCCGCGAGCGCCTGGCTGGATTCAAGGTGCCGCGACGAATTCAGGTGGTCCCTGCCCTTCCGCTCACGAATGTGGGCAAGATCGACAAGGTTTGCCTGCGCGCATTGGCCACAACGAATCAGATGAGTTGATGCAAATCCCTGAGGTGCAGCGATGAACCGCGAACGCGCGACCGAATACGGTTTCGCTGTCGCCCATGATGTGCCGATTCCGTACCTGCAGCGCACCCGCGACTACTACCAGGCGCTGGGTTATGGCGCTCCGTACGAATGGGCCCATTACGCCGAGGTGCCGTTTCATCCATTGAGCAAGCCGCTGTCCAGCAGTCGGATTGCGCTGATCACTACCGCGGCGCCTTATCAACCCGGAAAAGGCGATCAAGGTCCGGGAGCGCCGTACAACGCGAGCGCCAAGTTCTTCACCGTGTACTCGGGAGACACGGCGCAGGACCATGACCTGCGGATTTCGCACATCGCCATCGACCGCAAGCACACGACCGCTGAAGATCCCGCTGCCTACTTTCCGCTGCAAGCGCTGCGCCACTGCGCAGCTTCGGGCCGCATCGGCGCGGTGGCGCCGCGCTTCCATGGCGCTCCGACCCATCGCAGCCATCGCGTCACGCTCGAAATCGACGGCCCGGAGATCGTCGCGCGCTGCGTGGCTGACAAAGTCGATGCCGTGATCCTCGTGCCCAATTGTCCGGTCTGCCACCAGACCGTCAGTCTGGCTGCGCGCCTGCTCGAGGAACGCGGCATCTCCAGCGTTGTCATGGGTTGCGCCAAGGACATCGTCGAGTATGTGGGCGTGCCGCGCCTTCTGTTCTCCGACTTCCCGCTTGGCAACAGCGCGGGGCGGCCGAAGGACCGCGAGTCGCAAGCTTTGACGCTCGAACTGGCGCTGCGCGTTCTCGAATGCGCGCCGGCCCCAAGGACCACCGTGCAGTCGCCATTGCGATGGCGCGCCAGTCCGGACTGGAAGCTCGACTACTGCAACATCGAACGACTGACGCCGGAGGAGATCAAGCGCCGGCGCGGCGAATTCGACGCGGGAAAGTCACAAACCAAACATGCGCGGCAAGCCGCCGGGATCGCTCGGCCCGATACGCGCGATGAGATCGCGTGACGTCCTTGACTGCGCCGGCGCGATAGGATTGAGAGTCGAGGCGGAATTCGCCGGGCGTCTGCGCCTGCAAGAGATCATGCGATCGAAGCGCTCGACGAATGCGAGCAACTCCGAAAGACCCCTGGTGGCTGCATGACCGCACGTGACCCCGGCAAATTGGACCGCATCATTGCCGAAGCCCGTCGCGCCGCCGAGGAGCGCGATCAGGGTTATCGGGAACGGGCCTTGAAGATCTACCCCTGGATCTGTGGGCGCTGCGCCCGCGAGTTCACGCATGCCAACGTGCGTGAACTGACCGTCCATCACCGCGATCACAATCACGACAACAACCCGCCCGATGGCAGCAACTGGGAACTGCTGTGCCTGTACTGCCACGACAACGAACACCAGCGGCAACTGGAAGCGGCGAGCGGCGGAAGCGACGTCGCCGCCTCCGGGCGCGTTTCGACCTACGCACCCTTTGCAGACCTCAAGGAACTGCTCGGCAAGAAGCAGCCCCCGAAGTGAGACAGACTTCGCAAGCACCGCGCTCGCCGCGGCATGCGCGCGCTTGGCTACTTGACGATTCATTGATCGAATTCTCAAGTTCATTGGGGATGGGCTATCGGGTTGTCCACGCCCACAACGCTCAGTAGTCGCCGCTGTGAGAGAAACGAAAGGGCGCATCTTGAACATCGACCGCGGAGTCATCGCGGCTTTGGGCGCAGCGGTGCTGTTCGGACTCAGCACGCCGCTGGCGAAGATGCTCGTCGGCAGCATGTCCGCGTTGCTGCTCGCCGGCCTGCTGTACGTGGGTTCGGGGTTTGGCCTGGCGGTGTTGCTGCTCATCCGGGCGGCGACGGGCCGCCACAGAGCGATTACCTGGCCGCGCGGCACCGAACTGTGGTGGTTGCTGGGCGCCATCGCCGCCGGAGGCGCCATCGGTCCGTACCTGCTGATGCTTGGCCTGCAATCCACCGACGCCGCATCGGCGTCGCTGATCCTCAACCTCGAAGGCGTGTTCACCGCCGCGCTCGCATGGTTCGTGTTCAGGGAAAACTTCGACCGCCGAATCGCCCTCGGGATGGCGCTCATCATCGCCGGCGGCGTGGTGCTGTCCATCGGACCCGCACTCCGGTCAGAGAGCTTCTTCGGACCACTGGCCATTGCCGGCGCCTGTTTCGCCTGGGCGATCGACAACAACCTGACGCGCAAAGTCTCGCTGCACGACGCGATGTTCCTCGCCTGCGCCAAGGGGCTCGCCGCAGGCACCACGAGTGTTGCTCTCGCGCTCGCGTACGGCGCATCGATGCCGGAGGCATCGACCGCGTTGCAGGCCGGCCTGCTCGGGTTCATCAGTTACGGGCTGAGCCTGACGCTGTTCATCGTCGCGCTACGCCGCCTCGGCACGGCGCGCACCGGCGCCTACTTCTCGCTCGCTCCATTTATCGGCGCCGCGCTCGCCGTGGCGCTCGGCGCGCCTCTGACGGTCACGCTAACGATCGCCGGGCTGCTGATGGGCGCCGGCGTGTGGCTGCATCTGACGGAGCACCACGAGCACCTGCATCGCCATATCGGCGTCGAGCACGATCACCCGCACACGCATGACGAGCATCATCGGCATCCGCATGGGCCGGAGTGGGACGGCAAGGAACCACACTCGCATTCGCATGTGCACGAGCCGCTCGAACACGCGCACGCGCACTATCCGGATGTTGATCACCGGCACCAGCATTGAGCGCCGGGCGTCTCGGCCGAGCCTGCGATACGGGCTTGAGCGCCAGACATTGCGTCAGACCGCTCGACTCTCCGCCTGGGTCATACTCCCGCACCCGCCAATCAATGGAGATGCTCGATGCTTCAGCTCAAGCCACTTGATCCGACTACGCCAATCTTTCAACAGCTCGGCACTGAGGTTTCTCCCGTTGTCCTGGTCAACGTCTTCCATGTCGCGGAAGCAGACATCCCCGCCCTGCTCAAGGCCTGGGAGGCCGATGCAAATTGGATGAAGCGACAACCCGGGTATATCTCCACTCAACTGCATCAGGGCATCGGTGGCAGCACGGCGTTCATGAACTACGCAGTATGGGAATCAGTCGCCCATTTTCGAGCGGCCTTCAATCATCCAGAGTTCAAGGCGGCCCTTGCGCACTACCCGTCTTCGGCGGTGGCGTCGCCTCATCTTTTCACGCGCCTTACCGTCCCGAACCTGTGCGTTGGCCCGTAGGAAGGCGGTCCAACCCTTCGGTCGAGCCGACCGCTTCCGGCCTGTGGCCTCCAGCGGCGGCTCGCCTCAAACGTCAGGCTGCTCAACCCGCTACTGAGGCCGTCATGGCGAACTCCAAGCAGATCGCAGGCCTGGTCGGTCCGACTCTCGTGGCCATGCTCGTTGCGGAATTCCCGCTCGTCCAGCCGCACCTGTACGACAGCCAAATCCCGCCTGTGGTCTACCTTTCAGGCGTACTCATGTTTGTCGCCGGCCTTGCAGTTGTCCGCGTCCACAACATCTGGGCACGCAACTGGACCGTCCTGATCACGCTGACAGGCTGGTTCTTCCTGGTGCTAGGCCTGATCCGCATGTTCGCCGCCAGCCAGTACCGTCAGGCCGCCGCGGGCGCCAGTTCAACGGCGTTCATGGCGTTTGAGGGCGTACTGTTGGTCATCGCCTTCATCATCACGTATCAAGGGTACCGTCGCCCGCCCCGATAGCATCCGTGCCTCGCTGGCGTGCCGCCCAATCCGTCGCTCAACCGGCCACGCACCGGTTGGCTGCAACGTTTGAGGTTGTATAGAAAGTCCCCAGCACGCCTCGCTCTGAAAAGCGGGCCCTATGAGCGCACGAGCGATGCATTTCGAGCAATTGTCGAAACGAGTTGCGTTCGTCGCGCAAGGACGTTCGTGGCGTGGAAGCAAATCGGCCGCTGATCGCAGCGCCTACGATTGGGCCGCTTTCGGACTTCTTCCACAGCCTCGTTAACGCTGCAATAGCGGAGACTGCACGCATGTTGATCCAGGGTCAGTGTCACTGCGGGAATATCTCGTTCTCCCTCGCTTGGGAGCCTGATCCTGTCGAAATCCCGGCTCGCGCATGCACCTGCTCGTTCTGTACCAAGCACGGTGCTGTGTGGACCTCCAGTCCGGGCGCCGCTCTGGACGTCATCGTCAAGGAGCCCTCCCTGGTATCCAAATACGTTTTCGGCACACGAACCGCGGAGTTCCACACCTGCGCTCGATGCGGCGTAGTTCCTGTCGCCACCAGTCAAATCGATGGACGTCATTACGCGGTAGTCAGCGTCAACGCGTTCGAAGGTTTCGATCAATCGCTCCTTCGTCGTGCGTCCGCGAGCTTCGATGGTGAAGGGACCGAGACCCGCCTCGCACGACGAAAGCGCAACTGGATTGCCAACGTCAGGTTCATAGACGGCGGCACCTGACTCCTCGGTGCGGCTGCCGCGCATGAAGCCGCGCGCGACCGACCGGGCACGTCAGCCTCGATTTTCGTGAAAGCCACAAATCACTTCCGGCTGTTTGTCCAGGGCCTCGCCATCTGGTTCGCGTTCTGGCTCGGCGGTCTGCCGGGCTACTACCAGCAGTATTCGCAGCTCAGTATGGCCATCGGCTGCATCCTGCTTTCCGTCGCCATCTCGCTGGCCGCTGTCTTCGTGCTGTTGCGAGGCCGGGCGGAAACGAGGCTTCAACGCGCGTTCTGGATCTCCGTGTACTTCACCGTTCCGTTCGCGATTCTCGACGCGCTGTACTGCGGCGTCTACCTCGGTCACGGCGCCTCCTTCCTGCGGACGTACTGGTACCTCACGATCTTCTATCTGACGCCGTGGCTGACGTTCATCCCGACGACGCTGCTATTGCGCGGAAGTTCGCGGACGTGAATCCGCCCGCGGGCGGCATGTGCAACGATGAACCGCCTCGGAGCCGCGACGAAAGAGTAGCCGAACCTCGCTGAAGAACATCCCTCTCGGCAGCGGTTTCGTCTCCGCGGCGGTCAACCAGTCCGGGCCCTTTCAGGCGTTCCTCGTGTCACGCGGCGCGGCCAGCCTGCGGCCAGAACCAGCTCCTCAGCTCGTCTTGGGACGCGCTCCGGCCGTGCGCTGGCGGCTCACCTCCGCGCGCTTCATCTCGAGGTATTCGCGTTCGCTGAGCTCATGGAGCTGCGCGGGGTACTGCTCGGTGGCAGCAAACCAGTCGCGCAGGCGTCGTTCCAACTGCTCGTTCGACTGCCGGTCAAACGTCGCCACATACGCATCGATTGCGAGGTAGTAGCGCATGGTGTTGCGTTCGATCACGCCGCGCATATCGCCCACGTAGACGGGTCGCCCTTCCGTGGTGCGACCGACCACGCTGAAGCCGACTTTGTCGCGTCCGACCGTGCCGAGATAGGTCTGCATCGCCAGGCGCGCGATCAAGCCATAGCTGTACGAGTAGGACAGGTGGATGAATGAGCGGTCGGCATCCAGTGGAACCGCTTCCAGCATGATCCGGAAGTTGCGGACGCCGAGCGGCCCCGTGTCGGCGCGCATCAGGATCTGCAGATACTGCGCCGTGTCCGCGACCACGCGGAAGTTGAAATCAACCCGCTGGGCTGCTGCAAGTTGTTGCGTGTGCTTGGTGCCGATGTAGACGACCAGGGTGCTTGCCGGAGGATCGCCGGCGCTGCGGCACAGCTTGACGTTCAGGTGCAGGATCAGGACGTCGCACCAGTGTTCGGCTTCGTCGAGCGCGGCATTCACCTTGGCGAATGAATGATTGACGACGGCATAGACGTCGCCGCTGAGGTCGCCTGAGTTCTGCGTCGAATCAAGGTAAAGCGGCCGACCGAACGAATTCTGTGCGAGCTCGCGCTGCAGGCTGGCGTAGCGCCCCCGCAGATCGGTCATTGCGGACGCGTTCTGCGTTTGGGCCAGCGCGACGCTGGTCAGCAGCATCGCGAGGCCGGCCGCCAGCAACCGCAGTCCCGAACGCACCCACCACGTACCGGCCGCTCTCTTCATCGCGTCACCTGGCGTTCCCCTATCCATCCTAGGCCCCGGCCCGGGTTCCCTCATGCCACGTACGAGGGACACCGGCGATCATTCCGCTGCGATCAACCCTCGAGCTGTCCAACCGAAGGCAGCCCTTGCCGGAATGCGCGAGCCCGGCTCAATTCGGTCTGCGGGGTCGGCGGGTGTTTGCATTTCCAGTCACAAAGTTGGATAGTGGCCGGGTCCTGTACGGACGCGCATCGTGTCGGGAGAGCTCAAATGGCCAAGGGTCAGCTTCGAAGCAACAAGGAAAAAAAGAAACCCAAGCAGTCGAAAAAGCCGACCGGCCCTACGGTGCCGTTCGGCTCAACCCAGAAGAAGACCACGCCCGACAAATAGCGCTGAAAGTCACCGCGGCGCCAGACTGCGGTTCTCGCGTCGCTGTGCAGGGAACGCGCCGGGCAGATCCCGCACGCCGGCGGGCACTGGCGCCAGGTGAGCAGGCAGGCGGCGCGACCAATGAACGCCGTGGTCGATGACATCGGTGCGGCAGCGTGATTCGCCAGGTGCTCAGTTGCGGCGCGTCGCCCGTCGCGGGCAGGTTTCCTGGTTTTGCAAGAGCCGCGTTCGCGGGCAACCGTGCGCGCCGCGAGCATGAATCCGGGATTCGACACGGAAAAAATGGGTGCAAGCTGCGCGCGCGCGCTCGAGGTTGGGTTCGCGGTCGGATTGACCTTGCGAGTTGCGCCCATAAAAGGGAGGCCAATATGGCCAAGTATCTTTTCGAAGCACGTTACACCGCCGAGGGTGCCAAGGGCGTCGCCCGTGAGGGTGGCACCGGACGCCGGGCGGCGATCGCAAAAATGACCGAAGGCATGGGAGGAAAGCTGGAAAGCTTCTATTACGCATTCGGCGATGTCGACGCCTACGTCATAGTCGATTTGCCTGACAGCGTAACCGCAGCCGCCGTGGCGCTCGCCGTGAACCAGGGCGGCGGCGCGACCGTGAAGACTGTGGTGCTGCTCGCGCCGGAGGACATGGACAAGGCGGGCAAGAAGTCGGTGGAATACCGGCCGCCCGGACGCTGACGCTCGAGAGCGCCAGCTCGACCGACGCAATCGAAGGGGCGCCGCGGCTCGCTCGCGGCGCCCCTTCGCGCAAGCAGTGTCCTCGCCCGATCCGGGCGGTACCGTCAGTGTCTCCTGCTGTCAGCGGCTGTCCGACGCCAGCCCTCGGGTCAGCGCCCCGCGTGCGTCCGTGCTTTGAGCTTGTCAGTAAACAATTCGTACGAACTATTCACGGACAAGCTCTTAGTGCCGGGCAGACATCGGGTGACCCTTAGCGACATTGATCATTCCGGGCTTTTGGCAACAGATGGCGCGGTCGATCCAACCAGCGCAGCCACGAACAGCGTGCTGGACGGCAAAGGTCAGCGAATCTCAGCTCGCAAGCTGTTGCCGACTCTACTTCGGCACCACCGCCGTCGCTTCGAGTTCGATCTTGCCGGGGCTGTCGAGCAGATCGGCAACGAAGATCATGCTCATCGCGGGAAAGTGCTTGCCCATGTATTTGCGCCAGATCGCGCCAAGATCGCGGCGCGCGGCCAAATACGCCGGCTTGTCGCAGCAGTAGGCGGTGATGCGGCAGATGTGCTGCGGCTGTCCGCCCGCTTCGGCGAGCACCGCGACAATGTTCTTCAGCGCCTGTTCGAACTGGGGCGCGATTTCTTCTGAATGAAACTTCTGCTGCGCGTCCCAGCCCACCTGGCCGGCGATGAAGACGATGCGTCCGGCATCGACCGCGATGCCGTTTGAATAGCCGATCGGCGGCGCCCAGCCGTCGGGAAGCAGGACGTCCATCGAACGCGTCTTCAGTCGGGATTCTGGGGTGGGTCCGGATCTTCCGCCCAGTTGCGATCGGGAGCCGGTACCTTGGCCAGCCACTCCTTCACCATCTGCGCGTGCTCGGCCTCTTCGGCCTGCATTTCCTGTGCCGCGCGGCGCACGGAATCCGAAGTCGTGATGCGTGCCAGCTCAGCGAAAAAGCGCTCGGCGCGTTCCTCGGCGGCAAGCGCCAGCTGCAGCGCATGGTAGGGGCGCATCAGGTAGTGCACTTCATCGAACGACACAGTCTCAGGCGCCTCGAAGCCGGGCCAGTCCAGCTTCACAACCGGCAGGCGAGTGGTCGCAGTCCACCCCATCTCGGCCATGATCTGCTCGGCGTGCTTGGCTTCATAGCCCGCCATTTTCCGGAACATCGCCGCAACCTCCCGGTTGTTGTGGGTCTCCATCGTGTCGGCAAAATCGGTGTAGCGATCCACGGCCTCGCGTTCCATGGCGAGCGCAAACGCCATGAATTCCTCCATCGTCTCCGGCGCTTTGGGTTCCTGTGCTTTCGTCATAGTTGAAACTCCGCTTCGAGATCGGCCACCGTGCGTTTCCCCGTTCCGCTGCGATAGTGCGGATACGGCGTGCGCGTGCGGGAAAAGAGCACGCCGGTGTTGAATCCATCATCGGTCAATATGCGGCGTGCGGCGACCGAGGTGTCGTCCGTCGGCTCGACCGGGGCCGGGCGCACCATCGTCTTCCACTCGCGCTGTTCGGGCCGGAACGTCACGCAGGGACTCAGCACCTGGATGAACGAGAAGCCCGGATGGCGAATGCCCTGCGCGATGATCTCGGCGCAGCCGTTCGGGTCGCCCGAAAATGCCCGCGCCACGAAGCTGGCGCCCGCCGCCAGCGCGATCACCAGCGGTTGATACGAGCTGATGCCGGTGCCGCCCGGTGCCAGTTTGTTGTCCCAGTCGGGCTCGGTCGTCGGTGAGGCCTGTCCCTTGGTCATGCCGTACACGTGGTTGTCCATCACGACGTACGTCAGGTCGACATTGCGCCGGCACGCATGCATGAAGTGGTTGCCGCCGATCGAAAAGCCGTCCCCATCGCCGCCGGCGACCAGCACCGTGAGATCAGGGCGAGCCACTTTCAGCCCGGTCCCGGCCGCCAAAGCGCGTCCGTGCACACCGTGAAAGCCATAGCACGTCGTATAGGCCGGAATCCGCGACGAGCAGCCGATCCCGGAGACAACCCCGACCTGATGCGGCTGCAATTGAAGGATCGCGAACGCCTTCGTGATGGCGCTCAGTACAGTGAAGTCGCCACAGCCGGGGCACCAGATCGGCTTGTAGTCGGACTTGTAGCTTGCGGCGGTCAGCGCCGCCGGCGCGACATCGTTCATGCAGGCACCTTTTCAGTTACGTTGGAGTTCGCCCATTCCGCGATCACCTTGGCGAGTTCGCCGGGACGCAGCGGCAACGGACCCGGCCGGTGGTAGGCCGCAGTGCGCGGCAGGTCGTACATCGCGCGCAGATAGCGGTAAAGCTGCCCGCCGTGGTTCTGTTCGACGACCAGCACGCGTGCAACGCCGGCCAGCGCCGCGGAAAGATGTTGCGGCCGAGTCGGTGCCAGCAGGCGCAGCGCAATGAGCCGCGCCTTCACCCCCTGCTCCTTCAGGCGCGCCAAGGCTTCGCGCACGGCATTGGTCGTCGATCCGAAAGTGATCACCGCCAGATCGCCGTCGCCCTCGATATCGGCCCAGCGCGGGCCGTAGTCGTACAGCGCCAGCTTGCGCTCGCGCTTGTCGAGCTGCAGCCGGTGGTCTGCCGCCTGGCTGCTGGGAGTGCCCTTCTCGTTATGTTCAAGGCCGTCCGCGGTGTACGGGACTCCCGGCGTTCCCGGAATCGACATCGGCGACACGCCTGATTCGGTGTTGCGGTAGCGCTTGTAGTCCGCTGTATTCGCCCCAACGGTGAGGCGCTTGCCTTCACCGCCCGCGTCCGGCGGCGGGTCGATGATCGCGCGCGACTGGCCCATGAACTGATCCGACAGGACGATCGCTGGCGCCTGCAGTGCTTCGGCGAGCTGCACGGCCCAGTGCGTGGTCGCCAGGCAATCGACAATCGAGGTGGCCGCCAGCACCAGTCGCGGCGCGTCGCCGTGCAGTCCGCTGACGGCAAACGACAGGTCGCTTTGCTCGGTCTTGGCGGGTATGCCGGTCGACGGCCCGCCGCGCATCACGTCGACCACCACGATCGGAACTTCCGCGGTGACCGCCAGGCCGATCGCTTCCGCCATCAGCGCCAGGCCGGGACCCGCGGTGGCGGTCAGCGACGGCACGCCGCCATAAGAGGCGCCGATGACCATGTTGACCGATGCGAGTTCGTCCTCCGCCTGCAGCAGCGTGCCACCGATCTTTGTAAGTGCGGGTGACATCCATTCGAGAAGCTCGGTCGCCGGTGTGATCGGATACGCCGCAACAAAGCGCACGCCACCCTTGATCGCGCCGAAGCCCGCCGCTTCATTGCCGGTAATCAGCCAGGGCTTGCCCGAGCCTTGCGCGCCTGCCTTGAGCGGTGCAAAACCATCGATGCCGCCAGCCGCTTTGATGCCGGCGTGCAGCGCGGCAAGATTGGCTTTCAGCCCCTCTTCCGTCTTCTTCCAGGAGCTACGCAGCGCCGCCTCGAGCGCCTCCGTCGGAATGCCCGACAGCGTGCCGGCCAGCCCGAGCGCCACCATGTTGACCCAGCTGCCGGCGATCGACTTGGCCGTCTTCTTCAACGGCAGCGCAAAACAGCGCGCGCCGCTTTGCTTGAACACCTCGGGCGGCTCGCCTTCGTCGGCGTCGCTGATCACGACACTCGAGGCGCTCAGCGGGATTTCGTCCGCGAATCGATTGACACCCTGCCAGTCGATGGCCAGCAACAGATCGAACCCGTCGTCCAGCGAAACTGTTTGCTTCTGCGCCAGCCTGATCAGGGCCGCCGCCTCACCACCGCGAATCTGCGGTCCGCTGGTGCGAACCATCATCCCGTACAGGCCCGCCTTGGCGGCCGCGTCGAGCAGCATTTCGCCCGCGGTCATGACGCCGCTGCCGCCGCTGCCGGCGAGCGCGATCGACAGACTCGTGCGCATTTGATTGTTAGCCATGGATTGAATCGTCCTTTGCGTCTACGGCGCTCGTTGACCTGCGCCCATTCGTCCGCCTGAGCTCACTTTGTTGCCACCGCTACCGCAGGGAAGGGATCGAGGAGGCATGCACAGCGCACAGAATCGGGGCGAAGCCGCATCATATAAGTGGGTGGCAGTGGACCCGGCGACACGATCCGCCGGCTCTGATGCAGATCAAGGTCCACGCAATTCGGTTGCCTGAGAATGGCGAAAAATGGTATTCAAGTACCGATTTACCACAATCGATGCCGACGGCGAGTGCTGACCGTCGGCAGGAGACTCGCAGATGACTCTTGAAGCCCACCGCTGGCTGATGACGGCGCCCAATGCCCCACTGGTGCGCGAGGCCTTTGGCGCCGCGCCCGGCGCCGGCGAAGTGGTGGTCGCCATTGCCGGCTGCGGGGTGTGCCACACCGATCTGGGCTACTACTACGACGGGGTACGGACCAATGCGCCGCTGCCGCTGGCGCTCGGCCACGAAGTGAGCGGTCGGATCGTCGCCGCGGGCGCCGGCGCGGAACGCTGGGTCGGCAAGTCGGTGATCGTGCCGGCAGTGCTGCCGTGTGGCGAGTGCGACCTGTGCCGTCGCGGGCTGGGCACGATCTGCCGCAAGCAGAAGATGCCGGGCAACGACATCCAGGGCGGTTTTGCGACGCATATTGTCGTGCCGGGACGCGGCCTGTGCGAAGTCGATGAAGCGCGTCTGGCCAAAGTCGGGCTGACGCTGGCCGAAGTGTCGATCGTCGCCGATGCGCTGACCACGCCGTATCAGGCCGTGCGGCGCGCCGGTGTCACGCCGGGCAGCCTGGCCATTGTGGTCGGTGTGGGCGGTGTCGGCGGCTACTGTGTGCAGGTTGCACAGGCGTTCGGCGCCACCATCGTTGCGATCGATGTCGACGATGCGAAGCTCGCCGCCGTCGCGGCCCATGGCGCGGCGCTGACGCTGAACAGCCGCGCGCTTGACGGCAAAGCCATCAAGTCCGCCATCGGCGCGTTCGCCAAGGAACGCGGTCTGCGATCCACCGAGTGGTTCATCTTCGAATGCTCGGGCACCGCGCCGGGGCAACTGACCGCGTACGGCCTGCTGGTGCACGGCGCCACGCTGTCGGTCGTCGGCTTCACGATGGACAAGGTCGAAGTGCGGCTGTCGAACCTGATGGCGTTTGATGCGCGCGCGCTCGGCAACTGGGGCTGTCCGCCCGAGTACTACCCACCCGCGCTCGACCTCGTGCTCGAAGGCAAGGTGCAGATCAAGCCGTTTGTCGAAACCCATCCGCTGGCCGACATCAATCAAGTGTTTGCCGCCGTCCACCACCGCGAGATCAAGAAGCGCGCGGTGATGGTGCCGAACTGACCATCCTCAACTGAACTGGAACTTCCATGCGCGAATTCAAGAACCACGATCTCGTCGACGATTTTGCCAAGCCCGGCGTGCGCTATGAGAAGCGCCCCGCGAAGAAACCCGACGGCACCGTCGTGCCGGGTCTTTACAACGCGTGGATCTGGCTCGACAACCCCACCCAGTTCAACTCGTACACGACCGATATGGTCAAGGGCGTGATCCTCGCGCTGCGTGCGGCGAACGACGCGCGCGACGTGAACTGCGTGGTCTTCACCGGAGTCGGCGACAAGGCGTTCTGCACCGGCGGCAACACGAAGGAATACGCCGAGTACTACTCCGGACACCCGCAGGAGTACCGGCAGTACATGCGGCTCTTCAACGACATGGTCTCGGCGATCCTCGCCTGCGACAAGCCGGTCGTCTGTCGCGTCAACGGAATGCGTATCGGCGGCGGGCAGGAAATCGGCATGGCGTGCGATTTCTCAGTCGCGCAGGACCTGGCGCGCTTCGGCCAGGCCGGGCCCAAGCACGGCTCAGCCCCGATCGGCGGCGCAACGGATTTCCTTCCCGTGATGATCGGCGCCGAGCGCTCGATGGCCGCGTGCGTGCTGTGCGAGCCGTTCTCGGCGCACAAGGCCTATCAGATGGGAATCCTCACCGACGTGGTCCCGGCGCTGAAGGTCGATGGCAAGTTCGTTGCCAATCCGCTCGTCGAAACGCAGCGCATGGTCGATGAGTACGGCCGCTTCGTCTACGGCGATGCCAAGACCGGCGACGCGGCGAAGGCGGGAAAGGCGCTGCTTGCGAAGGGAACCGTCGATCTGTCGCTGCTCGATGCGAAGGTCGAGGAACTGTGCGCGAAGATGCTGCTCACCTTCCCCGATTGCACGACCAAGACGATCGAGGAACTGCGCAAACCCAAGCTCGACGCGTGGAACCGCAACAAGGAGAACTCGCGCGCGTGGCTGGCGCTGAACATGATGACCGAAGCTAGAGCCGGCTTCACCGCGTTCAACGAAGGCACGAAGGACGACCGCGAAGTCGACTTCGTGCTGCTGCGGCAGAAGCTCGCCGCCGGCGAAAGCTGGGTCGGGCCGCTGCATGACTCGATCCAGCCGAAGAATCGGCGCAGTAGCTGACTCCGATGATCGGCAAGGCGATTTTCACCACAGAGACGCAGAGAGCACCGAGAGATGCATCGCCGGCTTTGCCGTTCCTCTGTGTTCTCGGTATCTCTGTGGTTGCTATTCATCTTCCGCCTGGAACGTGAGGTCGCATGAGCAAGGACTCGCCGCTGAAGGACTGGCTCGAACACGACGGCGCGCTGCTGCGGCTGCGGCTCGCCCGCCCGAAAGCGAACATCGTCGATGCGGAGATGATCGCCGCGCTCGATGGCGCGCTGGTCGCATACCGTGGCAACAACACGCTGCGTGGTGTATTGCTCGACGCCGAGGGTCCGCACTTCAGTTTCGGCGCCAGCGTCGAGGAACATCTGCCGGCGCAATGCGCACGGATGCTCGCGTCGCTGCATGCGCTGGTCCTCGCGATGCTCGAATTCCCGGTGCCGATCCTGGTCGCGGTGCGCGGGCAATGCCTGGGCGGCGGACTGGAAGTAGCGCTCGCGGGTGGGCTCATCTTCGCGGCGCCCGATGCACAGTTCGGCCAGCCTGAAATGAAGCTCGGCGTGTTCGCCCCGGCAGCGTCGTGCCTGTTGCCGTACCGCATGAATCAGCCGGCGGCGGAAGACCTGCTGCTCTCGGGCCGCTCGATAGGCGCCGAAGAAGCACACCGGATCGGCCTCGTTCATACCGTGTTCGATGATCCGCAGACGGCCGCGCTCGCGTATTTCGAACAGCACCTTGTCGGCAAGAGCGCAGCGTCACTCGCCTGCGCCGTCGCTGCCGCACGGGCACCGATGATCCGCGACGTGCGCCAGCGCCTCGCCGAAGTGGAAAGGCTGTATCTCGACCGCCTGATGCAGACGCGCGATGCGAACGAAGGGCTGACCGCGTTCCTGGCGAAGCGCAAACCACAATGGGAGCACCGCTGATGACCACCCTTTCTCCCGTGATGCAGATCATCGAGCGTTGCCAGCAACTCTTCGACGACCTCGACTTCAACGCCGTCAAGCAGTGGAAGGCCGCGGCGCCGGGGCGCAAGGCGATCGGCTACATGCCGGTGTACGTGCCGTGCGAGCTGATTCACGCCGCGGGCATGCTGCCGGTGGGAATCCTCGGCGGCGGCGACCAGATCGAAGTGATCCAGGGTGATGCCTACTACCAGAGCTACATCTGCCGCATCCCGCGCTCGACGATCGAGCTGGGACTGTCCGGGCGCCTGAACTGCCTCGACGGCATGTTGTTCCCTTCGATCTGCGACGTGATCCGCAACCTGTCGGGCATGTGGCAGATCCTGTTCAAGGACAAGTACGTTCGCTACATCGACGTGCCGCAGAACTACGAGGATTCGATCGGCGGTCGCTTCTACATGCAGGAAATGGAGGTGCTGCGCGAGGATCTCGGCAAGCTGCGCGGCCAGCCGATCACGGATGCCGAGATCAACGCATCGATCGCCGTCTACAACAACAACCGCGCCGCGGTACGCGAGCTGTACGCCTACCGCGCACAGAAACCGTGGCAGGCGCCGACCTCCGAGGTCTATCTCGTGCTGCGCGCCGGCATGGTGCTGCCGCCGGAGGAACACACGCAGCTGGTGCGCGACTACATCGTCGCCACCGACGTGATTCCAAGACCGAAGCGCGACAACGCACGCGTCGTGCTCACCGGCACGTTCTGCGAGCAGCCGCCGCTGGCGCTGATCAAGTCGATCGAGATGTCGGGTTGCTACGTCGTCGACGATGACTTCATGCTGGTCACGCGTTGGCTGCTCGACGATCTGCCGACCGACGGAAATCCGCTGGAAGAGCTGTCGAAGGCATTCCTGCACCGTTCGGCCTCGACTGCGGCCAAGTACGACGCCCGGCGTGAAGACAAGGGCGTATTCCTGCTGAAACAGGTGAAGACGCGCGGCGCCGAGGGTGTGATCTTCGCCGCCCCATCGTTCTGCGACCCGGCACTGCTTGAGCGCCCGATGCTGCAGGACGTGCTGGGCAAGCACAAGGTGCCATACACGGCATTCAAGTACGCGGAGAACACCGGCCAGATGGCCCCGATCCGCGAGCAGGCCGGCACCTTTGCCGATTCGATCAAATTGTGGAGCGCCGCATGAGCCCCGCCCGGCCGTCCGAAGGGGCGAATTCCCTCTCGGAGGGACAGCGTGCAGCGCCTAGGGAGCAAACATGAGCACGATCGCGATGCCGACTTCGGCCAAGAAGCCGCAGAACGTCCAGAAAGAGGACGCGATGTGGCTGCAGAAGGAACTGATCAACAGGAACTACATGGAGCTCGCCACCGCGCGCGCCAACAACCGCAAAGTGTCGGCGACCTTCGTGCCGGGGAACCTCAACGAGCTGCTGATGTGCTTTGACTTCGCGCGCAGCCTGCCGGAGACCAACGCCCTGCAAAACGGCATGCGCAAGAAGAGCGGCAAGATGATCATGGACGCCGAGCGCGACGGCCAGAGCGAGGACGTCTGCACCTACGTCAAGGCCGATCTCGGCATGATGCTGGGCGGCGAGATCGGCCCCACCGGTGACCCGCTGCCACGGCCCGACATCCTGCTGCTGTCGTACACCGGCTGCTTCACGTTCATGAAGTGGTTCGAGCTGATCCGCCATAAGTACGGCTGCGAGACCGTGATGCTGCACGTGCCGTACCAGGGCGAAGGCAGGATCGCGCCCAACATGCGCGAGTACGTGGTCAAGCAGTTGAAGGAAACCGTGATTCCTACGCTCGAGCGCATCTCGGGCGTGAAATTCGACATCGACCGGCTGCGCCAGTACATGCGCGAGTCGGCCAAGGCGGAGGAGGATCTGGTCGCGGTGCTGCAGTCGGCGAAGAATCGGCCGTCGCCGATCGACGGGTATTTCGGCGCCGTGTACTACATCGGTCCGATCTTCACCGCGTTTCGCGGCACGCCGGAGGCAACCCAGTATTACAGCGTACTGCGCGGCGAGATCGAGCAGCGCGTGCGCGAGGGCAAGGGACCCGTGACACCGGAAGGCGAGATGGGGGAGGAGAAGTACCGCCTGATCGTCGAAGGCCCGCCCAATTGGACCAGCTTCCGCGACTTCTGGAAGATGTTCTACGACGAAGGCGCGGTCGTGGTCTCGTCGACGTATGCGAAGGTCGGCGGGCTGTACGACTTCGGGTTCCGCCACAACCCCGAGCGGCCGCTCGAGTCGCTCGCCGATTACTGCCTCGGCTGCTACACGAATCTGAACCTGCCGTCGCGGATCGACATGATCTGCAAGTACATCGACGAGTACGAGGCCGACGGGCTGTTGATCAACTCGATCAAGAGCTGCAACAGTTTTTCTGCCGGCCAATTGCTGATCCTGCGCGAGGTCGAAAGGCGCACCGGCAAGCCGGCCGCTTTCATCGAGACGGACCTGGTCGACCCACGCTACTTCTCCGCCGCCAATGTCAAGAATCGGCTGGAGAGCTACTTCCAGATGGTCAAGCAGAAACGCACGGCGGCTGTGGCCGGCTCGGCTCCGGGGTTCATCCCGATCACAGCTGTGCACTGAAGAAGAGGCGACCATGCGCTGCTTCATCGGCATTGATCTCGGCTCGACCACCACCAAAGCGGTTGTGATCGACGAGAATCAGAACATCCTCGGGCGCGGCATCACCAACTCGCGCTCCAACTACGACACCGCGGCGGCGATCGCCAAGCAGGAGGCGCTCGTCAACAGCCGCTTCCATCTGTTCCGCGAGGCGCTGGGTAGCACCAAAGCTCTCAACGGCGCACTCGATGCGTTTCTCGGCCAGCTCGAGCGCGACTTCCGCTCCGAGCAGTATCTCGAGCAACTCGCCGACCTTGACCACACCTGCCAGCGCAGCTTGACGACCGCGAAGTTCGGGGATGCGACCGCATCGGTCGGTGAGGCGCTGACCGAGGTGTTCAAGCGGCTGGCCACGGAAGCACCCCTGCTATTCGCGCCGGGTGCCAAGCGCAAGAGCGACTTCTTCCGCGACATCGCTGGCAGTCAGTACCTCGCCACGGGTGAGACGGTGGCCAAGGAAGCGGGCGTGCGCTATGACTTCCTGCTCAATCTCTTCGACCGCTCGATCATCGAAGTCGAGAACCGCGTCTATGGCGACTCGATCAAGCGCCATCTGCTGGCGGCCCTCGAACGCACGTTCCTGGCACTGCCCGAAACCGCCGCCCGCCGCGCGCAGGTCGAATCGCCGATCAAGGGCATTCTCGACACCGAGCTGGAAGAAACCTACACCGTCGGCACCGGTTACGGACGCGCACGGCTGCCGTTCTCGAAGGAGCACATTCGCTCCGAAATCCTGTGCCACGGCCTGGGCGCGCACATGATGCACCCGGGCACCGCGACCGTGCTCGACATCGGCGGCCAGGACACCAAGGCGATCCAGGTCGACAAGAATGGCATCGTCGAGAGTTTCCAGATGAACGACCGCTGCGCCGCCGGCTGCGGACGCTATCTCGGCTACATCGCCGACGAGATGAACATGGGCCTGCACGAACTGGGACCCATGGCAATGAAGTCGACCAAGACGATCCGCATCAACTCGACCTGCACGGTGTTCGCCGGCGCCGAGTTGCGCGACCGCCTGTCGCTTGGCGACAAGCGCGAGGACATCATGGCCGGACTGCATCGCGCGATCATCCTGCGCGCGATGTCGATCCTCGCGCGCTCGGGCGGCATCCGCAACGAGTTCACCTTCACCGGCGGCGTCGCCAAGAATGAGGCGGCGGTCAAGGCACTGAAGGAACTGGTCAAGGAGAACTACGGCGAGATGACACTGAACATCAATCCGGACTCGATCTACACCGGCGCGCTCGGCGGCGCAACGTTCGCATGGCGCGCGGTGATTGAAGAGGGAAAATCCGCGGAGGCAAAGGTATGAACCCCCACGCTCACTTCGTTCGCTGCCCCCGGCGGGGGGCCGAGTGCCGCGGCTCCATGCCGGCCTGCGCCGGCATGGACGGCACGAGGAGGCGTTGCGTCTCGCAACGCCGCGGCCTGCAAGGCCTCAATGCCCTTCGGGCGGCCGGGCGGGCATTAAGATGACGACGACCATCGGCATTGATATTGGCTCAGGCGCGGTCAAGAGCGTGCTGTTCCGCGTCGAGGACGGCAAACCCGCGTGGGTTGCCAAACGGTGTGAGCGCATCCGTCGCCGCGACCCGATGACACTGGCACAGGAAGGCTTCGAAGGCGTTCTCGAAGAGGCGAAGCTCGCTGCCAACGACATCGACTACATCGCCACTACCGGCGAGGGCGAGAACGTCAAGTTCGCCACCGGCCATTTCTACTCAATGACAACGCATGCGCGCGGCGGTGTATTCCTGCACCCGGGCATCAACGCGGTGGTCGATGTCGGTGCGTTGAACGGCCGCGCGATCTACGTCGACGAACGCGGCAAAGTGCTGTCCTACAAGATGACCAGCCAGTGCGCGTCGGGTTCGGGGCAGTTTCTGGAGAACATTGCGCGCTATCTGGGCGTCGCGGTGGAAGAAATCGGCCCGCTGTCGGAAAGCTCGCAGAACCCCGAGAAGGTCAGTTCGATCTGCGCGGTGCTGGCTGAGACCGACGTCATCAACATGGTGTCGCGAGGCATCGCCACACCCGACATCCTGAAGGGCATCCATCTGTCGATGGCATCACGCATCGTGAAGCTCCTGAAAGTCACCGGCATCAAGGAGGGCATGGCGCTGATGACCGGCGGTCTTGCGCTCGACAGCGGACTCGTGGCCGCGATCAGCGAAGAGATGGTCAACGAAAAGGTCAACGTGACGGCAGTGAGTCATCCCGATTCGATCTACGCCGGCGCGATCGGCGCGGCACTGTGGGGCGCATTCCGGCACGACAAGCTGGCCCAATTGCAGGGACGTGCGGCGGCTTAGCAAAGAGTGGAGCGCGGTTGCATTGCCGATCAGCGAGGGCAGCGACGCGTGCAGGCTGGCCTGACCCAACGATGCAATCAACACGACGACGGGGCAACGCTCGCCGCGCCGTGAACGGGGAAGGACGGCGTCACCTCGGCGTAGAAGTCATCGGCGCGTTGCGCAGCGCGTTCTCCACAGCGAGCAGAAGCGCCTTGCTCGTGGTTGTGGCGCCGGATATCGCGTCAATGTCATTGCGAGGCTGATCCGTCAGCTTCTGGGCAATCAGCGCGGCGGCCTTTGCATATGCATCCTCGCGATCCGACAGCACGTCAACGCGGGTAATGCGGCCCGCCGCGACGCTGACACGAACGCGAAACACAACGCTGTCCTGCTCCGACCGCCCCGCGTAAGTGCCGTCAACGAGCCGGCCGACATCGACTGCGCCGATCTTCATGCTGCGGTAACCAGCGAGCTTCACTTCCTGCAGCCACAGGTTGGCGCCAAGCGCGAGCAGCATCAATGCCCCGGTCGCCAGGCCGATCCAACGTGGGACCGCGAGTCGCTCCTTGCGCCTGCCCCACGGCTTCAGCACGGACAAGGCAACCAGGCCAATCAGCACAATCGACTGCAAAGTCATCCAGCCAATTACCGCGCGGCCGTGCGCGGCATAGGCTGCAGTGCCAGCCACGCGCCCGCGAAACGCGTCCGAAATCGCGGTCATCGAGTTGACGTGAGGCGCGACGAACAAGGGCAGGCTGACACCGAGCATCACCAGCGCGATCCACTTGAGCGCCACCCACCGGTAACGCCACGCACCCCAAGCGGTGAACAATGAAAACGCAAGGCCGGTGACGACGAAACCATAGGACGCGTTGACGATCAGGCGATCGAAGATCAAGAAGATCGCGCGATCGATGCCGACCAGTCGCTCGACTGGCTCGGCGACGTCTTTCATTGCCTGCAGTAACAGGATGGCAAGCGCCCCGCCCAGCCACACGCACGCAAGGACGACGTGGATGGTCAGCAGCGCCCTGCGTGCCAGCGCCGGCATCTGCCAGCGCGCAGCGGGCGCATTTGCGCCAACCGGGGCGTGCTCCGTCATGACACGAGGGACATCAAGAGACTGTGGCACACCATGGGCAGGTCGGTGAAATACTCGTCGGATCGAATCCCTTGGCCGCCTTGATACAGAACTCCTGGGCTTCGGTGTTGACGAAGGTCGACGACGTGCGCGTCATGGGTCGAGGTCTCATCCCGTCGTGCACCGGCTCTGCGCGCACAGCACATTCGCGCCAATGCGGTTCAGGATGCGACCGAACCCTTGCGCCGCCAGCCGCGCACGACGGCAGTGGCCGTGCTCAGGATGAACGCCACAAGCGCGAGCGCGTTGAGCATGCCTGCGGCATACAGCCACTCGTGGCGCGCAGCCGAGTCGCCGACGAGGCGCACCACGATTGACAGGTGCAGAAGCGCCAGCGGCGCGTAGAACGTCGGGTGATACGGCACGGCCACGCGCAGCACCGCAGGAAAGATGATCGGTGCGTGGCCGAAAACCATCGAGAACACGAAGCCCAGCGCCAGCGCATGCAGCGCGGCGTCGTACGAAGCTGATCCAGGTACGAGTCCGCCTGCGGCGAGGATGATCGCGGCGCCGAGCGCCAGCCAGCCATAGCCCGACAGCAGGCACACGGCGATGAAGCGTGTAAGCCCAGCCTTGCGCACGGTGCGCCGCGCGATGTCCTGCTTCAGCAGCCAGATTGCCAGCGCGAACAGGCCGGCGGCGAATACGCTTGCGCCCCACTCGCGCTGCGCGCCGAAGAGTCCCGCGCCGATCACTACCAGCAACACCGCAAAGACGCTGCGCGCCACCGGCGACGGTGGCAGGAAGCGCGACAGTTCCAGTCGCTCGCCGGCGATGGTCAGGATCAGAAACGCGAGCCACCATGTGACAACCTCGTGCACGGGCGCGCCGCCGGCCCACAGCAGATTTCCCACGCACCAGCAGGCGGCACCGAGCACGATCGTCAGCGTGAAGAGGGCCTGCTGTCGGCGCAGGATGTCAATCGAGGCAACGAGCAGCACCAGGCTCGCGGCGAAATAGAGCCAGGCCGCGACCGACGTTGCCGCGTGTACCGCCAGTCCGGTGCCGACTCCCGCCAGCAGCGGACCGAGATAGGCCCAGAGGCGACCGATCGCGACCGCGCGTTCGAGCGAAATCACCACGCCGAAAAAGCCGCAGATCATCAGCGGCCCGTGCAGCGCCGCGGCCGACGCGGCGAGGTCGGGCACGCGCCACCCGAGGCGCGCAAGTCCTGCGCCGGCGCCGACGAAAAGGCCGATGAAACCGAGAATCAGAAGCGGAAGGCGTGCGAGCGGAGGCAGGCCTCCGCGCCCTGGTGCGTCGCTCGTCACGACGTCCAGCCGAAGTGCTCCCTGGCGATGCCGGTCATCTTGTCCGGGGTCCACGGCGGGTCCCACACCAGCTTCACATCGACCTCGGTGCCCGGCGGGACGATGGCGCTGATCGCGTCGCTGACCTGGTCGACGATCATGTCCGCCATCGGGCAGGCGGCGGTGGTCATCGTGAGGTCGACATGCACTGCGTTTTCACGGATCTCGATGCCATAGACGAGACCGAGGTCGACGATGTTCATCCCCGCCTCGGGATCATCGACCCCACGCAGCGCCTCGCGCACTGAATCGTCGTCGGGCATTGCGGTCACGCCGCACCTTGCGGCTGACGCAGCGTGTCGATCCTGCAGAAGAAGGGCAGGCGCTGCGAAGGCGCGAAACCACATCCATAGAAGAACCCCAGCAGCGCGAAGTTCTGATGAGCGACCACGGTTTCCACTCGCTCCACACGCAGCGCGCCGAGGTTGGCGAACAATTGCGACAACAGCGCGTGGCCGACACCACGGTGCGCATATTCCGCATCGACCCCGAGCGTGTCGATCACCGCCACCGGTTCGGTGCGGCCGAAGTCCCCCAGGTCCGCACGCGCCATCAGATAGCCGACGATGACGCCATCGCAGCGCGCGGTCAGCGACACGCGGACCGCGGAGTCGTGCATCGCTTCGCCCAGACGCGCGGCGATGTAGCCGCTGCGATCGCGCCCGATGATGCCGCGGTCGATGCGAACGATGTCGTTCAGATCCGCAGGCGTCATCGAGCGCACGTCGGCGGCGTCGCGCGCGAGCCGCTCGAAGTCGTTGCCTTCCGGCGCGCCGTAGTCGATCTCATGGCCCGGACCGCGGCCGGCCGGCAGCGAGAGCGCATCGTCGCGCTCCGGCCGATAAGCACCACCATCCACCGCACAATCGATGATCTGGTGCGGCGCAAGCTCAAATCCCATCGCATCGAGCCAGTGCAGCATCGCTGCGTCGCGCCACGGCGCAGCGGTGCGGATATCAAGGATGCCGTGGCGCCGTCCCCACTGAGCGAGCACGGTGAAGAGCTGCCGACCGACACCGCGTCCGCGGCTGTCGGCGCGCACGCCGATCAGTTCGAGCCGCAGGCCGGGTTCGGTGCGGCCGAACTCGCCTTCGAGTACGCGCGCCAGTATGTAGCCGACCAGTCCCGCGCCGTCCGCGGCAGCGAACTGAGCGTGCAGCTTCGGCTCGCGCAACGCGGCGGCGAGCCGCCGTTCGACGTAGGTGCGTCGCGCTCGGCCTTCGAGTTCGGCGTCGATCGCGACGACGGCCGCGAAATCGTCGCGTGTCAGGGCGCGGATCGTGACAGTTT
>Ga0209261_10000064_pt1 | contig 25608 bp, 27 predicted proteins | sample DOMMetBare1Fresh_FD_187470 | JGI IMG/M metagenome (GOLD analysis project Ga0209261, IMG submission 187470) | Wetland sediment microbial communities from St. Louis River estuary, USA, under dissolved organic matter induced mercury methylation -... | ecosystem: Environmental > Aquatic >...
ATCTCCAGCTCCAGACTCGGCGGCGCGCCCGACTCGCGCGCGGCGAAGGCCTCGGCGGTGGCACCGTCGGTCCACAGCACGAAGGAGACCACCGCGCCGAGCCGGGTACCTGAGGTGACGTCGACGTCGATCGTCGACCCGGCCACGAGCCGGTCGATCGAGGCGAGGCGCTGTCCGGGAGGGGGAGCGGTACTCCAGGTCAGGTTCCTCTCCGACCAGCCGGACGGCGCACTCGAGACCTGGGTGCGCTGGCGGGTGGAGCTCCGTGCGAGCAGATGCAGTCGAGCGCTCACCGGCGTCCCGCTGATCCCCGACAGGTCGAAGGCCACGTAGGTTCGGATCGCGGACGGTGAGCCATCGACCCGAAGTGCCTTCGTTCCGCCGTGGGGGGTGCCGGGCGCCGCTGCGGTCACGTAGGCGTCAGCGCTGGCCGGGACGTTTCTCGAGGCGGCTTGGGAGGACGAGACCATGGTCAGCGTGATGGCCGAGCCGATCAGCGCCGCCACCAGCCCGAGGGACCAGGCGCGCCGGGACCAGCTCGACCGGCGGCGGCGTCGAGCGCCCGGGTGCTCTCGTCTTCCCCGCGGCTGCTGGCTCATGGTTTCACAGCTTCGGCACGTCGGGTCAAGCGCACGTTCAGAGAGGCGTCAGTCCACCTCAAGTCTGAGCCGAACCCGTCCGTTTCGTGGGCACATGAACCACTTCATTCCTGTGACCTGGGCGCGGCGTCTCCGTCCCCGGGAGTCGAGGCCCACCGCGCCTACCTGGATGGGCGGGTCGGGTGGGGTTCGAAGCCATCCAAAGGCAGTCGGAACCGATTGCGAGCCAACGGCTCGACCAGCCCGTCGAACACCAGCGAGTCCAGGCACCGTGCCCGCTGCCCGGGATCACGCAGCACGGCGTCCGGCACGGCGGTCTCGAGCCGAGCCCGGGTGAGCGCGCCACCGGTGTCGTGGGCGTCGCGCAAGGCGGCCATGATCAGTCCGCGCACGTACCGGTCGGTTCCCTCGTAGCGCTGCCCGCGCCGCGGTGGACCGGTGTACGGCGGCGTGCCCTCGGCCTGCCAACGACACAGCACCAGCACCGGACAGTCCGCACACCGGGGGCTGCGCGCGGTGCAGATCAGCGCGCCGAGCTCCATCGACGCCACCGCCCACGTCGCGGCGCGCGCCTCGTCGTCCGGCACCAGGTTCTCGGCCACCGCCCGTTCGGCGGCCGTCATCGCGGGCGCGGCCTGCGCGACTCCGGTCACCGCGCGAGCCAGCACCCGGCGCACGTTGGTGTCCACCACGGCATGGCGCTGGCCGAAGGCGAAGCTGGCCACCGCGGCGGCGGTGTACTGCCCGATCCCGGGCAGGGCCAGCAGGTGGGGGCGCGCCGACGGGACCTCGCCGCCATGCCGCTCGACCATCGCCGTGGCTGCCTCGTGCAGCCGGACGGCGCGGCGCGGGTACCCGAGGCGCTCCCAGGCACGGATCGCCTCGCCCACCGGTTCGGCGGCCAGGTCGGCCGGCCTGGGCCAGCGGGCCGTCCAGCGCTGCCAGGCCGGCAGCACCCGAGCCACCGGCGTCTGCTGCAGCATCACCTCGCTGACCAGGACCCCCCAGGGACTGCATCCGGGCTCGCGCCACGGCAGGACCCGGGCGTGGACGGCGTACCAGGCCAGCACGGGTGTGTGCAGCGGATGATCTGCCATCGCGGCGAGGAAACCCCAGCGTCAGACGAAGCGGTCGACCATGATCAGATCGTGGGCGCGGAACAGCCCCTCGCGCACTGTGCGCGCCCGCTGCTCGCCGACGCCGTCCACGGCCATCAGCTCGTCCAGGCTCGCGGCGAGCAACTTCTGTAGGTCGCCGAAGTGCTCGACCAGCCGCTCGATGATGGTGCCCGGGATCCGCGGGACCTTGTTCAGGAGGCGATATCCCTTGGGATGCACCGGAATGTCGAGGCTGTCCGGCGTCGCGGGGAACCCGAGGACGCCGGCCACCTGGACCAGATCGACCAGCTCGGCGGAGCTGATCTCGGACAGGTCGTCGAGCACCTCGAACATGGACCGGTCGGCGCCGGCGGCGTCCAGGTAGTCGCGGATCACCAGCTCCCGGTCCGGGCTCACCCCGCCGATCAGGTCGTCCAGCTGCAGCGACAGCAGCCGCCCGTCGGCACCCAACTCGACCACGTAGTGGGCGATCTCCTCCGAAATCCGGCGCACCATCTCCAGCCGCTGGACGACGATCGCCACGTCCCGCACGGTGACCGCCGACTCGATCTCCTGCTGGGAGAGGATCCCGGTGACCTCGTCGAGCCGGGCCTTGTACCGCTCGAGCGTGGCCAGGGCCTGGTTGGCCTTGGCCAGGATCGCGTCGGACCCCTCGAGCACGTAGCGCAGGCCACCGACGTAGAGCGCGACGATCCGCATCGACTGGCTGACCGAGATCACCGGGAAACCGGTCTGCTTGGCCACCCGCTCGGCGGTGCGGTGCCGGGTGCCGGACTCGGAGGTCTGAATCGTCGAGTCGGGCACCAGCTGTACCGCAGCCCGGGTGATCCGCTTCGCCTCGGCGTCGGTGACGATGGCGCCGTCCATCTTGGCCAGTTCGCGCAGTCGGGTCGCCGAGAACGGGACGTCGAGGGCGAATCCGCCGGTGCACAGGTCCTCGACCACCTGGTCGTGCCCGAGCACGATCAGCGCGCCGGTGCGGCCGCGGAGGATCCGCTCCAGCCCGTCGCGCAGCTCGGTGCCGGGGGCGACGGCGGCCAGGGTGGCGCGCAGCAGCTCCTCGGCGGAGCGCTCACCCAGCACGGACGACTCCCGGGGACGGCGACGGTGTGGTCGCGGGCATTCTACTGAGCGTGTCGCGCTCGGCGTGCGAGGTGGCATTCGGGCCGCACGTCCCGGGGGCGATGTCGCGTCCGAGGACGCCGCAAGCCCAAGGTCGCCAGCCGGAGCTCAGCCGATGGCCGCGGGCCGAGCAACCCGACGCTTGAGCGGCACCCACCATGCGCGATTGTCCCGATACCACTGAACGGTCTGTGCAAGGCCGGCCTCGAGCTCGATCTGCGGGCGATATCCCAGTTCCTGAGTGATCTTGGAGTGATCCACGGAGTAGCGGCGGTCGTGGCCGCGGCGATCCGACACATATCGAACCTGGCTCCAGTCGGCGTCGCAGGCTCGGAGGAGCCGATCGGTCAACTCGACGTTGCTCAGCTCGGTACCTCCGCCGATGTTGTAGATCTCGCCTGGGCGTCCACGTTCGAGGACCAACTCGATACCCTGACAATGGTCGTCGACGTGGAGCCAGTCCCGCACATTCCCGCCGTCGCCGTAGAGCGGCACGGTGTCGCCGTCCAGCAGGTTGGTGACGAAGAGCGGAATGACCTTCTCGGGGAACTGGTGGGGCCCGTAGTTGTTGGAGCACCGGGTGATCACCACGTCCATGCCGAACGTGCGAGCATAGGCGCGGGCCAGCAGATCCGCGCCCGCCTTGCTTGCCGAGTAGGGCGAGTTCGGTTCCAGCAGATGGTCTTCGGGCCACGAGCCGGTCTCGATCGAGCCGTACACCTCGTCGGTCGACACGTGGACGAATCGTCCGACCCCGGCCGATCGTGCGGCCTCCAGCAGGACCTGGGTGCCCAGGACGTTGGTGGTCACGAAGCCCGTGCCCCCGACGATCGAGCGATCAACGTGCGATTCCGCCGCGAAGTGAACCACCACATCGATGCCGGCCATGATGTCAGCCACGGTGTGGGCATCGACGATGTCCCCCTGGATGAAGCGGTAACCCGGCGCCTCGGACACCGATTCGAGATTGGCGAGATGTCCGGCATAGGTGAGCTTGTCCAGCACGGTGATCTGGGCGTCGGCGAGCGCAGGCCATCGGCCGGTCAAGGCACATCGGACGAAGTGAGACCCGATGAAGCCGGCCCCGCCCGTCACCAGCATTCTCACGACGGACCACTCCCTGGTCGGAGACCGACGCACGAGTCTCAGCGCGAAGGTCACCACCGAGCGCCGTTTCCGATGCATCCTTGGTCTGACTCATCTTCTCGGATCCTCATCGACCTCCCGGGATGCGTTCTGGAGCGGTCAGTCGCCGCCGGAGAGCCCCGTGCAGGCGAGGGCGTCGACCAGCTGCGACACCTCATAGACCGTCATGCCGTCGGGCGCGCCGTCGTCGGTGCCTGCCGGGACGAGCGCCGCGGTGAAGCCCAGCCGAGCCGCCTCGGCCAACCGGCGTCCCACTCCGGCAACCCTGCGGATCTCCCCGGCCAGCCCCACCTCGCCGACCAGCGCAAGCCCGCCGGCCAGCGGCTTGTCCGTGACGCTGCTGGCGACGGCCAGGGCCACCGCCAGATCGGCGGCGGGCTCGACCAGCCGCACCCCGCCGACCGTCGAGGTGTAGACGTCGCGACCGGCCAGGCTCACCGTCAACCGCCGCTCGAGCACGGCCAGTGCCATCGAGACCCGGCTGGAGTCCAGCCCCGAACTGGCCCGCCGCGGGTTGCTCAACGCGCTGGGGGCGACCAGCGCCTGGACCTCGGCGATCAGGGGACGTCGTCCCTCGAGCGTGACCGTCACCGCCGTCCCGGCGACCGGGGAGTCGTGGCGGGAGAGGAACAAGCCGCTGGGGTCGGGCAGCCCGCGGATGCCGGTGTCGGTCAGGTCGAAGCAGCCCACCTCGTCGGTGGCGCCGTAGCGGTTCTTGGTCGAGCGCAGCAGCCGCAGCCGCGAGTGTCGCTCGCCCTCGAACTGGCAGACGACGTCCACCAGGTGTTCGAGCGCCCGGGGGCCGGCGATGGCGCCGTCCTTGGTCACGTGCCCGACCAGCACAGTGGCCATCCCGCGGGCCTTGGCCACCCGGATCAGGCTCGCCGCCACCTCGCGTACCTGGGCCACTCCGCCCGCGCCGCCCTCGACTGCGTCACTGACCACGGTCTGCACCGAGTCCAGCACGAGCAGATCGGGGGCGACCGCCTCGACCTGACCGAGCACGCTGGCCAGGTCGGTCTCGGCGGCCAGCAGCAGCCGAGAACGCAGCGCCCCGATCCGCTCGGCGCGCAGCCGGACCTGGGCCGCCGACTCCTCACCGGTCACGTACAGGACGGTGCGCGCCGTCGACGCCGCCCGGGAGGCGACGTCCAGCAACAGGGTCGACTTGCCCACCCCCGGCTCGCCGGCGAGCAGGACGACGGAGCCGCCGACCAGCCCACCGCCGAGCACCCGGTCGAGTTCGTCGACCCCGGTGGGCCAGGACGCCGCGGCGGTCGCCTCGATCTCGGCGATCGGCCGGGCCGGGGTGACGGCGGCGCGGGCGGTGGTGAGGCCGGCGGGGGGAGCGCCGGCGTCGGCCACGGTGCCCCACGTCTGGCACTCTCCGCACCGGCCGACCCACTTGGGCGTCGTCCAGCCGCACTCGGAGCAGCGGTACTGGGGCGAGCGCGCCGCGGCGGCCCGTGCCGTGGATGCCATGCGGTGAAGGCTAGGGGGCGGTGCCGACAGCCGACAGAATTGCATGATCACGGCGGCGGAGGGAGGGAGGGGGGAGTCAGAAACGCTTCCAGAACAGGTTGGCCGCGTAGTCGACCTCGGAGCCAGGGTGCTCGGCGAGGGCGGCCTCCGCCACCTCCGGGGACAGTTCGATCCGGACGACGGCCTCGAAGTCGGCGCGGGTCTGCATCACCCAGCGCAGGTCCAGCGGGACCCGCTGCCAGCCGTGGGTGGCCCAGAACCGTTGCACCGCCAGGGAGTCGTAGTCCGGCTTCCAGCGCCGGAACCACGACCCGAAGGTGGACCGGGTGGCGTCGATGTCTATCACGAAGGCGGCCCCGCCGCGGCGGACCACCCGGTCCAGCTCACGCAGCCCGGGCTCGCAGCCGGGCCCGAAGAAGTAGGCCCAGCGGGCGTGGGCGACGTCCACCGACGCGGCGGGCAGCGGCAGCGCCTGGGCGGTCCCGGCGCGCACCTCGATGGTGGCGAGGTCGCGTGTCCGGCGCCGGGCCAGCGCGACCAGCGGGGGGTGCGGCTCGATCCCGATCACCCGGCGGGCACGCTCTGCGAATCGCGGCAGGTGGAACCCCGAGCCGCAGCCGACGTCGATCAGGTCGGCGCCGTCCCAGGTGCGCACGGCCGCCATCGCAGCCTCGATCACGCCGTCCGGATCACAGGCGCGGTTCTCGATCTCGTAGAGGCCGGGGGACTGCCAGATGTTCGGGCTCGGCCGGACCGTGCTGGCCACGGTCAGTCCCGGTCGTCCCCGCTGTCGCGTCCGGCCTCGCGCCCCAGTTCCCGCGCGGCCTCCCGGCTCGCCGGGTGCAGCACCAGGGTCCGGGCCCGCTTGCTCGCCAGCAGCTGCGCGCAGTGCTCCGCCAGCACGTCGTAGGCCTTCTGGCCGATCAGCGCCACGATCTCCGCCCGCAGGCTGACGTAGACCGGGTCGGCCGCCCCGTGCGCCGCGGGGTTGCCGGTGCAGTACCAGTCCAGATCCAGCCCGCCGGCGCCCCAGCCGGCGCGGTCGTACTCGGTCAGCGTGATCTCGAGGTAGCTGCTGCCGTCGGGCCGCTCGACCGTGCGGTAGGAGCGGCGCAGCGGCAGCTGCCAGCAGACATCGGGCTTGAGCTCCAACGGGTTCCGGCCCTCGTCGAGGGCGAGCTTGTGCAGCGCGCACCCCCCACCGTCGGCGAACTCACCCGGCGCGAACCCGGGCCGGTTGAGGAAGATGCAGGCCCCGTCGACCAGCCGCGTCGTCCGCGTGCCGTTCTCGTCCCGGTCGACCCAGCCACCGACGTCGCCGCTGGCCTTGTGCTGCCACTGCCGCGCGGTGAGCCGCTTGACCGCCTTGCCCACCCGCACCCGGTCGTCCTTGTCGGCGAAGTGCGCCCCCAGGGTGCAGCACCCGTCGTGCGGACGGTCCTTGTAGATGCCGGCGCAGCCGCGCCCGTAGATGCACGACCACGAAGAGGTGAGCCAGGTCAGGTCGCACCGGTACACCTGGTCGGCCTGGGCGGGTTCGGACGGCGAGCCGGGCTCGAACTCGCCCGTCGGCCCCTGCGGGTCCGGGAACTCGACCCAGAACCGCGTCGGATTCAGGGGGGTCTCCCCGGCCGCGGGCCGGTTCGGCTTCGCCATCCGCACAGGGTAGGGCGTGGACCGGGCCGCTGCGTGTGGACCTCGCAGCAGGCCGGCCGGAGCGGTCGGGACGGTGGGTGCCGGGGGATCGGCGTGCGCTCAGTAACCTGGGGGCCATGACGCCGCGGCAGCGTTCGACGCCGACGCGTACCGATGTGCCCGCCGTCCGGGTGCCGGCCGCGAAGGTCGCGCTGTCCACTGCCTCCGTCTACCCGCAGGGCTGCGCCGATGCCTTCGCGCTCGCCGCCGAGCTCGGCTACGACGGGATCGAGGTGATGGTCTGGACCGACGCGGTCAGCCAGAACCCCACGGCCCTGCTCCGACTGGCCGAGTACCACGGCGTCCCGGTGCTCGCTGTGCACGCCCCGACGCTGCTGGTCACCCAACGGGTCTGGGGCCGCGAGCCATGGACCAAGGTCGAGATGGCCTGCCAGATGGCCCGTGAGGTCGGCGCCACCACAGTCGTCGTCCACCCGCCCTTCCGCTGGCAGCGCGAGTACGCGGCGTCCTTCGTCGAAGGCGTCGCGGCGCTCAGCGAGCGCTGCGGGGTGAGGATCGCGGTGGAGAACATGTACCCCTGGCGGGCGCGCCAGCGCGAGATGCTCGCCTATGCCCCGGACTGGGACCCGGTCGGCATCGGCTACCCGAACGTCACCCTCGATCTCTCCCACGCCGCGACCGCCGGGCAGGACGGGCTGTACCTGGCCGGCGCGCTGGGCGATCGCCTGTCCCACCTGCACCTGGCCGACGGCACCGGCTCGGCCAAAGACGAGCACCTGGTGCCCGGCCGCGGTGAGCAGCCCTGCGACGCCGTGCTCGGACTCTTGGCCGAGCGCTCCTGGGAGGGCACGGTGGTGGTCGAGGTGAACACCCGCAGGGCCAAGGACCGCCAGGAGCGCGGCACCGATCTGGCCGAGTCGCTGGCGTTCGCCCGGTTGCACCTCGCCGCGGCGCTCAGCCCGACCTGATGCAGTGCAGCGTCCGAGACAGCTCTCGGCCAGGTCCGAGGCATCGAACACGCCGGTTCTGCAGACCGCACCCGGGGGCGCGACCGTTGCGCCGTCCCCTCCCCAGGTCTAGTTTTCATCACGTGATGAAAAAGCTTCCGGGGGGTGACCCGGCGATCCGGATCGACGGCCTGAGGGTCGTCCGCGGCCGCCGCACGGTGATCCCAGGGCTGTCGCTGGAGGTGCCGCACGGTCAGGTGGTCGGGCTGCTCGGGCCGAGCGGCTGCGGCAAGACCACGTTGATGCGGGCGATCGTCGGCGTCCAGCAGATCGCGGCCGGCTCGGTCCAGGTGTTCGGCATGGAGGCCGGGTCGGCGCCGCTGCGGCATCGGGTCGGGTACGTGACCCAGGACCCGAGCATCTACCTCGACCTGACCGTGGCCGAGAACGTCCGATATTTTGCCGCGGTGATGGGCATCGCCCGGCGCGGCCTGCAGGTCGAGGTGGCCCGGGTGCTCGACCTGGTCGACCTCGCCGAGTACGCCGACACGACCGTGGCCAACCTCTCCGGGGGTCAGACCTCGCGGGTCTCGCTGGGTGCGGCCCTGGTCGGAAGCCCGGAGCTGCTCGTGCTGGACGAGCCCACGGTCGACCTCGACCCGGTATTGCGCCGCGACCTGTGGGCGATCTTCCACCGGCTCGCCGACGACGGTGCCGCCCTGCTGGTCTCCAGCCATGTGATGGACGAGGCCGTGCGCTGCGACCGGCTGCTGCTGATGCGGGCGGGCACCATGCTCGCCGACGACACCCTGGACGGCGTCCTGGCCGCGACCGGCACCCGGGACGTCGAGCATGCCTTCCTCACCCTGGTCGACCGGGCCGAGGGACGGCTGCCGGCGGACGGCGTCGCGGCGTCCCCGCACGACGCCCACCACGGACGACACCTCGCGGGCGAGCGCCCACCCCGCGGCCCCGACGGCCAGCGCGGCGCGGTCGACACCCCCCGCCATCAGCAGCCGCCCGAGGAGGTGACCCGGTGAGCCCCCGTCTCGTCGTGGCCACGGCCGCCCGGGTGCTGCGCCAGCTGCGGCACGACCACCGGACCATGGCATTGCTCATCATCGCGCCGTGCGTGCTGATGGGCCTGCTCGCCTGGATCTACCAGAACACTCCGGTGTTCGACCGGATCGGGGCGCCGCTGCTGGGGATGTTCCCGTTCCTGGTGATGTTCCTGGTGACCAGCATCGCGACCCTGCGCGAGCGACAGAGCGGCACCCTGGAGCGGCTGCTCGCGATGCCGCTCGGCAAGGCCGACCTGCTGGCCGGCTACGCCCTCGCCTTCGGCTTGGTCGCCACCGTGCAGGCGATCATCGTCGGGTCCTTCGCCATCCTCGTGCTCGGCCTGGACGTTGCCGGGGACGCCTGGCTGCTGCTCGTGGTCGCGGTCGTCGACTGCCTCCTGGGCACGGCGCTGGGCCTGTTCCTGTCCGCCTTCGCCGCCACCGAGTTCCAGGCCGTGCAGTTCCTGCCCGCGTTCGTCCTGCCCCAGTTCCTGCTCTGCGGCCTGCTGGTGCCACGGGACAGCCTGCCGGACGTGCTCAGGTACGCCTCGGACGTCCTACCGCTGTCCTACGCCGTGGATGCCATGCGGACCATCACGGTCGATGCGAACGGCACCGCTGATGTGCTCGGCGACCTCGGCATCGTGCTGGGCTTCGTGATCGCCCTGGTGGCGCTGGGGGCGGCGACGCTGCGTCGGCGCACGCCCTGACCCTCGCCTGCGGCGGGCAAGCCAGGCCAACGCGCATCGTCAGCCGAGGTGGCGGGGCGCGACCCGCAGCGCGGGGCCGCCCGGGGTGGCCGGCTGCTTGAACGCCGTCCAGATGTAGGTGGGCACCAGCGGCAGGCCCGCCGCGAGCACCGGTTCGGGGATCCGCCCGGCCCAGGCCGGGATCTCCACGTCCGCGGCGAAGGCCCGCGAGTCGGCCAGCACCGGCAGCGTGTAGTCCCAGACGTCGTAGGCGGCGAACAGTCGCCGCAGGCCGGCGCGGGAACGGAACCGCTCGTAGTAGTGCTCGCCCTTGCCCGTGACCTGCAGGTAGCGATCGGCGGCGGCCTGCGGCAACCAGGACAGGAAGGGCAGCTTGTGGTGCGGCTCGACCACGCCGTACTTGTTGCCCAGACCGAGATACAGGACGCCGGTCGGCGCGAGCACCCGGTGGATCTCGGCGACCACCGTCTCAGGGTCCACGACGTGCTCGTAGATGTGGTTGAGCACTGCGACGTCCACGCTGCCGTCCTCGAGCGGCAGGTCCTCCCCGCGGGCCAGCCGGAAGTCGACCTGCGCGCCGAACCGCTCCCGGGCCTTGGCCAGGCCCGGCTCGTCGATGTCGACGCCGATCGTGGCGGCTCCGGCCGCGGCCAGCTCGTCGGCGATGAAGCCGGCGGAGCAGCCGACGTCCAGCGCCCGCAGCCCGGCCAGCCCGCTCGCCTCGTCCCGGCCGAGGGCGTGCTGGATCACCGCGATCAGCTTCGCCGCCTTGCGCCGCCGGGCGGTCTCGTCGAGCATCGCCGCCATCGACTCCGAATAGGCGAGCTGCTCCGACCTCGGCTCGGGGGATTGCCCGGGGCTGGGCCGATGGCGTGCGCTCATGACGCTCGATCGTAGTTCGGCGCCCTGCGTGCTCTAGCCTTCAGGCGAGACGGGAATCGGCTCCCGCCTCGCCCGAAGGAGGGCCGCGACCGTGGACGTGTTGCGTGAGGCGTTGCTCCAGGCCGCCGGGAGCAAGCAGGTGCGCGAGCTGGTGGAGAGCGCGCCGGTGTCACGGGCCGTCGTCCGCCGCTATGTGCCGGGGACGGCGACCGAGGACGCCGTGAGCGCCTGCGCCGACCTGATCGGCCAGGGGTTGACCACCACCCTGGACCACCTCGGTGAGGACACCACCGACATCACCCAGGCGCGCGCCGTCCGGGACGCCTACCGGGCGGTGCTCGAGGCACTCTCGGACGCCGGGCTCACCCAGGGCGGGCGGTGCGAGGTGTCGGTCAAGCTGTCCGCGGTCGGTCAGGCGCTGGGGCCGGACGGGGAGAAGATCGCGCTCGAGCACGCCCATGAGATCTGCGCTGCGGCGGCTGCCGCCGACACCACGGTCACCCTCGACATGGAGGACCACACCACCACCGACTCCACCCTGTCGATCCTGCGCGAGCTGCGCCGGGAGTACCCGTGGGTGGGGGCGGTGCTGCAGGCCTACCTCTACCGGACCGAGGGCGACTGCGTGGACCTGGCCAACGAGGGGTCGCGGGTGCGGTTGTGCAAGGGCGCCTACCGCGAGCCCGAGTCGGTCGCCTACGCGAGCAAGAGGGACGTCGACCTGGCCTATGTGCGGTGCGCACGCACGCTGATGGCCGGCAAGGGATACCCGATGTTGGCCACACACGACCCGCGGTTGGTCGACATCGGCAACGCCCTGGCGGTGCAGAACAAGCGTCCCCAGGGCAGCTACGAGTTCCAGATGCTCTACGGCATCCGGCCGAACGAGCAGCGCCGGCTCGCCGCCGACGGCGAGACGGTCAGGGTCTACGTGCCCTACGGCGAGGACTGGTACGGCTACTTCATGCGGCGGCTGGCCGAGCGCCCGGCCAACGTGGGGTTCTTCCTGCGCTCGCTGGTGACCAAGAAGTAGAGGACGGACGAGACGATGGGCGAGCAGGTCGCGATCCTGGGCGCCGGGGTGATGGGGGAGACCCTGCTCTCCGGCCTGCTGCGGGCGGGATGGACGGCGGCCGACGTCGTGATCACCGAACGGCGACCCGAGAGAGCGGCCGAACTGGCCGCCAAGTACGGCGTCCGGGTGATGGAGAACGACGCTGCGGTCGCCGAGGCCGACACCGTCGTCCTCGTGGTCAAACCGCAGGACATCGCTGGGCTGCTGGAGGAGATCGCCGGGTCGATCCGCCCGAGCGCCCTGATCGTGTGCATCGCGGCCGGGATCACCACGCAGTTCGTCGAGGACCGCCTGCCTCCGGACGTCGCGGTGGTCCGGGTGATGCCCAACACCCCGGCGCTGGTCGACGAGGGCATGGCCGCGATCTCTCCCGGAAAGCACTGCGACTCCGAGCATCTGGCCCGTGCCAGGGCACTGCTCGAGGCCACCGGCAAGGTGGTGCAGGTGCCGGAGTACCACCAGGACGCGATCACGGCGATCAGTGGCTCGGGGCCGGCGTACATCTTCTATGTGGTCGAGGCGATGATCGAGGCCGGGGTGCTGCTCGGACTGCCCCGCTCGACGTCCACCGAGCTGGTCGTCCAGACCGTCTACGGCGCCGCGGCGATGCTGAAGGAGACCGGCGAGCACCCCACGGTGCTGCGCGAGCAGGTGTCCAGCCCGGCCGGGACGACGATGGCGGCGCTGCGCCAGCTCGACGACCACAAGGTGCGTGCGGCGTTCCTGACCGCGATGGAGGCGGCGCGGGACCGCTCGCGCGAGCTGTCCTCCGGCAGCGCCTAGCCCGGACGTCCCGGCGACGGGCGGCCCCGCCCGGCGGCTTGCGCGGCATGCTCAGTGGCGGTGATCCGGTAGAACACGTGTGGGCGCAGCGGGTCCCCGGGCGGGACGCGCGGGTGCTCGGCGCGGGCCTGTTCGCGCATCCCGATCCGGCGCATGACCGCGATCGAGGGCTCGTTGAGGACGGCGGTCATCGACCACACCTCGGCCAGCTGGAGGCGGCCGAAGGCGAGGTCGAGCACGGCTCTGGCTGCCTCGGTGGCGTACCCCTGGTGCCAGGCGTGCTCGGCGAGGCGCCAGCCGATCTCCCAGCCGCCGGCGCCGGGCACGTCGTCCGGCATCGGGTCCAGACCGGTGAAACCGAGGAAGGCGCCGGTCGCCCAGGCTTCGAGGGCCCACAGGCCGACGCCGTTGGTCTGGAACCGCTGCTCGTAGCGCTCGATCGAGGCGTCGCTGGCCGAGCGGTCGAGCAGATCGGGGAAGAAGCGGCGCACCCTCGGATCGGCGTTCATCGCGGCGAACGGTCCCCGGTCGCTCTCGCGCCATCGGCGCATCAGCAGGCGTTCGGTGCGCAGGCTGTCGTGGGGTGCGGCCTCACGGTTGGTCACGGGCACGGGTCCCACTGTGTGGCATCGGGCTCATCCGCGCCGAGCACGGTGTGACGTCGTGCCCGCCAGACGAGCACGGTGTGACGTCGTGCTCATGAGGGGGGCGGCGGCGAGGGTCAGGGGCGGGCGGCGAACTTCTCGATCAGCTCGGAGCGGCCGCTGACGATCATGACGTCCTTCTCGTAGATTCGGGTCTCGGGGACGGCGTAGGTGAAGTCGCGGCCTGGGGTCTTCACGCCGATCACGGTGATGCCGTACTTCTCCCGGACCTTGGACTCGGCGAGGGTGAACCCGTGGGTCTCGGTGGGCGGGCGCATCTTGGCGATCGCGAAGCCATCGTCGAACTCGATGTAGTCCATCAGCCGGCCGGTGACCAGGTGTGCCACCCGCTGCCCGGAGTCGTGTTCGGGATAGACGATGTGGTGCACGCCGAGCCGTTCCAGGATCCGCCCGTGGGCCTCGGTCAGCGCCTTGGCCCACAGCTGCTTGACGCCGAGATCGACCAGCGTCGCCACGGTCAGCACGCTGGACTCCACGGACGTGCCGATGGCGACCACCCCGACCGCGAAGTCGGTGATCCCGAGCTGTTCCATCGCCTCGTGCGAGGTGGTGTCCGCCTCGACAACATGCGGTAGCCGGGCCGACCACTCGGCCACCAGCCGGGGGTCTCGGTCGATCGCCAGGACGTCGTGTCCGAGCCGCGCCAGCGCGTCGGCGGTGGCCGAACCGAACCGTCCCAGCCCGCACACCACGACGGCGTCGTCACTGCTCTTGCCCCGTCCGAGCATGTCCACTCCCGCTCCCGTACGCCGTCCGAGTCGGACCGGCTCCCATCCTGCCGCCTCGCCTGTTCGGCAAGTACGGTAGTCGCGTGGACGGGCTCCGGCTGATGTGGGACGAGGCGTTCACCCAGTACGACTTCGGGCCCGGGCACCCGATGGCGCCGGCCCGGCTGCTGCTCACCTCGATGCTGGTGCGTGACCTGGGCCTGCTCCACCACGCCGGGGTCAGCGTCTCGAGGGTCCAGCCCGCCTCGGACGAGCTGCTGCAGACGGTGCACACGCCCGAGTACATCGCCGCGGTCAAGGCCGCTTCGCACCACGACCGACGCCACCCGCCGCCGCCGGACCTGGCCACCGGGCTGGGCACCGCCGACGTCCCGGTCTTCCCGTCGATGCACGAGGCGAGCGCGCGGATCGCGGCGGCCTCACACGAGCTCGCCCTCGCCGTCTGGAAGGGCGAAACGCTGCACGGGGTGAACTTCGCCGGCGGTCTGCACCATGCCATGGCCACGCACGCCAGCGGGTTCTGCGTCTACAACGACGCCGCGATCGCGATCCGGGCCCTGCTCGAGGCCGGCGCCCGGCACGTGGCCTACGTGGACGTGGACGTGCACCACGGCGACGGGGTGGAGCGGATCTTCTGGGACGAGCCGCGGGTGCTCACCATCTCGCTGCACGAGACCGGTCAGGTGCTCTTCCCGGGTACGGGCTACGCCAACGACATCGGCGGGCCGCGGGCCGAGGGCAGCGCCGTCAACGTCGCGTTTCCTCCCGGCATCGGGGACGCCGCGTGGCTGCGGTCGTTCCACGCCGTGGTGCCGCCGTTGCTGCGCGCCTTCAAGCCCGACATGATCGTCACCCAGCACGGATGCGACTCGCACGCGCTCGACCCGCTGGCGCACATGGCCCTGTCCCTGGACTGCCAGCGCGCCTCGTACGAGGTGCTGCACGACCTGGCCCACGAGCTCACGGAGGGCCGCTGGCTGGCCCTGGGCGGCGGCGGCTACGAATTCGTGGACGTCGTCCCGCGGGCCTGGGCCCACCTGATCGGGATCGCCGCCCACGCCCCGGTCGACCCGGCCACCGAGATCCCGCAGAACTGGCGGGACTACGTGATGGAGCGGTTCGCCCGGCAGGCGCCCCAGCGGATGACCGACGGAGCCTCGGTGCACTACCGGTCCTGGGCGATGGGCCACGACCCGTCCGATCCGGTCGACCGGACGGTGATGGCCACCCGCCGGGCGGTCTTCCCCCTGCACGGACTCGATCCCTGGTTCGACTGATCACCGGCTCGACTGATCACCGCGGCGGCCCGTCGTCGTCGGCGGTCCGAGCAAGCGGGTGGTGCCGTGCACTCTCACAGCGCGGGCTCAGGTCCACGTGGTCTCATGGAGGGGTGTCCCGGCCGAGCCTGCTCCAGCATTTGGTCGAGCTGCGGCAGCAGATGTCCGGCTCGCCCACCATCATGCTCGCCGTGCTGGCCGCCCTGCTGTTCTGCCTCGGGGCCGCCCTGGTCGGCAGCCGACTGGCGGCGCTGGCGCTGATCCCGCTGGCCGGGGCCTGGCTGATGTCCAACCAGTTGGTCGAGGGCAGCACCCTGCTGAAGCTGACGTGGTCGCATGGGGTGACCACCGCCGACATGCTCTCGGTGCTCGCTCTGCTGGTGGCCGCCTGGCGGTTGCTGCCTCCGGTCGTGCGGCTGCTGAGCGGTTCCTCCCCGTCCGGGGTTCGCTGACGTCGTCGCAGGTCAGCGCGGGATCGTCCAACTGCGACACGTCGGCGGTTTCCCATCCGTCACGCCTGCCTCTAGTGTGCTCCCCAGTTCCGGCACGACCATCAGTACGACGAACAGCACGAGACCATCACGACCCACCTAACGCAGACAGGCCGTCCCGGGGGTGTGCCGGCCGAGGCACGAGGGGTTGGTGCGCAGGCAATGTCCGGTGATTTCACCGACGTTCGGTTCCTGACCGTGGCCGAGGTCGCCTCGATCATGCGCGTGTCCAAGATGACCGTGTACCGCCTGGTGCACTCCGGCGAGATGCCGGCCGTCCGGGTGGGGCGCTCGTTCCGGGTGCCCGAGTCCGCGGTGCACGACTACCTGCGCCACTCCTACGTCGACACCGCCTGAGACGCGAACCCGCTCATGCTCCGCGGGCGTACACCGTCTGGGGCACGTGTGGCAGATGTGATCCGGATTGTGTTCACGCGCGGAGCATGAGCGTGCTCGGGGGCGGGTAGGCTGAGCCGCGCGGCACATGTCGGGCCGCGTCGTGCCACTCCCGTTCGATGTCGACTGCGAGGTCCCGTGGGTTCCGTCATCAAGAAGCGCCGCAAGCGCATGGCGAAGAAGAAGCACCGCAAGCTGCTGCGCAAGACGCGCCACCAGCGCCGCAACCGCAAGTGACCCGCGGGGTCGGCCGGAACCTCGGCCGACCCGTCGGGAAGCGCCGGACCTCGACGCGGCATCGTCACAGGACCAGCCACAAGGGGAGACCGTACAAGGGGAGACCATGGGGCGAGTGGTTCTCGTGACGGGGGTCTCGAGATACCTCGGGAGCCGTTTCGCGCACCTGCTCTCGCAGGACCCCTCGATCGAGCGGGTGATCGGCGTCGACGTCGTTCCTCCGGCGGAGGACATCGGAGCCGCCGAGTTCGTGCGCGCCGACATCCGCAACCCGGTGATCGGCAAGGTGATCGCCAACGAGCAGGTCGACACCGTGGTGCACATGAACGTGATCGCCACTCCGACCGGTGCCGGTGGTCGGGTCTCCATGAAGGAGATCAACGTCATCGGCACGATGCAGCTGCTCGCGGCGTGCCAGAAGTCGCCCAGCGTGCGCCGGTTGGTGGTCAAGTCGACCGCCGGGGTGTATGGCTGCAGCCCTCGCGATCCGGCCATGTTCACCGAGGACACCGGCGCCAAGGTGATGCCTCGCTCGGGCTGGGCCAAGGACTGCGTCGAGGTCGAGGGCTACGTGCGCGGGTTCTCCCGGCGCCGCCCCGACGTCTCGGTGGTGACCCTGCGCCTGGCCAACTTCATCGGCCCCACGGTGCGGACCGCGCTGACCGACTACTTCAGCCTGCCGGTGATCCCCACTGTGCTCGGCTTCGACGCCCGGCTGCAGTTCGTGCACGAGGACGACGGCCTCGAGGCACTGCGGTTGGCCACCATCGGCGACGTCACCGGCACGGTCAACGTCGCCGGTGACGGCGTGCTCACCCTCAGCCAAGCGGCCCGGCTGGCCGGCCGGCCCACGATCGCCATCCCGCCATCGCTGTCCGGCGTGGTGGGCCAGATCGTCCGCCGGGCCGGACTCGCCGACTTCAGCTCGGAGCAGGTGCGCTTCCTGTCTTTCGGGCGTGGCATGGACACCAGCCGGATGCGGACCGACCTCGGCCTCGAGCCTCGTTTCACGACCCGGGAGGCGTTCCTGGACTTCGTCCGCGGGCGGCACCTGCACGGGCCGTTCTCCACCGAGGTCGTCGACCGGGTCGAGCACGGCCTGCTCGGGGTGCTCGGCCGATTCCAGGACTCGGGAGCGGGGACGCGATGAACGAGAGCAGCCGGCCCACCCAGCCACGCCCGCCGCGGCGCAATCCCGGCCGCACGCCGTCCTCGCCCCGGGCGTCCTCGGCTTCTCGGGGCGCCTCCGCCGTCGTGGCCGGCGCCGAGCGGGCCACCGGCGAGCGGGCCCGCCGCCGGCGGCGCACCACACCGCTGCTCGACGATCTCGAGCCGTTCCCTGCACCGAGCAAGGCCGCGGTGCCGGAGCCGGAGCCGGCGACGGCGACGGCATCGGTGACCCCGGTGGTGACTCCATTGGTGACCCCGCCCGTGACCCGGGGTCGCCGGCGGCGTCCGGCCGCCCGGCGGACCTCCGGTGGAGAGCGTCTGGTGGCGGTGGCCGATCTGGCCGCCCAGGCGGGCGAGCAGATCGCCGAGGCTCTCGAGGAGCTCGAGTCCCAGCGTCGGGCGCGGGCCGAGGGCAGCGGCGCGGCCGACGGTCGGGACGGCGGGCAGGTGCGCGCCGAGTCCGCTGAGTCACGGATCGCGGAGATCCTCGCGTTCCTGCGCCGGCGGCTGACCGGTGACTTCCAGGTCGACGAGTACGGGTTCGACCCCGAGCTGACCGAGACGGTGACCCTGCACCTGCTGCGGGTCCTGTACCAGCGCTGGTTCCGGGTCGAGGTGCGCGGCATCGACAACGTGCCCTCCACCGGAGGTGCGCTGATCGTGGCCAACCACGCGGGGGCGATCGCACTGGACTCGCTGATGGTCCAGGTCGCGCTGCACGACGAGCACCCCGAACACCGGTTCCTCCGCCCGCTCGGTGCCGACCTGGTCTTCTCCTCGCCGATCATCGGCGAGCTCGCCCGCAAGGGCGGCGCCACGCTGGCCAACAACGCCGATGCCGAGCGGCTGCTCGCCGCCGGCGAGGTGGTCGGGGTCTGGCCGGAGGGCTTCAAGGGGATCGGCAAACCGTTCAGTGAACGGTACAAGCTGCAGCGGTTCGGCCGCGGCGGCTTCGTCTCCGCGGCCCTGCGCACCGGCGCTCCGATCGTGCCCTGCGCGATCGTCGGCTCGGAGGAGACCTACCCGATCCTGGGCAACATCCCCACCCTGGCCCGGCTGCTGGGACTGCCCTACTTCCCGATCACCCCCACCTTCCCGTTGCTCGGGCCGCTCGGCCTGATCCCGCTGCCGAGCAAGTGGTTGATCGAGTTCGGTTCTCCGGTGCCCACCGGCGGGCTCGGCCCGGGGGCGGCCGACGACCCGATGCTGGTCTTCGACCTGACCGATCAGGTTCGCCAGACCATTCAACAGACCCTCTACCAGCTGCTGGTCCAGCGCCAGTCACCGTTCTTCTGAGTCACCCCACGTCGATCCGGTCTCCATCCCGGTGTCACGAGAGGCGGGAGCGCCGATGGGGGACGTCGTGGCGGCCACAGCCGACTACGAGCGGTGGGTCGACCGCCAGGTGCCCACGGTCCTCGCGGCGCGCCGGGACAAGCACGAGCGGATGGCGTCGGGGGTCTTCCCGTTCCTGCGCGCCACCTACTTCCGCTGGGTCGACCTGCTCGCCGCCGTCCCGGCCGCGCCCGGCCCGCGGGTGGCCGCCGTCGGCGACCTGCACGTGGAGAACTTCGGCACCTGGCGGGACGTCGAGGGGCGGCTGGTCTGGGGCGTCAACGATCTCGACGAGGCCGCCGTGCTGCCCGCCGTCCACGACCTGCTGCGGCTGGCCACCAGCGTGGAACTGGCCGGCCTGCACGGGCACCTCACCCTGCCGGCCGATGGCGTCGCGCAGGTCGTGCTCGACGGCTACGCCCGCGGCCTGGCCGCCGGCGGGCTCCCCGTCGTCCTGGAGGCCCCGGACCCGCACCCGCTCACGGCGCTGCTCCCGGCCGGTGGCGCCGGCCGGTGGTGGGCCCGGATCCTGGCCGAGCCCGCACTCCCTGCCGCGGACCACGATCCGGACGGGCCGGACGGTATCCCCGATCGCGCCCGCCGGCTGCTGCTGGACGCCCTGCCCGACGGCTGCGGGCCGGCCACCTTCCGGCGCCGGACGGCGGGCCTGGGCAGCCGCGACCACCTGCGCCTGATCGCCACGGCCGCGCTGGCCGGGGCGCCCGTCGTCCGCGAGGTCAAGGCCCGCACCCCGCCCGCCACGCAGTGGCAGTGCTCGCAGGCCGAGCAGGACGCCGAGCAGCGCCGCGACGACGTCGCCGGCCGGATCCTCCTCGGCGCCCGGCGATCCCCCGACCCCTCGTTGCGCTACCTGCGCCGCTGGGTGGTCCGCCGGCTCGCCCCGTGGTCGGACCGGATCGAGCTGACCGATCTGCAGCGGCGGGCCGATGTGGCCGCGCTGCTGGAGTGGATGGGCGTCGAGACGGCCAACCTGCACCTCGCCTCGGCCTCGGCCGCTGCGTTGCGCCCGCTCACCCGTCGCCGGGCGCGGACCTGGCTGGTGGCCGCCATCGAACAGATGGTCGCCGCCACCACGCAGGATCACGCGGCCTGGTGTGCCCGACGCTCGCAAGGAGGCCCCTGATGGGATTCGGGACCCTGGCCCTGATCGTCGCGGTCGGTCTGGTCGGACCGCTGCTGGCCGGGCTGCCGCGGTTCGCCGCTCCGCTCGTGGTGGGCGAGATCCTCGCCGGCGTGGTGGTCGGCCACAGTGGCCTCGACCTGGTGCCGGTCGACGACCCGGCCCTGAAGCTGCTCTCCGAGACCGGGTTCGCGCTGCTGATGCTGATCGTCGGGACACACCTGCCGATCCGCGACCCGGCGTTGCGCCCTGCGCTCGGCCGCGCCCTGGTCGCCCTCGGGCTGACCGCGGGGATGGCCGTGGCCGCGGCGGTGCTGGTCGCCCGGCTGAGCGGCTTCCACCAGGTACCGGTGATCGCCCTGCTGCTGGCGACCAGCTCGGCGGCGGTCGCGTTGCCGGTGATCCAGGCGTTGCCGGCCCAGGCCGCGGGCAACCAGGTGATGGTGCTGACCACCACCTGGATCACCCTGTGCGACGTGACGACGGTGCTCGCCATCCCCCTGGTGATCCGGACCGGCAGCCTGGGATCGGTGCTGGCCGGCATCGCCGCCGTCGTCCTGCTCTCCGGGGGCGTCTACCTGCTCGCCCGGCGGGTTCGCCACGTCGACCCGGTGGACGAACTGCGTCACGACTCCAAGAAGCAGCACTGGGCGCTCGACCTGCGGGTCAGCCTGGTGCTGCTGTTCGCGCTGTCCTGGGTCGCGGTGCGTCAGCACACCAGCGTGCTCGTCGCCGGCTTCGCGGTGGGGGTCGTGCTCGCCGTGCTCGGCGAGCCACATCGCCTGGCCAAGCAGCTGATCGGGTTGGGCGAGGGGTTCCTGGTTCCGCTGTTCTTCGTCACCCTGGGCGCCTCGCTCGACCTTCGCGCCCTGGTCACCGATCCCGGTAATCTGCGCCTGGCCGCGAGCGTGGCGGTGGGCACGGTGCTCGTCCACGTCCTGGCGGGTCGCCTGGCGGGCCTGCCGACGGCAGCGGGGATGGTCGCTTCTGCGCAGATGGGCGTGCCGGCCGCGGTCGCCACCCTCGGGCTGGCCGCCGGCGTGCTCACCGCGGGGCAAGCGGCCGCGGTGCTGGCCGCGGTCCTGGTCACGCTGGCCATCTGTTCGCTCGGCGCGGCCCGGATCGCGCCGCGGGCCAGCCGGCCCCAGGTCCGGGTCTGACCGCGCGGGACCGGGTCAGTCACGCTCCCCGTTGTGCCGGCGCCGGACGGCCATCGCGCCCATCACCAGCCCGACCGCCAGGCCGGATCCGGCTGCGATCGGTACCCCGATCCGGGCCGCGCGCCGCCCGCTGCGGAAGTCGTGCACCGGCCAGCCGTGCGCGCGGGCGTGGGCGCGCAACCGCGGATCGGGGTTGACCGCGATCGGGCGCCCGACCAGGGAGAGCATCGGCAGGTCGTTCATCGAGTCGCTGTAGGCCGAGCAGTCGGTCAGGTCCAGTCCCTCGCGCCGGGCCAGCGCCTGCACGGCGTCGGCCTTGGCCTGGCCGTGCATGATCCCGCCGACGAGTCGTCCGGTGTACGTCCCGTCCACCCGCTCGGCCACCGTGCCCAGGGCCCCGGTCAGCTCCAACCGGGCGGCGATCACCTCGGCCACCTCGACCGGCGTCGCCGTGACCAACCAGACCTGGTCGCCGGCCCTCATGTGCGCCTTGGCCAGCTCGTAGGGTCCGGGCCAGATCTTGTCGGCCATCAGCTCGTCGTAGATCTCCTCGCCGAGCGCCTGCAGCTCGGCGACATGGTGGCCGGCGACGAACGACAGGGCCTTGGACTCGATGTCGGCGACGTGGCCCATGTTCTCCCCACGCAGCACGAAGCTCACCTGTTGCCAGGCGAAGTGAAGGATGTCGCGCCAGGTGAGGAACTTGCGCCGGTACAGGCCGCGGGCCATCTGGAAGATCGACGCCCCGTGCATGATCGTGTTGTCGACGTCGAAGAACGCCGCCCGGGGCCTGTCCGGCCGGTCGGCGACCTCCGGTTCGCCCGCTGTCACGTCCTCACTCTAGCGGCGCCCCTCGGTCGCCCCGGGCTGCTCGAGCATGCTCGATAGGGTGGTCGGCATGGTGCGTGTCACGCTGATCGGCAAGCCGGGATGCCACCTGTGCGACGTGGCACAGGAAGTGATCGAGCGCGTGTGCGCCGAGACCGGCACCGACTGGGAGAAGGTCTCGATCGACGACGACGGCTCGCTCCAGCGCACCTATCGGGACAAGATCCCGGTGATCATGGTGGATGGCCGGGAGCACGCCATCTACCGCGTCCGGGAGCCCGAGCTGCGCGCCGCGTTGGCCTCAGGCGTCCGCTGATCGCACGCGCCGACCGGGCCGGCGCGCGTCCCCCGCCGATTGCCCATGGTCGACTTTGTGCATACGTTCACAAATGCTTAGGCTGACCATACCTCTCGATGTGAAGGAGCCTGTCGTCCCTGTGTCCCCGCAGCGTTCGACCCGGCTCGCGCGTGAGCCCCGTCCCGTCCGATCGTCCGTCCCCGAGGCCACGGTGGCCCGTCTCCCCGTCTACCTGCGGGCGCTGAGCGCCCAGGTCGAGGCCGGCGTCGATCGGATCAGTTCCGAGGAGCTGGCCGCCGCCGCCGGGGTGGGGTCGGCCAAGTTGCGCAAGGACCTGTCCCACCTGGGCTCGTACGGCACCCGCGGCGTGGGCTACGAGGTCGACTATCTGCACTACCAGATCTCCCGCGAACTGGGCCTGACCCAGGACTGGCGCGTGGTGATCATCGGGGTCGGCAACCTCGGCCATGCCCTGGCCAACTACGCCGGCTTCGCCTCCCGTGGCTTCCGCGTGGTGGCCCTGCTCGACGCCGACCGTGACCGGGTCGGGGCGGACATCGGCGGGTTGCCGGTCACCTGGGTCGGCGACCTCGAACAGGTGGTGGCCGAGGTCTCCCCGCACATCGCCGTCCTGGCCGTTCCCGCCGAGCAGGCCCAGGCGGTGTGCGACCGGGTGGTCGACGCCGGGGTGACCAGCGTGTTGAACTTCGCCCCCTGCGTGCTCGAGGTACCCGACGGGGTGATGGTGCGCAAGGTGGACCTGTCCACCGAGTTGCAGATCCTGGCCTTCCACCAGCAGCGCCGCGAGGGTGGGCCGGCGGGCACAGTGGGGGCCTCGCCGGACGGGGTGTCGGCCACGCCCCCGGTCCGCGACTGGGCGGAGGCGCTGTGAACAGTCCCCTGGTGGTCGGCCTGTCCTACCGCACCACGCCGATGGCGCTGCTGGAGCGGGCGGTCCTGGACGCCGCTGCCGCTCGCGACCTGGCCGGCCGGCTCTGCGCCGCCGATCATGTGGCTGAGGCGGTGGTGCTCTCCACCTGCAACCGGCTCGAGGTCTATGCCGCCGTCGGCCGGTTCCACGCCGGGCTGGCCGCGGTGGGCGACGCGATCGCCGAGGCCACCGGGATCGACCTCCAGGAGCTGACCGAGCACCTCTACGTGCACTACGAGGCCTCCGCGGTCGAGCACGTGTTCTCGGTCGCCGCAGGCCTGGACTCGATGGCGGTCGGGGAGCAGCAGATCCTCGGTCAGGTGCGCGCGGCGCTGAAGGCGGCGCAGGAGGACGGCACCGTCTCCCGTTCCCTGACCACGGTGCTGGAACAGGCGCTGCGGGTGGGCAAGCGGGCGCACGCCGAGACCGAGCTGGACCGGGCCGGGGCCGGGCTGGTCCAGGCCGGGCTGCACCGGGCCGAGCAGGTGATCGGGCCACTGGAACAGGGCCACGCCCTCGTGCTGGGCGCGGGCGCGATGAGCGGGCTGGCGGTGGCGACCCTGCAGCGGGCCGGGGTGGGCACCCTGACCGTGGTCAACCGCACCCCCGAGCGTGCTCGGCGACTGGCCGAGTCCGCCGGTGGACGATCGCGTGACATCGCCGAGCTCGAGGCCGCGATGGCCGAATCCGACCTGATCCTCGCGTGCACCGGCGCCACCGGGCACCTCATCGACGCGGCGATGGTCAAGGGCGCCCTGGCGGCCCGGGGCGGCCGTCCCCAGGTCTACGCCGACCTGGCCCTGCCGCGGGACATCGAGCCCGAGGTGGCCGACCTGGACGGCGCGGTGCTGGTCGACCTGGAGGCGCTCGGGCGTCTGCTGGCTCAGGGCGATCAGGCCGCGGGCGGGGTGCAGCAGGCGCGGGAGATGGTCGGGCAGGAGGTGCAGAGTCACCTCGCCACCCACCACGCGAGCCAGGTCGCGCCGACCGTCGCGGCGTTGCGGGGAATGGCCCGTGGGGTGGTCGAGGCCGAGCTGGACCGGCTGCGCGGCCGGTTGCGCGAGCGCTGGACCGTCGCGGCCGACGAGCGGGTGCTCGCCGAGCTGGAGCAGACCGTCCACCGGGTGGTCGAGAAGCTGCTGCACACCCCGACCGTGCGGGTCAAGGAGCTCGCGGCCGAACCCGACGGGCCGGCCTACGCCCAGGCGCTGCGCCAGCTGTTCGACCTGGACCTGGACCAGGTCGAGGCGGTCACCACGCCCATCACGCTCGGTGGAGGTGCGCCGTGAGCAGGTCGCCGACCTCCTCGCGCAGCACGCCGGCGGTGCTGCGACTCGGCACCCGGCACAGCGCGCTCGCGTTGGCGCAGTCCTCGTGGGTGGCCCGACGGATCGAGCAGGCCGGCGCCGCCGACGGACGCGACGTCCGGGTGGAGCTGGTCGAGGTGACCACACAGGGGGACACCTCCTCGGCGCCGCTGACCAGCTTCGGCGGGGTGGGCGTCTTCGTCTCGGCCCTGCGGAGCGCCCTGCTCGACGGGCGCGTCGATCTCGCCGTCCACTCGCTCAAGGATCTGCCGACCGCGCCGGCGCCCGGGCTCGTGGTGGCCGCCGTGCCGCCCCGGGAGGACCCGCGGGACGTCCTGGTCGCCCGCGACGGACAGACCCTCGCCGAGCTGCCCGCAGGAGCGCGGGTAGGGACCGGCTCGCCCCGCCGGGCGGCGCAGTTGCGGGCCCTGCAGCTCGGTCTGGACGTTGCCGACCTGCGCGGCAACGTCGACACCCGGATCGCGCGGGTGCACGCGGATACCGCCGAGGGCGGTCTGGACGCCGTCGTGCTGGCTCGTGCCGGGCTGCTCCGCCTCGGCCGGCAGGACGAGGCCACCGAGGTGCTCGACCCGCTGATCATGCTCCCGGCCCCCGGGCAGGGTGCGCTCGCCGTCGAGGTCCGGGCTATGGAGGAGACCGGCGGCCGACAGGCCGACGCGCTGGTCCTCGACCTCGTCCGCCGGCTCGACCACGCTGCGACCCGGGCCTGCGTCGAGGCCGAGCGGGGGCTGCTGGCCACGCTGGAGGCCGGCTGCGCCGCGCCGCTCGGCGCCTGGGCCGAGGTGGTCGACGACGAGGGCGTGGAGCAGCTGTGGTTGCGCGCCGTGATCGCCGCCGAGGACGGCTCGCGGGTGATCCGCCGGACGGCCTCCGGCGCGATCGCCGAGCCTGCCGCAGTGGGGGTGGCGTTGGCGGCCGAGTTGCTGGCCGACGGGGCGGCCGACCTGGTCGGGCGCCAACCCGTGACCAGCGCAGGAGCGAGCCCGGGGTCGAGCGCCCCGCGGGCGGAAGGAGTGTCGTGAGCGTCGGCACAGTGGCGTTC
>Ga0209261_10000065_pt1 | contig 25098 bp, 24 predicted proteins | sample DOMMetBare1Fresh_FD_187470 | JGI IMG/M metagenome (GOLD analysis project Ga0209261, IMG submission 187470) | Wetland sediment microbial communities from St. Louis River estuary, USA, under dissolved organic matter induced mercury methylation -... | ecosystem: Environmental > Aquatic >...
AACATCAAAAGATTCAGCACAAAATACTGAATCGATTTCCGGGCCGAAATGTATCCGAATACGGCAAATAAAATACTCAGAACCGGAAGTAACGGGAATTTCAGAACGGTTGGCCCAACTTTGATGCTATTCATGGGCATTAAAACTGCATAGATGATGCCGGCAGTTAAAACACAAGCATAAGCAATCCATGTTTTGTTTATTGAAGGTTGTCTCAAATCATCAATTGACTGATTATGGTGATTACGCCAGTATTCATCTTCGGCGTAAACAATCGATTTTTTTGGATGTTTTTTGATTTTGGCCGCATAACGCAAAACATATCCAATACCAACAATATTTATTATCATCCAAATTACCAGGCGGTATTCAATCCCCGAGAACAATGGTAATCCGGCTATTTCCTGGGCAATTCCGAGCGTAAACGGATTGAGCAAACATCCTGCAAAACCAATTCCAGCCCCAATAAAACACATACACACGCCAACGATAGAATCGTAGCCCATTGATACCGCCAGGGGAACAAAAATGATGACAAAGGCTATGGTTTCTTCGCTCATGCCAAAAACAGCGCCGAAGAAGCTAAACATGAGCATCATTAATGTGATAATGATATTATTAACTCCCAACTTGTTAAAAAACCAGTATTTTTCGAGATGCTGGCTTTTCTGCAAAAAAGAATTAACCCCGGCATCAATGGCTCTGCTTTCGTTTAAAATCCAGAAGGCACCTCCAAGGATGAGAATGAAAACAATGATTTTAGGAGATCTGACGAAGCCTTTATAAAAAGCTGAAAATATCTGCCAGGTCTGTGGTTGCTGTTCAACCTGATGGTAGGAATCGGTTTGAATAACTTCCCGCTTATTTCCATTGGCATCAATGGTTTGACGGTTAAACTCGCCAGCCGGAACTATCCAGGTAGTAACAGCGGCTAAAAGAATAATAAAAAACACGATGACATAGGTATGCGGAAATTTTTTGACCATGCGGCTGAGTTGGATGTAAAACCAGTAACCTAAAAATTTATGATTGACGAAATTACAATTTCAGATTGAAATACGGACTAAATATTGCTATTTTTGCCCTCAAATTGCAGCTTGTGGGGAGAATACTGGCTATTGATTACGGAAAAAAAAGGGTTGGCATTGCGGTTACAGATCCGCTTCAGTTGATTGCAACCCGGTTGACAACTGTGCCTGCCCATGAAATATGGACATTTCTGAAAGACTACTTTTCAAAAGAAAATGTTGAAAAAGTTATCGTCGGATATCCGATGCAAATGAACAATCAACCGTCCGAAGCCGTTCTTTATATCAATCCGTTTTTGAAGAAGTTTCAAAAGGATTATCCGGACATGCCTTTGGAACAGGTTGATGAAAGATTCACTTCAAAAATGGCATTCCAAACAATGATTGACGCGGGTCTGAAAAAAAAGGACAGGCAAAATAAGGAGACAGTTGATGGCGTAAGTGCGACTATCATTTTACAAAGTTATTTAGAACAAAAAAAATTTCATTGATGATTTACCCGGTTACCGTATATGGTGATCCTGTTTTAAGAAAAAAAGCAGAACCAGTTACAAAAGATTTTCAGGATTTAAATCAGTTTATTCAGAACATGTTTGAGACCATGTATAATTCGGATGGCGTAGGCCTTGCTGCCCCACAGGTAGGTCATGCTGTGCGGCTGTTTGTTCTGGATACTACCACTACCGAAGAAGATGGTTTAACAGGTATTAAACAGGCATTTATCAATCCGGAAATCGTTGAAAAGTCGGGTGATGAATGGATTATGAATGAAGGTTGTTTGAGTTTGCCCGAAATTCGGGAAGATGTTTTGAGACCTGAAACAGTAAGGATTAAATATCTGGATGAAGATTTGTTACCACACGAAGTAACTTTCAGCGGCTTTACTTCACGGGTCATCCAGCACGAATACGATCATCTGGAAGGAGTCATGTTTGTTGATTATTTGACCCCATTGAAAAGAAGAATTCTGAAAAGCAAACTCACGGCCATCTCCAAAGGGAAAGTTCAACCCAAGTACCGTATTAAGATTCCGGGGAAATAGAAATCGTTCGTTCATTGCTGGAAATAATCAGTTCGCAGAAAAAATCTGACTTTCAGTAAGAAATATAAGATACATCCTTAACAAAAAGTAAACGGTTTTCGTATCCGGCAGAAAACACCACAAATGCCATCAGCCCTACGAATTCTCCAAAGAATCCCTTTTCTGCGAATCACCGTTCTTTTTCTGATTGGCATTCTGCTGCAACAAACTTTTGCATTTAATATTAAGGTAATTGCAGTTTTAAGTACCGTTTTCCTTTCAGTGCTCCTGTTCCTGTGGAGAAATTCAAATTACACCTTTATTCAGACTCAAAACTATCTGATAGTTGGTGCAACAATACTAACTGGCTTATTCTATCCATCCAGTAATCAGAAAAGAACAATTCCCACTTTTGATCAAAAGGAATATTTCCTGGCAGAAATTTTTCAGAAGCCAGCCGAAAAAACAAAAACCTACCAAACCGTTTTACAAATTCAAAATAAATCACTTCCAAAGCCTGAAAAGGTCGTGGCTTATTTCAGTAAAACAGATTTTGATTCGACATTAACAACAGGCGACAAGATCATAATCCTTGCAAAACCACAGCTAATCAGAAATATGGGTAATCCCTATGAATTTGATTATCAACGAATGATGCATACAAGGGATATCTGGTTTTCGGTGTATCTGACAAGAGAAACATATTTAAAAACCGGAAAACAATCTGACAGAATCATATATTTAGCTGAAAGGATCCGTGATCGGTTGATTGCAAAGCTGGCAAAAGCAATTTCCTGGAAAGAAGAAAGATCAGTCGTTTCTGCCTTAACTTTGGGTTACCGGGCTGAAATCAGTCAGGAAACCACCGATTATTTTGCTTCGACCGGAGCCATGCATGTTTTGTCAGTTTCAGGATTGCATGTGGCTTTAATCTATTTTGTACTTGGTTATTTTCTCAGTTTTATGAAACACGGCAAAGCAGGCACAGCAACATTTGCCTTGTTAATGATTTCATTTCTATGGATTTATGCATTTATTTCCGGATTTTCACCTTCGGTACAGCGGGCCACAGTCATGTTTTCATTTGTGATTGTTGGCAATTTACTTCGACGCCCGGCCAATATTTACAATACACTGATGGCATCTGCCCTTTATCTGATTTTACTGAATCCACGTGTAATTTATGATATCGGATTTCAACTCTCGTACCTTGCAGTTTTTGGGATTATTTTAATACAACCGGTTCTTGAAAAACTCATTGAGGTCAGAAATCCGATTCTTAAGTGGATTTGGGGTTTAACGACTGTTTCATTTGCGGCTCAGTTCACTACTTTCCCGTTAGGATTATTTTATTTTAACCAGTTTCCAAATTTATTCTGGTTAAGCAATTTTATGGTAATTCCTGCTACAACACTTATCATCTGGTTAACCATTGCATTTTTCATTTTATCCCCATTCCAAAATATTGCCCTTTTCTTCGGACAAATTATTCAAAAAATAACGCATTTGATGCTCGAAACACTCAAGGCAATCGATTCATTACCTTTGGCAGTCACTCAGGGTGTTGTGCTCAATTACATCGCAGTTATTTTGTTATTTTCAGGTATCACGGTCATTCTTATTTTCTTTGCTTCTAAAAGAAAAGGTTGGCTGGTTTCCTTTCTAATTATAACATTGCTTTTTCAGTGCAATATTATTTTTGAAAATTACCGGATTTTCAATCAAAAAGCTGTTATTATTTACAACTCCAAAAATTTAATGATCCATTTAATTGACGGGAGAAAGAATTACCTGGTAACAAACAGCCTTCAAAATCTCACTGAATCTGAAAAATCAAGCATTGAAAAAGTAAAATATCATTTAAAACTCCATCCGGTTGAATTTATTGAAATGCAAAAAACTTCAGCTATGAAAAAGGATAATCTGAACATTGATCGAAATCTGATTCAATTTGCCAATTCTGAAATGAAGCTCGGAATCAGGAATAAAAGAACAACAACTACAGAACTTATATCTCTGGTTATTCGTCGTTCAAATGGAAAAGAAAAGGATTTTAAAAAACAAATCTACACCGGAAATTGGAGTGTTACAGAACGGGAGGAAAATGAATATTTCAGAACTAAGTTAACCGGAGCATTCTTTGCCAGTTTAAATTAGGAATTGCCTGAATTAATCTTCAAAAATCCCTTTTCCCTGTCGGGTAACTAACGGTGAATCATCAGTACAATCAACAATGGTGGAAGGAATATTTCCACCAAATCCGCCATCAATTACCAAATCAGCAATTTCCCTGAATTTTTCATAAATCAACTCCGGATCTGTAGAATATTCGATGATATCGTCATCATCATGGATCGATGTGGACATGATCGGATTTCCAAGCTGCCGTACAATTTCGGTAATTATTGAATTATCGGGAATTCGGATGCCGACCGTTTTTTTCTTACCCTTGAAGTATTTGGGGACGTTACTGTTGGCATTTAAAATGAAAGTGAAAGGTCCTGGCAGGTAGTGTTTCAAGAGTTTAAAAACAGAATTGGAAACCGGTTTTGAAAAGTCGGACAAATGGCTTAAATCGCAGCAAATAAACGAAAAATTTGACTTTTCGACTTTTACATCTTTAAACCGGGCAATTTTTTCGACTGCTTTGGCATTGGTAATATCACAACCCAGTCCGTAAACTGTGTCGGTCGGATAAATTATTATTCCCCCACCCTGCAGCACTTCCACAACTTGACGGATATCTTTGGGATTCGGATTTTCAGGATATATTTTTAGTAACATTGAACCTTGCATTTTTTTGTACGACGGTAAATTTAGTTATTTTGCTTGTTTATTCACTAAAATTAAAACCGATGCGTAAAGAGTTTCTGATTACAGAAGACGGTTCACATACCATTTATCTACCTGAAATGGATGAACATTACCATTCGATACATGGCGCCATTCAGGAATCGATGCATATTTATATTCAGGAAGGGCTCTTTCAAATTACCGGAAAAGAAATCTCGATTCTTGAAATAGGATTCGGTACTGGTTTAAATGCTTACTTGACTTACTGTTATGGCCAGCAAATGAATATTAAAATCAACTATGAAAGTCTGGAAAAATATCCATTGACAGAATCAGAATACACGCGATTGAATTATCCTGACACTGTTTTTCCGGAACTGGCTCCTGTCTTCGAACAGATGCACCGGCAAGCTTGGAACCATCCCTATTCGATCTCTCCGGAATTTAGTCTTCATAAAATTCAGGCCGATTTGTTGAATTATAAGTTTGATTCAGAACAGTTATTTGATTTAGTCTACTACGATGCTTTTGCTCCGGGGAAACAACCGGAAATGTGGACGGAAGATGTATTGCAAAAAGTTTCAGCAACTGTTAAACCGGGGGGAATTATAGTTACCTATTGTGCCAAAGGCAGTGTGCGACGGGCATTGGCTGCAACCGGATTTGAAATGGAACGTATTCCCGGGCCAGTTGGCAAAAAAGAAATTCTTAGGGGTAAAAAGCAAAAATTTCCGCTTCACAGATTATAAAAAATAATCTATATTCGTAACCTGAAATTTCAAACTAGAAAATGTCTGATAATCAATTTAAAGACCGGCTGGAGGAGTTCTCGTATTCATTGGGATTAACCATTTCTTCAAACCTTATCCAGTCGGGAGTTAAAAATATTGATTCCTTGCAGTTTCTGGCCGGTTTTCAGGATACGTTTGCCGGAAACAGGTTGAAAATCCCAATGGACACAGCCAATCAGATTATGCAGGAATTTATGTTGGCACTAAATGACGAAGAGGCAGATAAAAATCTGGAAGACGGAATAAAATTCTTATTAAATAACAATAAGAATGAGGGAGTTATAGAAACTGAAAGCGGATTGCAATATAAAATCCTTAAACCAGGTTATGGTGATTATCCAACCTTGAAGAGTGATGTGAAATGTCATTATCACGGTATATTGCTTGATGGGACTGTTTTTGATAGTACGGAAGAACGCAGACAATCGGTTATTTTTCCTGTAAGTGCGGTAATTCCCGGATGGAGCGAAGCGTTGCAACTGATGCAGGTAGGAGCAAAATGGCGTTTGTTTATACCGAGTAATCTGGCATACGGTGAACAGGGAGCAGGTGGAATAATTGGTCCAAACGCAACCTTGATTTTTGATGTTGAATTATTGGAAATTGTTTAATTATATTAATAAAAAAAAGAACATGAAATTAAAATCATTCATTTACGCATCGGTGCTTGTCATGACTGTTGGAGTTGCCGGTTGCCAGAATTCAGGAAAAAAAGGAGATGTAGTCCTTAAAACTAAAATCGATTCGATTAGTTATTCATTGGGAGTACTTATGGGAGAAGGTAACAAACAACAGATGAAAAGTGCTCCGGGCATCGATCAGCTGAACAAGGAAATTTTGCTTACAGCTTTTAATAAAGCTTTCATGGGCGATTCAGTTCAGATTAAAGCTGAAGCTTGTAATGCCAGTGTTCAGAATTTCTTTTCTGAAATTGCAAAAGTAGAAGGAGAAAAAAATCAGAAAGCCGGCGAAGAATTTCTGGCGGCTAACTCAAAAAAATCGGGTGTTGTAACTCTGCCAAGTGGTCTTCAGTACGAAATAATTAAAACCGGAACTGGTCCAAAACCAAAAGCAGAAGAAACAGTTAAATGTCATTACCACGGAACAACCATTGATGGTAAAGTTTTTGACAGTTCAGTTAACCGTGGCGAGCCTGCTACATTCGCTGTAAACCGAGTTATTCCCGGATGGACCGAAGCTCTCCAGCTTATGCCTGTTGGTTCAAAATGGAAATTATACATCCCTGCAGCAATGGCATATGGAGAACAATCTCCTAGCCAGGATATTAAACCAAATTCGACCCTTATTTTCGAAGTTGAATTGCTTGGTATTGAAAAACTATAGTTCTAATTTTTTATTTCAGGAAACACTCTTGCATTTATAATACAAGAGTGTTTTTTATTTTCTTTAACTAAAAACAATACTAAATATGAGTATGCAGGTAAAAGGAACACTTCAGCAAATTCTGAAATTGGAATCTGGAGTGAGTAAAGCTGGCAAGGAGTGGAAAAAACAGGATTTTGTACTGGTAACCAACGAGCAATTCCCTAAAACAGTATGTTTCACCCTGTTTGGTGACAAAATATCGTTGATTGACGGCATAAATGCAGGTTCGGAAATCGAAGTGTTTTTTTCGCTTGAATCGCGTGATTTTAATGGCAAATGGTATCACAACATCAATGCCTGGAAAATTGAGCGTGCCGCAGCGGTAAATTCCACATCAAATTATCCTCCTGATTTTCCAATGGGAGAAATAACTCCTGAATCTGCTGATGATTCCGGAAATGATTTGCCATTCTAAAAACAAAGGCCATACCCGAAACTGAGTATGGCCTTTGTTTTTATAGCTTTAAATTATCTTTTAAATCTCAATTAAACTGTTTTTCAGTGCAAATACAATCACCTCTATCATGTTATTTGCACCTGTCTTTTCCATCAGTTTTGTGCGGTGTTTTTCAACTGTGCGATCCGATATTTCAAGCCGGTCAGCAATAATCTTGATGGGCAAACCTTCCATCGAAAGGCAGAGAACTTCATTTTCGCGCTTGGTGAAAAAGGTATTGCTTTGGTTTTTGGGATTTAAATTTTTCTGTTTAAATATCTCGGTAATTTTCTCGCCCAGTGCCTCCGAAATTTTGATGTTTTCATGTTTAAGTAAATTGTAAATCTCATCAGCGAACTGGTGACTGTTAATTTCATTATTTCCGTTAATTAACGGAGCCAGAATGCCTATATACAATTTATAATTCGAATATTTTTCAAATTCAGAAATCACCAGATGCATCTTAACTTCTTGCTTGTCAGTAGTTTTTACAAGAACTTCATCACTAATAGTTACATTCTTTTCAGGCCGATGTTCTTTAATTCGGGATTGAATTTTTTTTACTGAAGCTGGTTCCAATATTTCTTCAATTCTTCTACCAACAATTTTATTCTCGGTTGTTTTAACCAGATTCAGAAACGCATGATTGGCACGAAATACTTTTGAGCCGTCGAACAATACAATTCCAACAGGCGAAAGATTAAACAACTGATTGAATCCAGAGCGGGCTTCTTCCCTGATGGTGCGGAATTTCTCCAATCTCTTTTCAATCGACCGTATCAGGTCAGCATTCACAAAAGGTTTTACCAAATAATCATCGGCTCCAAGTGACATACCAAACCGGATATCCTCCAGATCAGAACTGCCGGTTAAAAAAATAAATGGGATTCGATTTAAAATAGAACTTTCCTCCAGTACACGGTAAACCTGATAACCATCAATGACATCCATGTTGATGTCGCACAAGATTAAATCCGGGTTATATTCAAATGCTTTTTGAATACCTGAAGCTCCATTGTTCGTTATGCATACATCATATTTGTGAACAATTAAGATATTTTGAATGGTGACTGCTAATTGTTCATCATCCTCGATTACCAGGATTTTTTTCTGAAAATTCATACTTTGCCTTTGTTGGTGATATGCTATAATTTTATAAAATCACAGACATATTAATTACCATGTATAAATATATCACAAATCAATGAAATACACAGAAAACAAACATAGAAAATACTATTGAATTATCAGATTATTTTTACGTGAATCTTTAATCCGGAAAAAATGAACATACTTAAAATGAATAAGCTTCAGAAAAGATTCACTCAAGCTGAAATGAAGTTGAGCTTATGTTGATTATTTCAGAAAGGTCATTAGGCAAATTTTACCAACGATGATTTCGAAGTGCTAATTGTCGCGCCATGAGCTTTGTTTGGATACTTTTAAATCGCGAAGCATGGCTGAACTGGCCGAAAGATTAAAGCTGTAGCTTTTGCGGTCACCAAAAGGCACAAAACTAAACGACATACTCCAACAATGCAAAGTACGGGTAACATTTACTGTTGTAAAAGAGAATTTCATAGCCTGAACATCGAAATTCGTATTCATATCCATTTGCCACTTGTCGGTTAAACTCAACCTTCCACCCAGGTTTAAACTCTGGTTAATCGTACCTTTAATTTTGCCATCTGCATTGGGCCTGAATGAATTATTGTAATAAAATGAATAATCGAATCTAAAGCTCCAGGGAATATTAAAATCGGCATACCCGGTATCTTCAGGTTCAACCGGTTCTTTGTTTTCGGCATTGGTCTTTTTCCCTTCCGGTTCCTTTTTATCTTTTTTCGAATCAAAATTCATCCCAAATGACATGTTTGCATTGGTTAATCGTCCCAGTTTATTCAAGCCTTTTAAATGGTTCCATACATATTCATCAACCATGTTTCCTTTCGCATCAATCATATATGGATTCAGATTAGCTCCAAAATTAACGCTGATCCCCTTAATGGTAGTTCGGGCATTCAGTGCTATAGGTGTAAGTTTAAACGAATCGGCAATCATGTTATAGGAAGCGCTCATCCCCAGATTGTCAATAATTTTGACTTTTTTAAATTTTGGTTGTTCGTTTTTCGTACTGACAGTATCACTGACTTCCAGTACTTTTGCTTCAACATTATTGCTTAAGCTAAATGAGATTGAACCACTTTCACCTCGTCCGGCTGAACCGAAAATATAATTTTCAAAATGGTTGTAATATTGTGTAACTCCACTTTTATCCACATAAGTTCCCCAGAAGCCGAATTTCTTCTGTCCAAAATCGGGAGTATAACTAAAACTGATTGAAGGAGTTATTTTGTGACGAATAGCTTTTATCCGGGAATTCGGATTGTTCATGGAATAGGTTCCGTAAATATTCGTCGAAGAGCTCAGGCTATAGGAATAGTCGTAATTTCTTCGGAATGAATAAACCGTATCGGTTACAACATGATTAGCTCTTGGCGGCAGATAATTGGCATTCTGATCATACCGCTTGGTAATATAACTGGTGTACCAGCGTTCGGCATAACTGAAGCTGGGGCTCATGTTGATAAACTTAAACAGGTTAAATGAAGGTAATGAAATTGGTATGTTATGGCGGATTCCATTCTGCCAGTCGCGTACCAGAGATTTTTTCAGCAGATCTTTTTCCTTTGAAGTAATCGAGTTTCGCAGGTTACCCGAATAGCTGAAACTGATTTTTTCGTACCACCTGATTGGTCCTATGCGGTTTTTTATTTTGAATGGATTGACTTTAGACATATTTAAAGTCAATTCGGGCAAACTCAAAGAAATAGTTGTGTCGCGTGAATTTTGCGAATGACGCAAGTTCACGGACATATTGAATGGGGTATTCTCAAATTTTTTCGAATAGGAAATACTGGAAGATTTTTGAGTTTGAAGGTAGTTTTGAACAGATGTGGTATTATTCATAAACGAGTTTTCCTTATCAAACGAGCTGGTCGACAAATTGACGCTTGCCGTAAAAGTTCGGTTAGGATTTGCTTTTGAGTCCTGTGAGTGCGACCAGGTCAGACTAAAGCCTTTGGTAGTCTTTGCATCCGGAAGAGGTTCTTCGGAGTATTTATTCAGGTTATAGCTAAAATCGAAACTGCCGTTGTATTTATACCTGACCTTATAATTGGTATGCAATTTTGCTGCCCACGATCCTTTTGAATAGATATCTCCGCGCAATGCCAAGTCAAAATTATCATTGGCGGCCCAGTAATATCCGCCTTCACGTAGAAAGAATCCACGCCCCTGCTCCTCCCCGTATGTCGGTATTAGAATTCCAGAAGTGTAAGTGGATGAATTAGGAAAGTATCCAAATGGCAGAGTTAGAATATAAATGGGAAAATCTTCCAATACCATGTAAGCAGGTCCTGTTATAATTTTTTTATTTGAAATTACTTTGGCTTTTGTCATTTGCAAATAAAAATGCGGATGTTCTGCATCGCAGGTAGTATATTTTCCGTCTCTTAATATAAATTCATCCTTACTGATTTTTTTTGTCAGTTCACTGTGAACAAATCCGTCACCCTGGGTCGTTTTCACATCGGAAATAATCGCCTTCTGCGTTTCGAAATTGTAGTTCAGAGTCTTTGATTCAAACTCTTCCTCTCCCATTTTAAATACCGGTGTTCCAACAATAGCACCGGTTGAATCAGGTAAACCTTCAGCATAAACTTCCTTGGTGGTAAAATTGAGCATGATGAAATCGGCTTTCAGCTCGATATTTTGGTAGGTTACCACTCCTTTCTTATACATGAAAACCTTTTGATTTTCAAAATCAGCAATGGTTGAATCCTGGGCAGTATAGGTAATAGTTGCCTCAAGTACTGGCTTGTTGACAGAATCAGTCGCTGCCTGGGCGGGAATTACCGCCAGACTATCGGGCAGATTAGATGATTTAATCGTGTCAGATTTTAGGTTTAGTTGCCCAAATGAAGTCAAGGCAACTAAAAATAATATATTTGTAAGAAGTTTTTTTATCAAAACCACAATTTATAAGATATACACATACATTTGGGCTGGTCTGCAAAAGTATAAATAAGGCCTATACCTAAACGTCAAGAAATGTAAAATAATTTTAATATTTATATTTTTGTGCTGAAATACAATATCATTATGATGAAGTACTATAATTACAAGGCATTTATAATTTTAATTTTTGGTATTATTATTTCGGGATATTCCTATTCAATAGAGCTAAAATCAGATATTGAAAAGGCGATGGTGGTGGTTATTGACCCTGGACATGGGGGAAAAGATCCGGGAGCCATGAACAAAGGTATTCGCGAAAAGGATATTGTTCTTGGAATCGGACTTAAATTAGGCAAGGCAATCCGTGAAATTTATCCTGATGTAAAAGTTGTGTTTACACGAAGTACCGATGTATTTGTCCCTTTGATTGAAAGATCAAGAATTGCGAATAAAAGTAAAGCTGATTTATTTATTTCATTGCACGCCAACTTTTGCGGTACGCCGGCTACGCGGGGCACTGAGACTTTTGTGCTTGGTCTTCACCGTTCTGCCGATAACCTTGAAGTTGCAAAAAAGGAAAACTCAGTTATTCTTTTGGAAGAAGATTATACTCAGAATTATGAGGGTTTCGATCCAAACTTGTCAGAGTCATACATCATGTTTGAACTGGTACAGGATATATACATGGACCAAAGTTTATCTTTTGCCGATGCCATCCAGAATCAATTTAAAACACATATTTCTACCCTTGACCGTGGTGTGAAACAGGCCGGATTTCTTGTTCTCAGGCAATCTTCCATGCCGAGTGTTCTGGTTGAAGCCGGATTTTTAAGTAATCAGGCAGAAGCCAACTATCTAAACAGTGATGAAGGTCAGCATAGTATTGCTACATCAATTTTGGAAGCGTTTAGGAAGTTCAAAAATAAAAATTCAACTTCTCCGATGTTAGCCAGTAATGAAAAAAAACCTGTTGAAATAAGTGAAACATCATCTGTTGGTAAGCAGAAAAAACAGGATTCTGTATCCGAAACTGCTGAAAAAACGAACATAAACACTTCGGTCGAAAAAGCTGTTTCTCAACCTGAAAAAATACTTTCGGAAAAAAAGCCAATAGAAAAATCTGAAACAATGACAGAAAAAACTGGTAATGCAAAGTCTGAACCAGTTCAGGAACCTAAATTTACTGCAGTCACACAACCGGAAAAAATAGTGACTAAACCAGAAAAAAGTAATTCGGAATCAACAACCAAGGATATGCCATCAATAGGTAATGTTGCTGATGTAAATACATATTTCAGTGTTCAAATTGGTGCCAATACAACTCCGGTTGAACCATCAGCGGCTAATTTTAAAGGACTGAAAGAAATCCGGAGAGAGAAAACTGATAAATATTACCGTTATTACATTGGAAAAGAGTCTTCTATCAAAAATATCTCTCCCATTTGGCAACAGATAAAATTGAAGTATCCACAAGCATTTATTGTATCTTTTGTCGATGGAAAACGAACAATCATTGACAGTTCGACTATCCCATTAAACTAACCGCATTCAATTTTAAAAAGCCAAAACCATTTGGTTTTATGCTCAATGCTGCCTAGCTTTGTATAAGATTCAAGAAAACAATCAGAAACATGATTAAAATATCGAAATATACAAAGCTGGGCTTTTTAGTTATTGCCTGTTTAACCATTTTAATTTGGGGCATTAACTATCTGAAAGGCATCGATTTGCTTCGGTTGCGAAACAATTATTATGTGGTTTATGATCGGATTGACGGATTACTCAAATCCAGTTCAATTACGATTAATGGCTATGAGGTTGGACAGGTAACTGAAGTTGGATTTTTAAGTGATTATTCTGGCCGGCTTTTGGTGACAATGTCAATAAAAGGTGATTTTAAAATTGCCAAAGGAACAACTGCCAAAATTGTATCAAGTGATATAATGGGTACCAAATCAATTAAACTAGAGATTGTGCATTCAGGTGAATATTATTCGCCTGATGATACCATTCCCGGTGCTATTGAAGGCGATCTGAAGGAACAAGTCAGCATGCAAGTACTTCCCCTGAAAAAGAAAGCAGAAGAACTGATTGCATCTTTGGATTCAGCTTTAACGGTTGTCACCTATGTTTTCAACGAAAGAACACGTAATAATCTAACCCAGAGTTTCGAAAATATTAACAGAACGGTAGCCAATATCGAATCGGTTTCCTCGCAGATGAAAACCATGATGAGCGATGGCAAAATAAATTCAATCATTACTAATGTTGACAGCATCAGTACAGCTATCCGAAAAAATTCAGGAAAGATTACCAACATTGTAGAGAATCTCTCTTCATTGTCCGACTCCTTGTCAAAACTGAACATCAGTCCGATATTTGCTGAGATAAATTCTACCATTGCCGGATTAAACGCCATCATTCAGAAATTGAATACTACAGAAAGTTCAGCTGGTTTATTAATTAACGATCCGGTTTTGTATCAAAATCTGAACAGCCTGGCCGGAAGTCTCGATATGCTTTTAAAAGATATTCGAAATAATCCTAAACGATACGTGCATTTCTCTGCGTTCAATGTCGGAAAGGATGTTTATATTACAGCTAAACCCAATACCTCCCCTGATCGTGATCAGATCATTTATAAAGTTCATTTAATTTCAAGTCCGGCAAAATTATCAACAGAATCAGCATTCTTTAAAGGATTAGGTAAGATTGAGGAAAACAAAGTAAGTGAGACTTATAATTATCTGGCCGGAAGAACTTCCGATTTTGATGAAATTACCAAACTTTTAGATGTCGCAAGATCCAATTTCCCCGATGCAAGTATAGTTGCTTTTAAAAATGGAAGAAAGGTGAAACTTGAGAAAGCAATTAAAAAAGTGATCAATTGATTGTTAACAATAATTAATATTATTAAAATAAAGGCTATATCCCTTTATTTACAAGCATATTATTAAACTGAAAGTTTATTTGCTTGACAATCAGCGGTTTAATAATATTTAAAAAAAATTAATATTTTTTTAATCTTTAAATGCCTGAGCCTTAAAGACCTTATATTTTTTTTGAAATTGTCAAGTGAAAATTGATTTTTTTTATTTGATTTTTTTCGCAAAATTTGTTTTCAAGGAAAATTTCAGGAATACCAGTTAGTATAATTTTTTAATATCCTGCTCCAAAATGATTAATGATTATCGTTTGGTTTGGGATCGTTGTCTGTCAATAATTCGGGATAACGTTCCAGGCATTAGTTTTAAAACATGGTTTGAGCCAATTGTTCCGGTGAATCTGGAAGATGAAGTTCTAACAATTCAGGTTCCGAGTCCGTTTTTTTATGAATACCTCGAAGAACAGTACATCGACTTACTCCGCAAAACATTAAGAAAGGAGCTTGGCCAGGGAGCAAAATTAGAATATGTGGTTGTAATGGGTAATAACCAAAGCAATTCGCAGCCTTATACGGTGAAATATCCTACCAGCAACAACAGTAAGATTCAAAATAAACCGATGACTATTCCTCTTAAAACAGAGGGAAAACCATCTATCCGAAATCCTTTTATTATTCCGGGAATTCAGAAAATTCAGATCGATCCCCAATTAAGACTTGACAATACTTTCGATAATTTTGTTGAAGGAGAATGTAACCGCTTGGCCCGTAGTGCCGGATATGCGGTTTCTCAGAATCCTGGAGGTACTGCTTTTAATCCGTTAATGATTTATGGAAATTCAGGCCTTGGAAAAACACATTTGGCTCATGCCATTGGTATCGAAGTTAAGGAACGCCATCCTGAAAAAGTGGTATTGTACGTGAATGCCAATAAATTTCAAACACAGTTTACCGAAGCAACCCGAAACAACAACCGGAATGACTTTCTGAATTTTTACCAGATGATTGATGTTTTGATTCTGGATGATGTTCAGGAATTTGCCGGAAAAGAAAAAACTCAGGAAACCTTCTTTCATATTTTCAACCATTTGCACCAAAGCGGCAAACAACTTATTCTGACTTCTGACAAACCACCTATCGAACTTAAAGGGCTGGAACAAAGATTGCTTTCAAGATTTAAATGGGGCTTAACAGCTGATTTACAGCAGCCAAGCTTTGAAACCCGCATGGACATTCTGAGACGTAAAATATACAAAGACGGCATTCTTATTTCGGAAGAAGTACTCGAATACATTGCTTCACACATTACTAATAATATTCGTGAACTCGAAGGTGCACTGGTTTCATTGCTTGCCCAGTCAACGCTGAACAGAAAAGAAATCACGATTGAACTTGCCAGCGAAATGATTAACAAGCTGGTTAAGAATTCGAAACGCGAAATTTCGATCGATTATATTGCCAAAGTTGTTTGTGACTATTTTAATATGCCAGTCGATTCACTTCAGGCGAAGACCAGAAAACGTGAAGTTGTTCAGGCCCGACAACTGGCCATGTTCTTCTCAAAAAACATGACGAAGTCTTCCCTGGCTTCCATTGGTTCACAAATAGGGAACAAAGACCATGCAACGGTGCTTCATGCCTGTAAAACAGTCAGTAACCTGAAAGAAACTGATAAAGCGTTTAAGCTGTGTGTGGATGAGATTGAAAAGAAATTGAAATTATAAAAGATAGAGCAGGTCAGTTTGATCTGCTTTTTTTTTCGTCATAAAACTGATGGAAGATACCTTTAAAACCATATCGAAGCCTTCTGAAGGACTATTTAAAGATAAGGGCAGCAAATTCATCTCTTTTGCATTCCCTGTTAATTCGGAAGACGAAATCAGGAACATCGTTCTGTTAATCCGAAAGGAACACCATTCAGCCCGACATCATTGCTACGCGTGGCGACTGGGATACGATAAATTATTATTCAGGGCAAACGACGATGGCGAACCTTCATCAACTGCAGGAAAACCAATTCTGGGGCAAATTCAAAGTTTCGATCTTACCAATATTTTAATTGTTGTAGTACGCTATTTTGGCGGTACTTTACTTGGTGTAAGTGGTTTAATAAATGCATATAGGAATGCAGCATCTGATGCAATTATTCAGGCTGAAATTATTGAAAAACTAGTTGAAAAACAGCTTTTTGTCGAATTTGAATACGCGGCTTTGAATGAAGTAATGAAAATATTCAAGGAAGAAAAATTGCCACAAAATGAACCGCAATTTGATTTGAAATGCCAGATTAAAACTCAAATCAGATTGAAAGATCTGAGCCGGATTGAGGAAGAACTGAAAAAAGTAGAAAGCGTTAAAATAACTTATAGAGATTAAAAGTTACGCCAGTTATGGCTGCTGTTAATAACCTATTCATAACTATTGAAGCACATTTTAATATAATTGATCAAAACAAAGTAATTTTGGATTTTGATGGAACACCTGATCAAAACATATTCCTGCATTCCTGGTGAAGTATTTGACCTGAAACGAATTTTCCCCAACTTCCTGTTTTGTTTCCATCATTTTAGTCATTTGGCTCAGTACTATTTATTACCGGTCTTTCCGGTTAAATATGAAAACCAACAGAATTCAATTTTCTGTTGGTTTTTTTTTTGTCTTTCAACAAACAAAACATTATACTTTAAATGATGAAAAGAGATTTAATTTCAATTACTGATTATTCAAAATCAGATTATCTGCGGATATTGGAACTTGCTGCCGATTTTGAGGAAAATCCAAACCAGCGACTTCTGGAGGGCAAAGTTGTTGCTTCACTCTTTTTTGAGCCTTCAACACGTACGCGTTTGAGCTTCGAAACAGCAATTAACCGGCTGGGCGGCCGAATCATTGGTTTTTCTGATGCAGGTTCATCAAGCGTATCGAAAGGCGAAACTTTACACGATACCACTAAGATGGTAAGCAATTATGCCGATCTGATCGTGATGCGCCATCCATTGGAAGGAAGTGCCCGTTATGCCGCCGAGGTTTCAGAAGTTCCTGTCATTAATGCCGGTGATGGTGCCAACCAGCATCCAACACAGACCTTACTCGATATGTATTCCATCCTGAAAACCCAGGGAACGCTCGATAATATCAATATTTTTATGGTTGGTGATTTGAAGTATGGGCGCACTGTGCATTCGCTGCTGATGGCCATGAGTGAATTTGAGAACCCGATTTTCAATTTTATTGCTCCAGAAGAACTAGCCATGCCCGAGGAATACAAACTATTTCTGAAAGAAAAAGGGATACGATATTTCGAACATACCGAGATAAATGACAACATCAATCACGCTGATATCATCTACATGACCCGAGTACAGAAGGAACGGTTTATGGATCCGATTGAATATGAAAAAGTGAAGAATGTGTATATTCTCAGAAATCAAATGTTGAAAGATACCAAACCGAACATGCGCATTTTACATCCACTGCCCCGTATCAATGAAATTCACCCTGATGTTGACACCAACGACAAGGCTTATTATTTTGAGCAGGCCCGGAATGGTGTTTTTACCCGTCAGGCAATTATAGCACACATCCTCAACCTTAAATAATATTACCATGAGCGATCAATTAAAAAAGAAATTAAAGCTGAAAGTCAGTGCCATCAATAATGGCACTGTAATCGACCATATCCCTTCAGAAAACCTGTTTAAAGTTATTTCCATTTTAGGTCTTCAAAAGATGAAGAATCAAATCACTTTTGGAGCCAATTTCGAAAGTGAAAAACTGGGTAGCAAAGCCATTATCAAGCTTTCCGATGTATTTTTCGAAGACGATGAAATTAACAAAATCTCGCTAATTGCCCGTAATGCCAAGCTGAACATCATTCGCGATTACGAAGTGGTGGAAAAAAGGGTTGTTGAAGTTCCTGATAAAGTAATCGGAATTGTAAAATGCTTTAATCCGAAATGCATTACCAACAATGAAGAGATAACCACCAGTTTTGCTGTCATTTCAAAAAATCCACTCGACCTGAAGTGCAAGTACTGCGAAAAAATTACACACGAGCATCAAATGGTTATTAAATAAATTGAATTAAAATGCAAGAAATTACTTCACCCGATTTTCCGGCAACACTTCAGAAAGTAACTGAATTGATTAACGCGAATCCTGAAAATTTACTTTTCCGGGTTTGTGAACTCCTGAAAAAGGAAATTTACCATTACGACTGGGTAGGTTTTTATATCCTTGATCAGGAAAAAAACGAACTAGTTTTAGGTCCGTATGTTGGCAAGCCAACGCAGCACACCAACATTGCCGTTGGTAAGGGCATTTGCGGACAGGTTGCCGAAAGTGGCCAAACCATGGTGGTACAGGATGTGACCCAGGTTGAAAATTACATTTCCTGCGGACTCGATGTACAATCGGAAATTGTTGTTCCGGTTTTGAAAGATGGGCATTTTGTGGCTGAACTGGATATCGACAGCCATTCCCCCGCCCCATTCACTCCCGAAGACAGTGTGTTTCTGGCTCAAATATGCGAAAAGCTGGTCTTTTGTTTTTAGAATTTCATTGACAGTCTTTTATCAATCTGATATTTGAGATGTCGGAAATATGTTAATTTTTTAAAAAAAGTTCATCCCGTCCAATATTTTACCCGTTTTGGTTGTTTAGATAGTTTAAATTGCAGTAAATTGTATAACTGTGATTTAAACTATTTGTTTTTATTAGTCCATTGTATCTTGAATAGTGTATAGTAAGCCTTTATGAACGAAATTTTCGACATTCTTTTCCATACTAATGAAGCTCTCTATGCCATCGTGTCTCAAAATATATGGGAAGCTTACCTGGTACTTTTCCTGATTATTTTTCTGGAAACCGGGCTGATTGTTTTTCCTTTTCTTCCAGGCGATGGATTGTTATTTTCAGCCGGAGTTATTGCAGCCTCTTCAGATTTGAGCATAATACTCCTTGTACCGATATTAATTGCAGCAGCAATATTGGGTAACCACTTCAATTACAGAATTGGCAAGCAAGTTGGCAACAGTATTGAACACAGCAAAAACAGAATCGTCCAGAAATACCTGGTCAAATCAATTATAAAGACACGCCTGTTTTACCAGAAACACGGAAAAAAATCAATCATTATTGGCCGGTTTTTTCCGGTTATCCGTACGTATATACCTTTTCTGGCGGGTACGGTTAAGTTTGACTATCCAATTTTCAATAAGTATACCCTGATCGGTTCAGTAATCTGGGTGCCCTTTTTCACCTTGATCGGTTATTTCCTGGGAGAGATTACCTGGATTAAAGATAATTTCGAACTGATTTTTCTTGGATTAATCGTGGTTACTCTCATCCCGTTTTTTTATGCGGCGGCTAAAACTATCTTTTCAGGAAGAAAAAGTCAAGGCTGACTCTGTAATTTTTTCATTGGCTATTTTTATCCGGCAAAAAAGTTATTTTTGATACGCTAAAATAACCTCTATGTCAAAACTATTCACATTAAAGCCCATTTCGGAATTACTTGCTGAGTCAAAAGCCGATCATGGACTTCGAAAATCACTTTCTGCGTTAAATCTTACAACACTCGGTATTGGGGCTGTAATCGGTGCAGGAATCTTTGTTTTAACAGGTCAGGCGGCGGCACAGTATGCGGGGCCGGCCATAGTCATTTCCTTTTTGATATCCGGATTTGCCTGTTTGTTTGCAGGTTTGTGTTATGCCGAATTTGCATCCATGATTCCCATTTCGGGGAGCGCCTATACTTATGCCTATGCAACCATGGGTGAGTTTATGGCCTGGATTATTGGCTGGGATTTAATTCTGGAATACCTGTTTGCTGCGTCAACAGTTTCTGTTGGCTGGTCGGGTTACATGGTTAGTTTGTTATCACAAATTGGCATCAATATTCCACCGGAATACACTGCTGCCAGAGGTTTGGAATTATTGCAAATCCCAGCAAACCTGCCCGGCATTGATGCCGGTTGGTTTCCCAAGACTCCGCAGATAGTTGAATTTTTGGCCAATCACGGCATTGACGTAGCCAGTTTGCCATTGGTCACTTCCATCATTAATGTTCCTGCCATGTTCGTTATTGCTGTAATAACCATGCTGCTTGTTGTAGGTATCAAGGAAAGCGCCAATTTCAACAATTTAATGGTAATCATTAAAGTGTCAGTCATCATCATGTTTATCGGACTTGGATTTGCATTTATAAAAAGTTCAAATCTGCATCCATTCATCCCTGAAAGAGTTGGTGAATGGGGCCATTTTGGTTGGGGAGGAATTATGAGGGGTGCTGCAGTTATATTTTTTGCATACATTGGTTTCGATGCAGTTTCAACAGCCGCCCAGGAGGCAAAAAATCCGCAGAGGGATATGCCGATTGGTATCCTGGCATCACTGAGTATTTCAACCATTCTGTATATTCTTGTTGCCATTGTGTTAACAGGGATAGTAAGTTACAAATTTTTAAATGTCCCCGCCCCTATTGCCCTTGCTGTAGATGCTATGGGAAGTGAATACAGCTGGCTCCGGATTATTATTAAAATTGCTGCTTTAGCCGGATTAAGCTCTGTTATTCTGGTCATGTTGCTTGGCCAGCCCCGGATTTTCCATACCATGTCGAAAGACGGACTATTGCCACCGGTGTTTTCGAAAATTCATCCAAGATTTAAAACACCATATATAAGCACCATTATTACCGGAGCTGTTGCAATGATTTTCGCCGGAATTTTACCTATCAGTATTCTGGGTGAACTGGTTTCAATTGGAACACTGCTGGCATTTGCCATCGTTTGTGTTGGTATTATTATTTTACGGGTAAAGCGTCCTGAACTTGAACGTCCGTTTAAAACACCTTTCGTTCCATTGGTGCCTATTTTGGGCGCTGTTATTTGTATTTTGGTGATGTTATCGTTGCCATTGGAAACCTGGGCACGGTTAATTGTTTGGATGGCTTTGGGTTTTATTATTTACTTTGCATACGGAGTCAGACACAGTAAAATCAGAAACGGTCAAAAGTAGCCGGATAAAGAAGATAATTATTTAGGCCTCGCTGGATTCAGTGAGGCCTTTTTGTTGAATGAAATCTCCACATGCAGAGTTGATCTGAAACTTTGGACTCCAACAAATTTTCCAATTCATTGTTACATGAAAGAACAATAAACTGAAAAGCATATCCTATGAAAAAGATACATTTACTATTATTTCTATATACTTCCTTTCTGTTAACAGATAATTCAACAGGACAAAATACAAACAAATTAATTCCTTTTGCTTCAGGTTTAACAAGCCCGGTAAATATTGCAAATGCCGGAGATAGCCGTCTTTTTGTTGTTGAACAGCGAGGAATTGTTAAAATAATCAATCCGAATGGAACGATTAATACTCAGCCATTTCTTAATATTACCGACCGGGTAGTATTTGGAGGTGAACGGGGACTCCTCGGAATTGCTTTTCATCCCAAATATTCCACAAATGGATACTTCTATGTCAATTACATTGGAAAAGGTGACAGTACACGTATTTCCAGATTTACTGTTAGTACAGGCAATCCCAACATTGCCAATCCGCAAAGCGAAGTAAAAATACTGACCATATTTCAGCCCTATGCCAACCATAATGGTGGTGATCTGAAATTTGGACCTGACGGATTTTTATACATTGGTATGGGTGATGGAGGTTCGGGTGGTGATCCGGGAAACCGGGCTCAAAATCCAAAGGAATTACTGGGTAAAATGTTGCGTATTGATGTTGACAAAGGCAATCCGTATTCAATTCCAACAACAAATCCATTTTATAACAGCACAACCACCAAAGGCGAAATCTGGGCTCTTGGATTACGTAATCCCTGGAGATTCAGTTTCGACCGGTTAACCGGAGATCTCTGGATAGCAGATGTTGGGCAGAATGCTGTTGAAGAAATCGATTTTCAGTCAGCCGGCAGCAAAGGGGGTGAAAATTACGGCTGGCGTTGCTACGAAGGAAACCAGGCCTACAATGTCAGTGGATGTGGTCCATCATCGTTATTTACATTCCCTGTATATACCTATCCACAGGGTCTGGAGTGCTCAGTGACAGGAGGATTTGTTTATCGGGGATCCGTTTTATCGCCATTTTATGGCCGGTATTTCTTTACCGATTATTGTGCTGATAAAATTTGGACCTTGAACAAGGTAGCCGGAAGCTGGATTAGGGAGGATTTTGGCCAGTTTTCAGGAAATAATTTCAGCTCATTTGGTGAAGATGCCAGTGGTCAACTTTATGTGGCAGGTTTGACAAGCGGTAAAATATTTCGCATTTCGGATCAGGTAACTGAAAGCAGGCTGTTAAATCTGCCGACGGCATTTAAAATCACCCAGCAACCCTTTTCCGGTAAGATCCGTATTGAATTGACACAGCCGGATAATCAGGATATGCAAATCATGATTTATGATTTGAAAGGAGTTAAGCGCTTTCAGGATTTTTCGAAGGAAAGGATTTATGAATTCGATGCAGGTTTTTTGTCTTCAGGAATTTACCTGGTTAGTGTCAGAATGAACGGAATGAATCAGATTCAAAAACTGGTATTGGGAAACCAATAGAGTTAGTAGTTGGCCAATTTTATTACTTTCGCAGGGAAATTCAATAATTATCCCGTAAAACTCCGGAATGTCACAAAATACTTCAGTAAAATCAATTCTTTTTGCCTTGCTGGCAAACCTTGGAATTGCCATTACCAAAACTGTTGCAGCAGTTATTACCGGTTCAGGAGCCATGCTGGCCGAATCAATTCATTCTTATGCTGATTGTGGTAACCAGGGGCTCTTGTTTTTTGGCCTTAGGGCATCAAAGAAAGCACCAACGGCAGAACATCCGCTTGGCTATGGCAAGGCGATCTTTTTCTGGTCGTTTATTGTTGCCCTTATTTTATTCAGCATGGGCGGTTTGTTTTCGATTTATGAAGGCATTCATAAACTCAGCTCACACGAAGGACTGAACAGTCCTTATATAGCCATAGGCGTTCTTTCTGTTAGTATGTTGCTTGAAGGGGCTTCACTATGGGGTTGTATCACGCAGATTAATAAGGTAAAACATGGCCAAAGTTTGTGGAAATGGTTTAAAAACAGCCGGCAGAGCGAATTGGTGGTCGTTTTAGGCGAGGATATAGCTGCCCTTTTAGGTTTGGCATTTGCTCTTATCTCAGTTGTTCTTTCCATGATAACCGGAAATCCTATTTTTGACGCGATTGGAAGCATTGGAATCGGAGTGCTGTTAATTATCATTTCCGTTTTTATGGCTGTAAAAATCGAAGGTTTGTTAATAGGCCAAAGCAGTGATATGGAAGATCGGAAAGCGATTACCGAATTTCTTGAATCCCGTCCGGAGATAAAAGAAGTTCTGAACCTAATCACGCTTCAGTTGGGTGCACAGATAATGGTTGCCGTAAAAGTTAAAATGACCCAGGTCGATACGGTTGACCAACTCGTGGCGAATATCAACCTTTGTGAAGCGGCTTTGAAAAAGAAGAATCCTTCTATCCAGTGGATATTTTTTGAACCGGATACCGAGTAAATATACCTGAACATAAATTTCAATACCCTGAGAATTAACATTCAGGTAGCATTCATGACTTTTAAATAAGTAATTTTGCGGCTCTTTAAAAACGGGTTTTAAAATTCAATCCAATTTAAAGGCATAAATTTCAGCACATTAAGAAAGAAGCACCTATGAAACGCATTAATGAATACAGGAAATTATTTGAAGTTAATCCTGATACCGACCTCAAAACACTAAAAACGACTTATCGGAATCTGGTAAAAGAATGGCATCCTGATAAATTTCAAGAAGGTGATGAAACCGCTGCAGAAGCTGAAATCAAAAGCCGTCAGATTATTGATGCCTATCATTTCCTGGTGAGCATTGCTCCTGAAACGATAGCAGCAAATATGGAAGAATACACGACTATCATCAATGAATCGAATATCGCCGATTTCAAACATAAAGGACTTTTACTTGAAGTTACATTTCTTGATGGAAGCACCTATGAATATTTTGGCGTTCCAAAAAGTGTATATATTAAATTAAGTAATTCCGATAAGCAACTCAGATTTGCCAAACGGAACATCTTCAATTCTTACCTCTACCGAAAATCAAAAAGAAGTACGGAATTTGCTTAAAACCTTGCAGTTTCTGAAATAGACCGTATTTATTTGTTTAACCGTTCCACGTTTTTGCCAATGATTATTAAGGCTGGCATAGGCGGTTTCTTTGCTTCCAGGATTTTTTCAACGACTCCCAGTTTTGCCTCAATAGCTGAAGTATCGGCTTGTGAGACTTTACTCAGGATCTGAACGTTCATTTCAGAAGAAATACCCTTTTCAATTAATCGTTTAGCCAGGTGAACCAACTTGTTCAATCCCATAAAGAAAATGATTGGTGAACCTGATTTCAATACAGAAACGAAGGTTTCAAGATCGCAGAAGTCTCCATCGCAATAATGGCCGGTACCAAAAAGAACCATGCTGTTTTTACCACGTTCGGTTAAAGGAATTCCATACAGTGACGCAGCCCCCAAAGCAGAAGTTACTCCGGGAATGGCTTCGTAATTCAGACTGTTTTCAATACAGAAACGAATTTCTTCAGCACCCCGGCCAAATATCATCGGATCACCCGATTTCAAACGAACAATTCTTTGCCCTTTTGCTGCCAGATCAATAATTAACTGATTGATTGCTTCCTGCCTTTCGGTTTGGTCCTGTCCATCC